>Ga0123357_10008895_pt1 | contig 12618 bp, 7 predicted proteins | sample TergutEmb28metaG_FD_89873 | JGI IMG/M metagenome (GOLD analysis project Ga0123357, IMG submission 89873) | Embiratermes neotenicus P4 segment gut microbial communities from Petit-Saut dam, French Guiana - Emb289 P4 | ecosystem: Host-associated > Arthropoda: Insects > Digestive system > Gut ... | reverse complement strand
TCAATGTATTAGGCAAAAAACGGGAGCACAGAACATAGTAAAGGAAATAAAACAGTACCAGAAAAAGTGGCTACAACATGTACAGAGGATGGACACAAACAGACTACCAAAACAAGCACTACAGTATAAACCCAAAGGAGGAAGGAACATTGGACGACCGAGGAAGAGATGGAGGGACCAACTTCATCTTGAGAATCAAGGAACAGGAAACACGCCTAACCCTTCAGGAACATGATGATGATGATGACAATAATAGGATTTTCCATCACGCCACTCTAACTCTGGGAAAGTTAGGGATAAAAAGCAGAAGGAAGACGTTGGTTATGGCTACACTAATTGACATGTCGAAACGTGGTAGCATGTTCAAATTCTCAGGAACCATATTTAACTTTGTGTTATATTCGAATATTTGTACTTTGTAGAAAAAGAGGTTAAAGAAAGTTGGAAATAAGTCGTGATAATCCTAGAAAGATCCGAAAGAAAAATTTTGGGAAACAGAACATGGCGATGGAATTTTTACAGCAGCAGTTTCCAAGCCCGCAGGATAAGCTATTAAATCTACAGACACAAATTAATTCAGGAAGGCTGACCGCAAACAAGGATTTATATTTTGCAGCTATGATACCTTCATGAGCAGGAACAGACAATTCAATGAGTGTACATGAATTTTTGAGACTGTAGAAAACAGTGACAGAATTGGAAATTGGTTACCGACTGACAAGAACACAAATTTTTCAACTAAACTGACAGAGCTTAACGGAAATTATATTACTTGGGAAAATTTAAGGAAATATTTTTACATCGATTCAGGGACGTGACGAATGATCGTTATCATTTTATTAGATTACAAACAGCGAGACAAAAGTCCATGAAACCCCGCAGGATTTTGCAGATCCCTGTAGATCATTGACTGTAAAAACAGTTCTGAAATTTGGCGACTCCGAATTACAGAAATTTCACTTCCAGCAGGCTGAGAGAATTTCATTGTCCACATTCATTTCAGGATTAATAGCATATGCTGGAAAACATGTTAAGTTCAAGCTATCCCTCAGACACTTGATAAAGCCCTTCAGAATCCGTTGCCGGTGTTCGAAGCGGAGAAAGAAAACATTTCATATAAACTCATTTCCCTGTTGCCATGCACTAAGTCAGCAGTGCTTAGGCCTTGCATCTCAAAATATAGAAAGAAATCAATTAACCTTGTAGCTTCACAAGACAGGCAATCTACTACAGACGTAACATTGAGGTGCGTTCTTGCAACTATTGTTTCAGTGGAAAAGAAATAATTATTACGTATTCTGAGTGTGTGTTTTTAAGCCTTAGCTATACAGCATGCAATGCGAATGCGCCATATTGTCATCTATGGCCTGTCCCGCTCTACAACATTTTTCCACATAATCTCATAAATGGCACGATTATCTACAGTTATTGAATGTCATGTGTGTGTTTCGAGTTTCTCTAAAACGTACGTCTGACACATCTTTCATTCTGAGATGAACTGAGCGAGATATGATCAAAAATATATATTTGTTTTATTTTAACTACTACTACTACTACTACTATTACTACTACTACTAGTAGTACTACTACTACTAGTAGTAGTACCACTACTACTAGTAGTACTAGTACTACTACTTCTACTAATACTTCTCAATGGCTCTAAAGTCCTTGTAGGACCTTGGCCTCCTTCACGACCATCTTCCAGTCGTGTCTTCTGTATGCACGTATCCTCCATTTTGTGACACCCATCCTCCTCAGGTCCTCCCTCACGTCGTCCATCCACCTTAACCTTGGTCTTCCTACACTCCTACTGTGTTTTCTTTTAATGTGCCCTTTATTCCTGGCCGCTTTTAATAAAAATTTAACTGTCTCGATCGAATTCCGAAACATAACTGAACATTTTCATGTAAATCTGTCCAGTGGAAGCCGAACTGTTCAATCCCGATGGAGGGACGGACAGACAGACATGAAGTTAATGGTCGTTTTTCGCAAGTATGCGAACGAGCCTAAAAAGGGTGAAGTAAATGCTAATATAATATAATGAGAATAGCGGACTTACTTCAAGTCCCGTCTTCAACTCAGAGTTCAGTAGATTCAAGAATGAAAGACGTGAATCTCCCGCACACAAAACGAAATTTGCAATTGTGCTGTTCCTTAAATTTAAACCATCCAATCACAATTAGTCACATCTCTAAAAATTTCAATGTAAGTCTGTCACACAATTTCTCAGGAACAGTCTCAACCACTTCATAAAGTTTACAGCACGTGTTAAGTTTTGCACCTCAACTTTTGTAGGCTAAACAAATATTCTTACGTGAGTGTCCAAATTTTAATGTAATTGTGCATAAATTTAAAAATGTGTGTGACATGCAGCGATGTTATTGATAGGTAAACTGGTGAAGGGAGAAATGAATGCATGTATGAGAGAGTAAATGAATGAAAAATTAAAAGAATGAATGACTGAATGCTTGAGTGAACGGAATAGAAGAATTGGTGGGAAAACACTAATAAATGAAAACCTAACTACCCCAGAGAAACGTGCACAGCAGCTATTTTCCCAACGAAAACTCCACATGCCCAGCATGGGACTGACGTCGGGGCTCCACCATGAGAGACCGTCAACTAAGGGCCTAAGCCATGACAAAAGTAATTACGTCGTTGGGCTTGTCGTCAATTGTAAAAAGTTATGCCAAATTTCATAAAAACTGATCAATTTGTTCAGGAGTTGAAGGAAGGGAGCAAACACACTAACAGCTGGTAATTAGGCTGACAGAACAGCAATCATAATAAGGTTAGGATTTTAAAAGGCACTGAACACTTCTGCAGATGCCTATACGTCACAACACACTAATCCTTTTAACTGAAAGATGCAAAGAACTGAAATCTGTGAAAGTCTTGTGAAAGGAAATTAGTTATAACTGTAGTTAAGAGGAATATTTGGTAATAGCCATTTTCAATCAGTCATTTAAATGTTGGTCAGAGTGTGATGATATGCACCTTCACTTCCGTAATGTCACTGTTGAAGCACTGTTAATCATAAGTAAGAAGTGACTCAATATGCATGCTAATTTAAAGGCACTCCTTTTTTTAAAAAAAAGGCAATAAATTTCAAAGTTTTGTGTCATTCTCTCGTGTTTGCAGTGACAAATCAATTTCCTCATTAAGAGCTTCCAGTTCCAGTTCAATCACATTTTCCTTTAACACTGGAGAAATAATTTCAGCCCCTCCATCTCCAAAAACAAGCAGGGCTAGGACCTCCTCATTCACGAGGTTTCTAGATCACACACAACAACGCACCACAGTCGGTAGGACTCCTCTGGGCGAATGTTTAGCTCGTTGCAGAGATCTCTACCTGACACTCACAACAGACAGGTATCCATGTCCCCGTTTGAATTCGAACCCAAAATTTCAGCTGGTGAGCGAGCGTAGAACAACACCTTAAGCCGCGCGGCCACTGGGACCGGCTGTGTTTATTTTATGGTAAAGGTAAAGCAATCCCATTACAGGCCTGGACAGGCCCAGACGGTTCTTAGGAAGTTAAGGTTCCCAGATTGCGTGACAACGGCACAGGATGGTGGTAGGTTGTCAGCCTTCCGCACCGGCCGCCTTTACCCCCAGGAAATACTCCTGGTACTCATTTCTGTTAGAGGCTGAGTCGACCCCAAGGTCAACAGAAGGATTTTATGTCAATGAAAATTCCACTGACACCAGCTGGGATTAAACCAGCGACCTTCCGATTTGTAGCACAGCACCTTAAACACTGTGCCACCGCGGTCCCCTGTGTTTATATTAAACCTATATGAATGTATTAGCATTGATGAAGAAATCAATATTTCTCTCATTTTTCATTAAAATTACAGAAAAAGTTCTCGGTTTCCCATTTTACCGCTGCAAAGAACAAACATTTTATTTTCCACTCACAGATAACTGCACTCAGAATATAACAAGTTTTGTTGCTAACGAGAAAATCACCACGCACATCGACATAAATACTGACCTAGAAACGTGAGGACGGGTTGGACCTTTACCACAAAACCTGCAGTTGAAGTTGGAGGCACAGAGTTCCAAAATCCTAGAACAGTAAAAGCTAACGGTGCCTTCTGCCACGTATCGTGTTGCAAAACGAACAGATTTAGGCTAACCCGCCTACGTTCTGTTGCACAATAAACCGAATGTTAGTCAATGAAAACATTCGAACACTGCTTCTGGAGCCTGCACATGTCAGAAATCGTCAAGTAAAAAAACACCCCCCGTAACAATACACGTCTACAGTTACCGACAATACCATTTTAATCCCGGCAAAACGACACCTAACACTAACAAAAAAAAAAATTATCACAGGGTAACTTGGAAATGTGCAAGAGGTGGTAAGTCGTCTTTCACAGTTTGCCGGGACCTCGTAATTTTTCGGCGTTCTTTCCCGGATTTGCTGGGGCAAGGGTTAAAAGTATACCGTGTCAAGGACCCCAGATTATCGTCAAACACTTGACAGTAACTACGTCACAAGAACACCAACACGACAATGTCACGGAGCTCCTGTTTACTATCTGGGGGCGAAATTGCATTGTGCAGGTAAGTGTATGACTTAATGGGGCACTTGAACATAGCTCTAATAGGCTGTTCTTTGTAATGGAGACACAGTGATTCAGATACTCTGTGTCAGAGTAATTGAGTCTTTTTGAGTATTCCATGCAATACTATGAGAACTTACGTGTACGTCTCTTACATAATACTGCTATTTTTCATAGTTTACTTCACTTACACACATTAACAAATCTACCTATTTATTCTCTAGCAAATTTTAAAAAATTTGTAAATCAGTAAAATACGTATTTTGCAAATCTCGAATGTTTGTGGGAAAATAGGTGATATTTATGGCCGATAGAGCTATGTCGCAATATCATGTACAAGGCTGCCCTTTGTTCTCGTATTAAACTGTTATTTGCGTGACCTCGTAGACAAAATGTTGCCGCCACGTGCAGTACATATTTTAAATTAACCAGTAGTGTAATGCTGCTGCTAAGGGCAAGCTGACTATCTCCTATCAAGTTGTGATGCATCAATTCTAACGAGAAAACACTTTATTAGCAGACTTGAATCTGGTGGCCCATAAATTAGCCAGATAATTACAAGGCTTGTTCAAAATATTTATATAATGTACATTAAGCACACATCTGATTTATACAACTTGCAGTGGGCCAAATGTTCTGTCGTCATGCTTTTAGTTGACGGACTTGACAGTACTCAAGAATAAAAACAGAACGCAGCAAAATCTGACTATACAAATCTAGACTCTGTCCTGTGGGTTGCCATTACGTTCAATATAAGACAAGAAATACGTGACACCAATATGCAGTAAGGCAAATACAGGGAAATGCCAAGGTTTACAGAATAAGTTGGGTTCTAGAATTTGATAACTATCAGGCTTAATACAAATTTATAAATTTATTTTCATAACTCACATTGGTAACCATAGTAGCAATAGCAGTTACAGAAACCTTCATAACCTCGGTAACAAGATGTATACAGTATTCACAAAATCAACGGTAACTTTAGCAGCCATGTTAACATAGGCAACAAACCCAACCACAAAAATATCTGAAAACTTGGTAATAAACAACCACACTAGCGTAAGTTGTCTACAGAGTACTCAAGTCATCATGTAAAATGCTTATTCCATCGTCCAATTTAACAAACTTTAATTTGCTCTTAAAGCTTCAGTAGAAATACACAATAAGAAATGTCACGAAAGCCCGTCCAGTTGACACAAGATGTTTCATGTGAACGAACGTCAGGACACGCAGACATTACGATCAGAACACTCGATTCTCTCCACTGTTTTGCAGTCACAACCTAACTCTTCACATGCCCTATACTTTACACTAACAGGCACATAAACTGATTCAGTTTTATTGCGTCTAACGATGTGTATTTTGACGGTAATGCCCATTTCAGGGTTTTCTGGCCTGCAAGAGTTTATTTTTACGATGTGTAAAGCAGTAAACTTCACGAGAACTACGGTAAAGGGTCAACTGAATTATTCCTTTGGGAACCAAAAAATTCTGGAAAGAAGCAGGTTTTAATACCCTGGAATTATCATATGCAGAAATTTAAGCTGGGATGATCAAGTTAATTACACAGGACAAAAAGCCTGAAAGGCACTTCATCTCAAAACGCGTGACTGTGGGTACACAAAAAGAGAAACAGTAATATGCATCGCTAGTGCGTCCGATTCTTGAATATGGAGCTGAATGCTGGGATGTATACAGGGAAGGTTAGGTAATCGCGTCAGATCGGGTGCAAAAGCAAGCGGCTAAATTTGCAACTCGCACGAATGCATCGTTCTGGGAAACCTTGACGCAGTGTATAAAGAGAGGTCGCATATGGTCCTCTTCAAATGGTACACTGGAGTTCGTGCGTGGAATGCTATTGGGGACAAATTAGAAGAACCATGCTCCCTTAGCCGGGAAGATCATAATCGGAAAATTACATTTCCCAATATCTGTTCCATTGTAAATAGAACCATAAAACTCAGCAACGAAATGCCTACAGAGGTGCTTGCGACTTTCTCTTGCAAACCACATAGTTTCAAGAAGAGAGTTATGGAAGTGTTTACAAGTAAAGGAAATTTAAGTGGGTGATGGAATGTTTAAAAAGGGAGCGAAGGGAAGTGAACGGAAGGGAAAAAAAGGAAAGTAATTTGAAGTTAAATGAAGTGACTGGAAGTGGAATGTAGTATTAATTTACAGTTATGTATGAAGGTTATTTTACAGTATGCGGCCGAATTGTTTGCACATTTATCCTTAAATTGTTTGTTCTATGATATTCGTCCTTTGTTTTCCTTCAGTCCATTTAAGTAATTCTTTTATATTTATCGTTTTATATGTCTTGCTTTCTATTTTCTGTGTTCAGCGATCTGTATTGTTTTTCTTGACGTATATTTCTGTTCTTGCCTTTTGTGTACAAGTGTACGGACCACTGCCACCAGGTGGAATCGGACTGCAGTAAATAAATATTGTATCGTATTTACCCCAATACGCAAATGTTTGAAGTACTAACTTAGATAAAATAAGTTACCTCGAACTTAGATCCCCTTCACATACCGCTTGCAAGGCGCTTCGGAAAAACTGAAACTTAACGAAACTTAAACGATTTTAATACTACGTGTACAGTGTACAGTGTAAAAATCAACTTATAAAACCAACCTACATGCACTGGAATATATACAGAAGAGATACAATAATCTCCTCCTATTCTATATATGTTATCCAATTGGTAATCAAGTTTGGTGCATATAGATGTTAGTAGGTTAAACCACAATTGCTTCCATTGCGTTACACAGTGTAAATGGACCAGGAGGAGATTATGTGCATCTGTTGTGTATAAACTGCAGTGCATGTAAGGTTGGTTTTATAACTGAATTTGCTCAAAAGAACTTTCGCGCCTGTGGCGGAGAGATCCACTTGTATTGTATTCCCTACAGTACAGCGGTGTATTTCACACTGATACTAAACTCTGTCCCTGGAGTTCATTGGTCACATTTCTTAAATACGAATACTCGTTCAGGGCCGTGAAGATTATACAAAATGAACAAATACAATGTCTAACATCATATATATAATGAAAAATCGTAAAGCAGGAGCACAGCGTAGCCATGTCATAACGTTGCACGGCTTCCATACTCGTACTTAAGTTTACAAGTAAACAACCAGGGTGGTCAATTTAGGAATTATATGCGTAAAAAGTATCTGCAACATCTGTCAACATTTGCAGATGTATGAAGAAAGTTCGGAAATGATTGGACAGAGACTGCTGTTTCGGCAAACAACAAGGTGTCACATCGCGTGAGTTATCATCTGATACTGCAGTCTTAGTACGTCTTTCCACCATGCCTGTGGAAAACTGCTGCGTCATTACTAAGCCTAGTGGTCGAAGCGAAAAAAGAAGTCATATACTGGAAGGGTTCATCTTGGTCTGAGATTCCTGTGGAAAGAAGGCGATAAAACGTCAGGTATTGAACGTTGTTTGTATGCAGTATGTGGAAATAAAGCACCTGCAGGCAGCAGTGTCCAACTGGATACGGAGCTCCAGCAGTGGCAAGGCAACTGCACTGGCGTCTGTCCATGGGCGGTATCGCAACAGCCCTAAAGAATGGTTCTGTGAAACCATTCGGAAGTTCCGAAGAAGATCGCAGCGATGAACAGTTTAGGAGGGGAATATGTTGAGTTAGAGTTGTTTACTGTTTAGCCTAATGATCATAAAATTGCTAACATTCCGTATTCCCCTAGTATTAGCGGATGAGGCATACACAGACAGATTGGAATAAGCCAATAGCTTAATTCTCCAGTTACGAGCTATGTTATCTGCCTACAGCTAAAGAACTTTTATAATTTGGATCTTACTGTCACATTTATGCACGTACATGGCGACGATTTTGAGCAGAAACCGAAGAAAATTTCCGCAGTTTACAAAACACTGAAATATTAAGGTACAAAACCCTGAATTTCCTTTCGAACAGAAAGCGCCTGAACCTAACACAGCTAATCAAATTATACAAAATACGTAATTTCATATGGCTGCAACTCGTTGCGTGCCGCAAACATCTCGCACGGAAGGCAAAAATACTCCCGTGGCGACGGTCATTATTACTGAAAACAGCAGGAAGGCGTACCTCTGTGTTTCTACCGTGTCCACGTGCAAACTGCTAACGATTTTTAACTCACATTTTAAATTGTAAGAGTAATAAAGCCGAAATATGCATGACTGAAGGACAAAACATAATATCTCGAAAGTTGTTAAGCAAGATGCCTATCATCTGTGTAAACTGACCTAACATTTTACAAACACAGTTCAATTGCAGAGTTGCGACAACGGTCTCAACAGCTCTTTATCAGCAGGTGGTAATACAGTGTCAGTTGCCCTCTGGAAAGCATAAAGCATTTTGCAAGTTCTGCAATGTACTATGCGTCGAGAAAGAAAAAACGAATATGTTTAGTGACGAATTAACAAAAAAAGCCTATGTATTGCTGTTAGGAATTCATTCAACAAAGAAGTTTCTGTAGCTCCACATCAATCTGTGCTTTCAATAAGGCAGCGTATAGACGTGACCGGCAGCAAGAATATGGAGTAACAAATTGGAAAATTGGGAATTCGGCCGTTCTTTAAGGTACAACAATTTGTCTACATGTCCAAAATGTCGTGAACTATTTCAGAAAATATTATCTGTGACCGGACCGAAATGTGAACACGGTAACTCTCTGATATAAAGCAGCATTCATACCAACCTGACTACAATGTTCAGTGGCAACCGCATAAGAGCGTAGAAGTCTAGAAGATTGAGGCTGATGCAAGTCTTGTCATATTTACCTCTCCTAATTCATAGGTGTGTGTCTATATTTCAATATGCTCGAGATCTAAATAGGGCATTGCATAAATACAAAGACGATAGCAAGGAAATTAATATTTACTTACGTTCACAGCGACAGCGTGATTAGAGCGCAATATTTTCCAAACTTCACATTTCACCGTACATTACCGAACGTCATTCACAGAGGCACTGTTAACCTCTGAACGAACAGCATATCTGTTTCTGTAACACTGATTCGTCTGGTCGATATTTGTTTGCTGTTAGATAGAAATCAATTAAATACTTACCCTGTCAACATCTAATGTTTATAAAGTTTATAATCAAAGCTTGAGCAATTTAATTTACTATGTATGCTACATGAAAGAAGACTGTGAAACTGGTTCAGAATATTTTCATTTCTCGATATTAAATCACCTATTTTAACAAAATTATTTTAAGATGCTTTACGAAATTAAGATGAAAATGTAATAATTATTTTAGACGTGAACAGTGGAAGGCAGGTTCTTGGGTTAACTTTGCTGAATATGCAGTACAACAGGGCAAAATACACCAATAACATTGAAGAAAACGAAATGAAGGTACGGCATGAACAACAAAATATAATACAAAGTTATTTTTGGTTTTTCAGGAAATTATTATTTCATTCAGTCACGTGGACAGCGGTGTTACGGAATGACCATTCCTGTACTCTGCAGCTCACCGTGTTCTGCCTAACGCCACTCAGACACGCAGTGTCAACACTCTGAATGCACAAGGTACCTATTTCAGGTAAAATGATTCTTCGAGTCGGGATTTATTTGCTGTTATAAAACATCAGTGAAATACATCGTCTGCCAACCCTTACTGCTTAGAACCTATTATCAAGTGATCTTCAGAAATTCAAATTTCAGTATTGGCTATCAGGAAGGGAGTTTATGAAACTCGAAAAAAATCTTGTCAGTAGGGGTGACTCAATTTTCTTGGTGTTAAATCAAGAGGTTTAATAAAATCTTTGTAGTAGCTGCTTTATGCAGTTAACATGGAAGTGTAACATTTACTTCACCTGTGGACACTGAAAGGTGTTCGCGGTGTGACGTTACTGAATGTGCAGTACAACAGGGCAAATATGAGCAGTTAATAAGGAAGGAAACAAAATTAGGATATGGCAGGCATCAGAAAATGTGTTGTAAAATGTTATTTTAATTGTGTTAGTTAATGATGCTCTAAATTGCTGAGATTATGTCGTGTCGGTCACTGATGAAGCAATAAGCATGCAGCACCGGTGGAATGACGATAACTAAGGACAGAAACGATTATTCGTGGGAACCTTTTTCTCAGAACCACATATCCACCAGATACCCCACACGAAACGTCGCTATTTGAAAACCGAGCATCTGTGATGACAGGCTGGCGATTAACCATCTTTGATACGGCAGGAACCTAAAATGTTACTCCTGTCATTTATTGTTATTATTATTATTATTATTATTATCGTCATCACATGTATTTTTTCACTTTTTCGGAGCTTGCAATCCAGTTCATGTAGAGGTCTCCTGGCATTTTACGTTTACATCTACATACATCCACATTCCATCGATCCACCCATCAACCACAGGTGGCATTGGACATGGAACGTGTCCTTCATAATAGACATGATTAAAGATCCATAGTCATTGGATAACAAACATAGACGAACATACATTGCAATACAATTGTGTACAATTAACAATTTTATACTATAAGTTCTTTCAAAGGAACATAAAGCATTAGGTTTCCTTTACATTTCACCATACAGACACGCATGACAATACAATTCTAAAACTAACATACAAAAACTATAAAAGACATGATCAGCATATCCTCAATCCTGATTCCGTGCACACAAGTGAAAATATTTCACTTGACTGGAGAGTTTTATCAAGTAGAAATGTTTTACACTATTTATGAAGCAGATTTTATTCACTACTTGGTTTGCGATGGGCAGTGTTAGTGCTTAAATGTCCTAATATTTGCATAGTGCACACCTCTTTGGTAGGATACAAAATTAGCTATTGGTTTATGTAGTTTTTTCCTTGCATTTATTTCACTAATTGACGATTTAAAGGTGTTTTTGCTTACAAAGAACATAATTACAGACAATATCTATTGTGATGGAATAGTTAAGAAGTCCAATTTTCGAAATAAAGTTTACATGTTCTGGTTGGTGAGCCTTTCGTAATTCGTATTTGAAGAACTTCCTTACTACATGTGACTGACCACATCTTCCAGCCTGGTTTGAACTTTCTTTTCCCATAAAATAATTCCGTTACCTATTGTGTTGTGGCTGTGGCCCTTTTGGTTGAGGCACAGCGCTACAAGCTTTAACGGCGCAGGTTCGATTCCCAATGGTGTCAGTGGAATTTTCCATTGTCATAATCCCTTCAGTCGCACTGAGGCCATGGGGTTGACTCATCAGGAAATGTTAAAGAGAAGAAAAATGAAAATTTCTTATTTTAAAAACTTCATAACAGCTAATTCTGTATGCGGCACACTTTGTTGTTCTACACGCACTGTACTGAGAAAAATTCAAGGTAGACTTAAATGTCCAGAAGCGTGGGTGCACAATTTTTCAAAAATATAGTAGCAACTTCAAACCTCTGTGCGCCAGAAGGATGGATCGAAGCAAAAGACACTCCGAAGACACCTTAATATAAGGCGATATCATTACAAATTAAACCCCCCCACCCCCACTTGCGCTTAGGTTTTAGAGCAGCCTCTACACACACCTACCGTAACAATAATTTGAAACACGATTTCCTATATAATAACATTAATAAGACACAGATTATATAAACAAAAAAATATCACACTGTTAACATACATCGAATATCAACTGCACAGTACTTAACACCCATAACTACAATAAATATCTTTATAACATTTTCTATTTTCGTCGTAACTTCAGGCTTCATACTTCATAACTTGCTAACTGACAATTCTAAGACACACACAACGCCAAAATACTCCTTCAAGTGAGACACAATTCAGTTGTTTTCAAGTTACAAATACTGTCTTCCTTCATTATATTTAAATTTTTTAATCCAATGCCCCACATGTCCTTTACGGACTTCGTGGTCTTCCCTCCTGGGCATGGCAGAAGTGTAACCGAATTCTGAAGTTGGGACGCCCATGAGGCGCGGTTACGTTGTCCCGATGATGTGAGTGGTGATATAGGAGGATGTAGTGCCAGGAGGGCCCTTAAACCTAATTTCTACTAAACTACCCAGACCATG
>Ga0123357_10008894_pt1 | contig 12618 bp, 10 predicted proteins | sample TergutEmb28metaG_FD_89873 | JGI IMG/M metagenome (GOLD analysis project Ga0123357, IMG submission 89873) | Embiratermes neotenicus P4 segment gut microbial communities from Petit-Saut dam, French Guiana - Emb289 P4 | ecosystem: Host-associated > Arthropoda: Insects > Digestive system > Gut ... | reverse complement strand
TTTTCGTATGGTACTTAGGGAAATGGTCAAAAACCCGCTCTAATTCCTCATAAAAACTATCTTTTGACTCCTCACTTTTTTCCTCACTTGGTGCATGCACATTTACAAGAATGATATTACGAGTATTATTACTGCCATTTTCTTCTATTGTTTAAAACATGCAATAGGCTACTGAAATAATAATTCTTTATTCATATGCTTCTCAAATTCAGTCTCAAAGTTGCACACCGTCGCTATGTTTGTAATTCTGACTCACAATATTTCACTCATAATATGTGAGTATCATACTTACAGCCCACTTCCGTCCCTAATTGTCACACACCTACCACAAATTATTCGGTATTTACCTTCCTCAGAAAGAAAGATAAAGATAATATTAGCACTTCAGCTACATTATTAATTTGCATTCTACAAAAATGTTTCGTCAACAAAATTTTAACCCATAGCAGGATCTATGACCAATCATTATTCCATAACCTTAAATTAAAACGCATTGGTGTCGTTCCGCTTCACAAATTCACAAGCTTTACTGTAACAGCTGATTTAAAGAAATTTAAAAGCATGGAGGTAGGGTTTCCTCCAGTCTCAGACTAGGTAGGTTGTCACCCTTTTTATAGGTCACGAACGTTCTTAGGGTGAGTAGAGGTATAGCTGTGCTCTTTCTAGGACCTCGGCACTCTAGATGGGGTGGTGGTCAGCCCCACGCCCCGGCCGCCTCTACCCCGAGAAAGACCCGGTAGCCATTGTACAGGCGGCTAGGTGGGCCCCAGGGCCGTTCTGGAGAGGCGGAAAATCTCGTCCCGACCGGGATTCGATCCCGGACGGTCCAGCCCGTAGTCAGTCGCTATACAGACTGAGCTACCCGGCCCACCAGTCTCAGACTATGCATACACAATTTCATGAAAATCGGGTAACTTGTTCAAAAGTTTTGGTTGGAAAGCAAACACATGCAACGTTTTGTCTCGTAAAGCTCCATTTTTCCCTTTTTTTTTTAGGAAGAAACGCAAATTGCATAAACAAGGATGATTTAACGCCTTCGCTCTTCTGGGACATAACGCGACGTAGGTTTACAGCTGGTCATCGACGTTTCGGGGCGGCCTACCGATTCCACCTACACAGGTCTTACTTGGATTACTTTACCCTTGAAAATGGGAGCAACAGAATGTCCCAAAATATCAGGAACCAACTAGCAACGTAGGCCGCATAAGAAGAAAGAAGACTTCCAACTACACTGAGGCGGGAGAATAAAATCTCGCCAGTATGAAACTTACTGATGCTACCTGAAATGTAAATCAAGAGAACAGAACAGACAGTCCACGGAATGTATAAAATAAAGCTTCCTTATTTCTTCGTGTTCTGTAGACAGGTTAAAGCAAGGATGACGGTTACTATACAAGGTTTCAAAGAATTAAGAAGATTTCAATCAGAAGACTACAGCAAAACGACATCACAGAAGTATCTAATTCTCTGTAGCGGAAGGACTAGACGCTACACGAAGCCCAACTGCGGTAGGGGAAGTACCAATTAAGGCGGAGAAATTAACTGCTAGATCGATTCTGCAAGTGGGATATCAGTACTAGCTTAGTTGAAATTTAAGACTCGAACGGAAGCTGGAAACAAATAAGCTCCCCTGCGGCAATCCTTTAGTTTTCCGAGGGATTACGTGGTGTACTCATGGGAATCTGTTTAGTCTATAGCCGTAAGTTATAAGTTACTACACAGGTGACACGGGACGTAATAAGCACGTAGAAAAAGTAAATAAGAAACCTCATTTAATAAGAGTTCAGTAACAGTCAGATCACAGGGCGTAAGATACGTTTGGTCGACATGCTTTTTATTGCAATTTAGGCATTTCTTTCGTAATTACTAATGTTATCAGTCTGTGGCATTGTGTGTATTAAATTATGTTCTGTCTATATTTTTTCCCAGAATGCCATTCTCAATTTTGTACTCCAAGAAGCTTTATAAACTTACGTAGTTTTTTATAACGTCTGAAAAAGATCCCGTTTTATTCTTCTTTTATGGGTGAAAGGCAAAGCAATCCCATTACAGGCCCGGAGGGTCCCTGAGGGTTCCAGGAAGTTAAGGTTCCCAGATTTCTTGACAACGGCACATGATGATGGTAGGATATCTGCCTTACGCACCGGCCGCCTCTCCCCCAAGAAATACTCCTGGTAATCATTTCTGTTAGAGGCTGAGTCGACCCCAGTGCCATAGTGCGATCAGAAGGAGTTTATGTCAATGAAAAATCCACTGACACGAGCTGGGATCGAGCCAGCGACCTTCCGATTTGTAGCACAGTACTTAACCTTCTTCTATAGGAATTACTAAAAAATCCGATATTGACATTTGCAGCTTTAATTTGATACAGGACATTCTATTGCGTTTTAAATCAATTAACCAAAAAATACCGCCGTCAAACATTCCTATATTTACTATGTAACAATATATTATTACCAATAAGCTACATGTTTCGGCCCAAACGTTTCACCAACGGACTCTTTACACAAACATAAAAAACGAGTCAAGATACAAACGTTACATATTCGCCCTTTTCTCTGATAACTCACCTACAGAGCCTTTGCAATATGGCTTACACTTATCACAAGATAAGCATTTTAACACCAGAAGAGTTTTAAAGACTGCGTCAGATTTCACATTTAAAAAATATAAGTAAGGTCCAAATCTTCCACTTCCCTTGCGTGTTTATATAAATGGCCGTATCATGTACCTAATTGTTAATAGAATATTGTTACATAATAAACACAGCTGTTTTTGCAAGTTTCTCGTGTGTTCAGACGGATAGTCGCTATTATAAAGCGTGCTTTGAAGATCATTTTCTTCTATTTCCATTCCTTCCTTTGGTACAGGACAGCTACACATCCTGTGTGTGCTGGCATGTTGCATGTAACTGCAGCTTCAGTTCCTAAGGTTAGATAGTGCGTGTGAGAATGTTACACGTATCTACAGAGGATCGATTAACGAGCTGGAAGATATGTGGAACAAAAAAGCCTTGACCCAACAAAATTTAAATAATCCAGGCGGTTTCCCAAATAAACATACGAAAACAATAAAAATTCCCAGTAAGGACAATAGATAAAAGGGCCAAAATGTTAACCTGAGCCTTTCCGGTTACGAAGTAGAAGTGTTATCAGCTCGACTAGGACGAATATTTAAAGAAATGACGAAATATGTCGTGTAGTAAGGAGCACTAGAATCTCTAAAGTGGAAAAAGAACATTTACAGCTCTGAAAATTCCCATGCAGCGACTTCTCGTCCCTCCGGTAAAGGTGGGATGAAGGCAGTGTAAAAAGTTGGGAAGTAAATAGGTAAGGGGATGGGTGACGGACTGTTTGGGTATGCAAAAGAGAAAATAAACTGAGCATTGTGTTGGCTGAGCAGCATTGCGAAGAAATTTTGATAAAACCGAGAGGGCTAGGTTCGTGTAGAAATTTTGAAATTGTTCCCTTGGGACAGCTGAATGAGAAGTATGCAGTGAAGCGTGGATCTTGAGTAGCAACTTTGCACCGCATGCTTCTCATGAAGCCCTCCAACAAAAATAATAAAAAAAAAAATTCAACTTTTCAGGATAAAAGCAGCCCTCCCATCGTTAAAAAAATTTCGTTATATTGCTTAGTTAGTTGATGCTCTTTGTTGAATTCGTATTTGCTCTTTTTTGGGCCAATCATAGCTTGTGTTGAAAGGAACTTTCGTAATATTAAACCTGGGTGTACTTACAATAACCAGTGAGAGTTAACAGATTAAAACCAATTTTAAACAAGAATAGAATTAAAAAAACACACACACATACACAAGTTCTTGGAAGATTTCTAACGACAAATGTTTGCCCGTTTGCCTAAGAATTAATAACTCTTCGGGTGTTCCGTCTTGCGATACAATTTTCCTTCTTCCTATCCTTACAGTTTCCTTGCTTCAAGACAGAATTGTTGAAGCAATCAGCACGGTTTTTGGCAGGTTTCGTTGATTGCCCGAATGGAAAGAACTGCGTTTGTTAGGTCAAGCGAGGTTGTCTTGGTAAGCCCATCTTACCCCCACTGTTCCCTCTTTTTTGTGAACCTTAACACAGAATCAAAATGGTCTCTGATATTTCTACGTGAGACCGTCTTCTAAATCCACAAGTGCTGATCAACACAAAGATGCCGCGTGTAATGTGCCCTGCAGGAACACGCCACCCACCCTTACAGCGCTCGGCCAGTAGCGGAATGAAAGGCATCCCAAATGAACTACAGCAGCACTTCGGAACAGTTGTTATTAAGCGATTTTAGGTTGGTTTAAATAAGTTTAATATAATCCTGTCCTATCTTAAGTTAGAACTAGGATGCGTATACATTACATGACTACGACAACGCGGCTACAGCACAGGCTAAGAAATACACGTGTACTTATATTAGAGTTCCTATGAAGGAATGAAAGAATGGTCAGGGTTTTGGTGGAGAAATCTGAGGAAAAGAGACCTCTTAGAAGATATAGGCCTTGATGTACAAATAGTGTTACTCGTAGAACGAATCTTAAAAAAAATCAGTTGAAAGGTCGTGGAGTGGAATGATCTGGCTGAAGATAGGGACAAGCAGTGGGCTCCTTTGAAGGCGGCAATGAACCTTCGTGTACCAAAAAATGCGAGGAGTTTCTTGACTGCTGAGGAACTGAGCTGTACAGGACGGACTCCGCTTCATGGAAATAGACTAATTAATATAATTCCACGAAGCGGAGTCCATCCTTAATTAATTAATTAACTCTTATTTCGTGTGTCAGAGTGTTCAGTGGTTAAGGTACGAAGAGGAAGGCTCCAACGACGTCTGTCGACAAAGTTCTTCGGACTGTGATCCCACTGACATATTCTTCCTTAATTACATGCACGGAGCAGACATCCTGCTTCACATTTCGTGCTGCGGTCTCGTGATTTGTGACACTCTTTGGTGTGATAGGCGGGTATCAATGTTTTGGAGAAAGACACTGCTTCCATCTTCAGGATGAGACAGTGATGGCTTTTACTGGCCAAGAAGTTCCAACATTGTATTGAACCCTTACGACTTTATTCCACTCTCATTCTTTAAGACACATTTTCCTCGGTAGATTAGACACCCATCTATGATTAGGTCTCTTAGTTGTCTCTTCATGTATTCAAATTCATATTTTGGAATATCGTTTTCCCCCTGTCAGTGCTACATATCCCGCACATACCATACTTCTTCGCCTTCACATACGACGAGAACAACAAATTATGATGCTGCTCATTACCTGTTATTCTGTATGCTCCTGTTGCTTGATCTCTGTTATGCACAAATAATTTCCTCAGAATTTTGTTCCGTGTTGCTCTCACTCTATGTTCTGCCCTGTTGATATGACAGACCATGTTCCCCACTGGTCCTTTATAGACAGGACAATGTTAGTAAAAACAAAAAAATGCGACAAAGGAAAAAAGTCATCAACAACAAAGGCAAAGCAAAAAATCCCTTTTTAAAATGATATTCTGGGAGATTTGACAGTTGATCATTCTTTCAGCTAAAACCACTCTTTCATACTAACCGGGAATATACCACGTGACAGCAGCTTCGCTAATTAACTCCAAACGCCAAATAACTGTATGGAGAGGGGCAGATATCTTCTATGTGCGTAGGATAGTGAATTCCATCTATTGTTGAAACGCCCAGAAACACGTCGAAGTGGAAAGAGGTGCTTTTGAACAATAAACTGCCGCATATCACCAAGAAAATGGTACTCAGGTAGCTACGCACTGTAAAAAATGCCACTTAACAGAGAAGTTTTGGCACCGTCGCTTACCAAATTCGATGTAAGTTGAAAAGCCAGGCAAAAAAGACTTGGGGGGGGGGGAGAAAAAGAACACGATTGTACGTAGGATTAAGAGGTTGTAAAATAGAAAACAAAACACAGAACAAGTGCTAATAACTTAAAAATACCTGCATGGTAGTCAATACAATATTGCAAGAAAACTGTAAACTTATGATGAATACACGGGATGTTCACTGCAGAAAAGCGTAGCGTTAGCAGACATATGGCAGAAATTATGTCATGTGACTCAGTAAAAAAATAAAATAAATAAAAGTAAAGGCCTATATTCTCAACAGGTAGTAAGAAGTGCAGACAGTAGCAGATTTGTTACCTTTAAATTGGAAGCAGAAAACTTTCAACATATAGAAACAGAAATACACTCAACACAATACACTAAAATACAAGCCATAAAATAAAATTCATTAGTATCGACTCCTACATGTTTCGGCACCGGAGTGCTACCCTCAAGGAGTCTAATATAACACATTCCCTGAAGAGGGCAACTCCAGTGATATCACGAGTTGTATTTTGTGATTTGTGTTTTACTGTATTGTACTGAGTGAATTTGTTGATTGATATGTTGAGTGTATGACGATAGAAAAGTTAATAAACACAATTTACTTCTCACATATTCAATACACATATGTTGAATATAGCGTAGCATTTACAATAAACAAGATTATTATCTTGAACACTGTACACAACCTTGAATTAAAAAACGAAAAATGAACATTAACGTCATGAGGTTAAGGAAAGAATTGTATTACTCAGATAGGCTCGTGAAAAAAAATTGGACTCAATCACCGGACCAGGTAAAAGACAAAATATTGCAGTACGCAGAACTTACGGATAAAACTTTTAGAAGCCAACCTAGATTTTAAAAGTACCTACCTGATCGACCTAGCAGTTCTCGCCTCGAAACGGATTATCTTCTCGTGTAAATTATCTATAATGTTAACTTGTCTAAATTACCATTCGTCATTTTGGAAGTGGAAACACAACTTACGTTATCAGTGACTGAAAATAGAACTAACGTTATTTTCTGCTCGGTAATGAACAACTCGTGCGCCTTTCTTTTCTGGGAAGTTTGTTATAAAGTAATATAATCTACGGAGATGTGTGAACTTTCATCATCCTTACATGTGATAGCTTCAAAATGTTCCTGGAATCACTTTATTTCTGAGAGATACAAAAACAATAGTCATTTAAGTTAAAGTTGTGCAAATATACACTTCTGCCATCTACTGCGAAGGTGTTGGAAACATTTCTGGATGCCATTTTGTGGAAGTCTTTTCAGTTCTTCCGTCGCATTCTTAATAATGTCGGTAGCATCACAAAAGCGCCGTCCCTTCATTGCTGACTTCCGTCCAGGGAAAAGGTAAAAATCAGCTGCAGCCAGGTCAGGTGAGTATGGAGGATGCTCCAGTGTTGTCACATTGTTCTTTCCTACGAAATAATTGACCAAAATCAACCGGTGTGCTAAAGCACTGTTGATTCACCATCTTTCGGGGCGTTTCCTTCTGACCGCATCCCCAAGGCGACGGAGGTCAATGCGCATTTTTGTATTCACGGTAGTAATTCCTGTAAATTATACCAGCGAGTTCCGGGAACTTCCTGAAGCTACTACGTGTTTAAAATATATGGAATGTTAGTAACCACCCACCAGACTACATAGTTTGATAGTCTATAAGCCAGCGAAGCTCATAGCTGATATATTGTACCTCCCTCGTGTCCCACTCCCGCGTCTTCTTCTTCTTCTTCTTCTTCTTCTTCTTCTTCTTCTTCTTCTTCTTCTTCTTCTTCTTCTCCTTCTTCTCCTCCTCCTCCTCATCCTCCTCCTTCTTCCTCTTCTTCTTCTTCCTCTTCTTCTTCTTCTTCTTCCTCCTCCTCCTCCTCCTCTTCTTCTTCCTCCTTCTCCTCCTCCTCCTTCTTCTTCTTCTCCCCCTTCTCCTCCTTCTTCTCCTCCTCCTCCTCCTCCTTCTTCTTCTTCCTCTTCGTCTTCTTCTTCTTCTTCTTCTTCTTCTTCTTCTTCTTCTTCTTCTTCTTCTTCTTGTTTCACCCTCCGTGAATTGAGCTCACTCCTGTCCTTAACTTCCCACTACAATTTGAGCGGTCTCTTTTGGCGACTTGTCTATTATCTCTCTGATTTATAACGCAGTGAATGCCGTCTTTCATTCTGTTTAAGCAGCCTAAACGCTCTGTTCTGCAATAGTCTCCTCCACTGATGTGACTCAGTCATTACACACCCTTTTGTGAAATGTCGAGCCTCGCGAGACTGCGTTACGTCATAAAGACTGACATCTCAAAGCTTCTTGTACGGCAGCAGGGATACCGCTTCCGCCAGCACTTGTACCACCGCTAAAACTAAACTAAACTCCGTGGCTTTAGTCCGCGAGCGAACCATACCGTACCACCGCTACCATTGTGAAAAGAATCCTTAACCCTGGGGATAAAGGATCCTTACTACACAAATCTAACCCCTGTGTCTAGAAGTCCTTATCCACAGCCATGTGTAGATTCGCTAAGTGCAGGGACGGGGGCACTCTTATTGGAATGTGATGTACTCATCGCCCACAAGGGTCTTGGACATGGATTATTCGCCTTCAATAGAAAAACTCGAATAACTTCGAATAAATACACGCGGAGAACCGACAAAGGAATTACCCAACAGCATGGCATTGAAACTTCCAAGGGTAGCATATTGAGCAATTTATTTGTAATCGCCTTGGTCAGGGGTGTCCAAGATATTTTTAGTAGTGGGCCTCATGACTAGGTATCTACTTATATGTGTTCCGTGTCCATGAACGCGTTCGCCTAACGTAGAAAAGCAGTATCACTTAGTATGAACATGTGTCTGCATCCTCAGTTATCCAGCATGCAAAGCCCATACACTATACTATATTTTCATCTTTGGGTTAGCTGGCTGTACCATATTTTTGCACATCTCACAACAGCATGATTTTCTTAAAAACAAGCATTCAACATTAAATGTGTGATTCTGATTATGTCCACAACTTATCTCTGAAAAATTTCTCATACTAAGAAGAATCGACGCGATACTGCCGTTAATGTGCACTGGTATTCACGTAAAGTACCCGTTTTTTCTCGTCGTATTCTAATAAAACTTGAATTTTCACGACATATTTTTTACATACAATCAAATACCAAAATTCATTAAGATCCGTCCAGTGGGAGCCGAGGTTTGTCTTGCTGTCGGACAAACGAAGAGACTGGCATACGGATGGACAGACAGACAGACCTATATGACGAAACAAATGGTCGCTTTTCGTAATTTTTGCAAAACCGCCTGAAAAGCAATTTTTAGCAGCAACATGAACGCGGTTAGGAACATAGTTTAATTGGCCATTTTGTTTGAAACCTGCACAGTAATAGGCCTCGTGCCGGTCTTTCTGAACAATTTTGATCAAGTCCATGAGAATAATATCATTTAATATAATGAGATATTCTCTACTGACCTGTACATGAAATACTTATTAAACAGTTATACAATACATACATGGACATATATGTAGTTGTACCTTATGTAGAAAATAATTTACATTCTACCAATAAATATAGTTGTTAGACGAGTACACACACTCTACATTAGTTATTTCATAGAACACAACGGGGATGACAAACCTCATGACCGTTATGCTGTATTTTAAAATAACTGATATTTAAATGCCTTCCATATAAATAAAAGCATCTTCCACACTTTATGATTCTGCAGTGTAGGTGAAGACGTTAGAGGAGGGAAATTATTGTTGTTACGAATAGGGTACAATAGGAAAGATAAAATAACTGGAGTAGGGCCAGTGACAGTCAGTTGTAGATGCCAAAGTGTAGTGCGAAACTTACTGTAACTTCGAAATACAAAGAGAATTACAGAGACTGAATTCTTTACGTTTACAGATGTTTCAAAATTACTTAAAAATTTGAATTAAGAATAGTAGTGCGCAGGACACAACGTTTCTGTGTATGAGGTCAACTATGCAGTAAAGTAGGTTAACCCTGTAATTAAGTAATCAACTATTAATATGGTAACAAATGGGAAGTTGAAAACCGCTAAAATTCGACACGTTTTTCACGCACTTATATGTGACTCTGATCCTTACAGTTGTCCCCATATGGAAGTTAACCATATAATTTCCCGCCACCTTCTCCAGTCTTGCAAATATAGATTTTTTAGAGCGTTATAAACAAAAGTTTTTAAGATTACTTGTTTCTCTCATCCTTTCCCCACGTCCAGTCCATCGATGTCACTTTTACTACACTTTTGTAAAATATAAAGCGACTTTTTCGGAAAGAATCTTCAGTTCTTATTTATGTACTACTGCACTGAATGACTCATTTCGTCGAAAGTCCATATATCTTCTTTAGCCTTATGTTTTTAAATATTTGTAATGATGTCCACCCCTAGAGGTAAGATACGTTCTATACATGTGCAGAAAAACAGAATAATTTTTCCCTGCCGTTCATAATTTTTGAAATGAATAATCTAGGTCCGGGGTATCAAACATGCAGCCTGCTTGACCCCGGGATGCGGCCAGTATGAGACTGTTGGCAAACAATTTTGGAGATGGCCATTATCAAGCGCCGAAACATGTAGTTGTATATTATATAGAAAATACTTTATATTCTACCAATAAATATAGTTGTGTTAGACGAGTATAAACACTCTACATTAGTTAAAGTATTACGGGTCGAAATTTATATCCTAAAATTTTTGCATAAATTTCTTTTACACTCATTGCGAAGTAAATCATTCTTTATTAAAAAAAATTCCTTAGCAATTTGTCTATCTCTAGAAAATAAATCGGACGCTGCCGTTTCAATAGGTGGAATATGAACAGGTGCTGGGGACATGCACCGAGTTTAGAGACAATAGCTGGGGAACTAGTCTCGTGCCGGGAGGGTGGGTGGTGGATTTTAAAATTCTCTCTTCGATAACAACACAGAAAGAGTGCAAAATTGATGCCTTCCCACAACGTGTAACCCGCAAAGTTAAAAAGAGAGCTCGGAATTTTGGTGTAGTGGGAAGTTCCCACTGGGTAAAATTAGAACGAACAGCTACAGCGTAGATCCAACAGCATTACTTGGATACCATAAGCTGAAATAGTTCCACGCCCTCTTTTTTCACCTCGCAGGATAACAAAATGCTTCCGTCATGATTTTTAGGATGCTGTCAGGAAAATCCTTTATGTTATTCTAATGGACCTAGGTGGCGCTCTGCCTTTGAAATAAATGTGAGAATCATACAATAATGGGCTTCCGTTTGAAATCATATTCAGCTAATTTGTTTGGAAGTGAAAGGTACTTGCGTAAGGCTCTGGCTTATGAAAATTTAGGAGAATTAATTTGTAAGCCTTATGCGTGGGAGTGAAACGAATGGTGAGACAAAGGATTTGAGAATAATCTACAAGAGATTATCAACTCGTGTACGACAGTAAGTAGAGAGAATCGGAAGAATATTAGTGAAATAGTAAGGACAAGAGAAAAGAAAATGCAGAAGAATAACATCCATAATGACTTTGTCACAGCTGTGAAATTAAAGAGTAACTACCCAAGACAGGTCCGCCCATCCCGTAGGGATTTGTTGCCCGCGACACAGTGTACTGTTGCCTATGGAAACACGACGTGAGAAAACGTCCTTCAAACCTTTCCCTGACAAAGCCGAAATAGAATTCATTAAAAAAAAAATTTAAAATTTACGAGCAGTTTATTTATGGAAACATGCTTTATATTACTAATTCATTTTGTAAAATTCTATCAAAACTAGCTAAACCCTACCTTACGTGGTAAAATCCTCTTTTTTAACAAAACTTTTTTCCTATTCTTATTAGTATATTTTTATCGCATATTATGTACAGACAAATACACAGATAAGTTTGTACATATAACTGCATGTATAGTTATTATGCATTCTTTATTCTGAGTATTTAATTTCATGTTGGCTACATGCAGGCAGAATTCTGCCTTAGTTTCTCGCCCTACGTAAAAGGTTGAACCAGCCTAAACTAGGGGGTTTCCCTTCCTCGACTTCAAAGCTTATATTAAATGTTAAGTTACTGGAAATTACGTGATCGTGTAAGTAACATACACTTGATGCAAGCAAGAATCAGCAAACGTAACAGCAGAGTAGGTTAGCTCGCATCTTTTCAAGTTCTTCGCTTTTGCACTGTCTCATGACTATAAAAGTGATATCGTATATACTGAGTAAAATTTCTGTGTTACAAGAATGTAGTCCGGTAACTTCACTTTGTGCAGCCAAATCCGTAATTTCGTTTACGGTTAGTATGAATTCAAATGGAACTTTGCTTAATCGTCATGCTGTAAGCCTTCCAAACACCGTAACTTAAAAATACGTTAGCATGTAGGATTCCTGGGTTCAAATTCTCTGTTGTCTTCCAGCTTGGTGGTTGAAATGCGACGTCTTTACCACAACATGAACAAAAACAACTAACATCATTGCCTAAAATGTAGTCGCAATTATACAGCACATCCAGTTCTGCAGCAATTCGAATGTACACACATTTTCAACCTTCAAAGACGTCAGATTAAGACTCCTTCCGGCTGCCCTCTTCAGCCAGTTAGTATGTACTGGCTGTCAGGACAATATTCTAGTCTATTAGTGAATTAACTATAGTTTCTTCGGCATGCACCCCATCTAAAGAGCCGATAATAAACTAAACTAAACTCCGTGGCTTTAGTCCGCGAGCGAACCATACCGACAGAGCGGCCGCCGCCGGTCGGCGAAGTTAGTGCCAACTTTTGCGGATAGAGGGGTGTCACGTGGTTAGCGCA
>Ga0123357_10008893_pt1 | contig 12619 bp, 9 predicted proteins | sample TergutEmb28metaG_FD_89873 | JGI IMG/M metagenome (GOLD analysis project Ga0123357, IMG submission 89873) | Embiratermes neotenicus P4 segment gut microbial communities from Petit-Saut dam, French Guiana - Emb289 P4 | ecosystem: Host-associated > Arthropoda: Insects > Digestive system > Gut ... | reverse complement strand
GAATGCCACTGACAGATGGCACCCAGTGGCAGAAAGCTGAACTACTTGCTGCTCTTGGTCCTACTGGTGGGTTCACTAGAAAAGCCTTTGCATGGGCATATAGAGTGGATATATCAGCAAATTACGGCCACTCTCCATTCCAACTAGATGACAAAAAAGCAGCAAATGTCAGGAACAATGCTTTGCAGTTTCACCATGCTGCAGCTGACTGCCCAATTTGTAGCTCAACCAATTTGTGACTGATTGTCCAAGAAAAATTGAGTACATCAAATACTGCAGCACAACCATAGGACTGAGCAGAACATTATGGTGTGTATTGGACCATGCATTGTTGTGATAACTGAAGAATAAGAACCAACTAGATGTTACTTATAGTTTTATTATACTTATGATAGGCTCAACATGTTTCAGGCACTACTGTGCCCATCATCAGGAACTCACGACTATAGTGCTGATTACCACATGGGCCGTCCGGTTCTTGGTTTGCTGTTAGTTGCAAGTTAGGTACAGGCAGGTTGGATGAGTGTCCAGGCTGCAGACTATGCCATAGCCTGCAGCCTGGACACTCATCCAACCTGCCTGCACCTAACTTCCAACCAACAGCAAATGAAGGACCGGACAGCCCATGTGGTAATCAGCACTATAGTTGTGAGCTCCTGACTATGGGCATAGTAGTGCCCGAAACATGTTGAGCCCATCGTAAGTATAATAAAACAAAAAGTAGCATCTAGTTGGTTCTTATTCTTCAGTACATAAAACATACTTGTCACTGATTGTATCACTATGCTACACAACTAACATCTAAGATGTGGTCAATCAGGTTGCTGCAGAAACTAAGTTCGTTTAGGGCTTTGTACCTGAATTCTTTTCAACACCATGTGTGAAAGCAGACAAATTATGACAGTGTACAGTGCAACATACATGAAGAGGGTTTATGCACAAACATAACAAACTGCTTGTCACTTTCACCTTAAAAATTAGGAAAGAATCATATTTTAACCTTAACTTTTAAAAATCATGTGACATGATAATACATCTCACACAACACTATTCGTACACAAAAAATGTGCCCACATTTCTGAATTGATACTATGAACTGAAACATATGCTACTCATGTACCAAACACAGAAGCATCACGTACATGGCAAGTGATGTACACGTAAGATTCCTGCGTGACGGAATATTAAGCTTCAGGCAAGATGGGAAAAATACACCAACGTGCTCAGGCATTACATTGAATGATACTTCAGTAGAATAAATTAACATTGTACCAACTTCCCATTGGATTTTGGTGACTTAGGAAATCTTGCGTACTGATCATCCCTCACACATAACACATCGGAGGAACCTGTGGATTTCCACCTTCAGGGTAAATTCTCCTAAACTTTAAGACTTACTTGTTTAACATACACAAAACCCAGATGTACATCAATGACCTTGGGTTTATTTGTGAAGACACAAAACAATCTAATGTACTTCCACTGCCCTTTGAGACATTAACATGGAGTGTGACAGGAACTCTGAATTAAACTATGTTTAATGGGACTCACACAAATACTCTGTCATCTGAATCTACTCTGTCCTTGTGAACTGATTCTTATCATGCCACTAAATGTGATATTTAATCAGGGCTATCAGGCCTACTGCAAACCATTACAACTTACCTAACTTCAATATATGAACAAATCTAGGCTTAATGTTGGTTTTAAAATTAACTTATAATTTTCTACGTAGTACAATAGAATCGTATAATATATTTGATGTGTGGTTGACCGTGCATCGTAGTTCAATATGGAATAAGAAACCAACTAGATGTCACTAAGTATATGTTTATTTCTACTTATCAGTTGCTCAACATGTTTCGGGCCACCATGTGCCCATCTTCAGGAGCTGACGACTTGGTGGTATTTTCTCTCAAGTGTGGTGTAGTGCCTTGGCTGTGTAGGCAGTTAGATCCGGTTAGCTGTTCGGGTGTCCGTTGGAAAGTTCGAAGCACAAGTTGTGCTTCACAGCCACGGCACTACATCACACTTGAGAGAAAATACCACTAAGTCGTCAGCTCCTGAAGATGGGCACAAGGTGGCCCGAAACATGTTGAGCAACTGATAAGTAGAAATAAACATACACTAAGTGACATCTAGTTGGTTTCTTTTTCCATATTGACCTATAATACATGTTGCAACTGTTCGGTCTATCCAAAATTTTTCACGCCACCGTCCTGTTTAAAAAAATCAGGAATTAAAGAGAAACCCCCCCATATTCATTATTACTTGAACTGCTTTGTCTCACAGCAAGCTAGAAAGAACTTAGAACACATAAAGGAATGCAGAAGAGGTTAACTCCCTACGCAATTCTACACTGCAACTTATCCCTTTTTCCTGCATTCATTACCATCCCTGCCTACCAACGCTGCTAATCAGGAAAATATTAACACAGAGCGGAATTAAACGGTAGAGACTCAAATCAGGGAACGATTCTGTCCTTTTCCCTTGATCTTGAATTTGCCCAAATCAATGCAACAAACCGGAGAATGATGAAACTTTGCGGTTGATATAAACCACGTCCTTGCATGCGAAAAAACTGTTGATCTGCACACTTCACACAGGCCGAAACGTAACTGCGTCGTCATTGCATGTCACTCTGAAACACAGCCCTACGGCTACACTTCACTCTTTATTACATGGACCAGACTTTACAAAACCCACCATGTGCGACACACAACACCACGGATTATTACATCACGGCATAATATGGTTTCCACTGTCCTCCGTACGTGGTGCTGCTGTAGTTCCGCTTGGTGCTTGTGTCACATGCGTGGTGCTGCCATCTATCCTCTACCCCATCTTTGACAATGTATCCGGAAAAATAAAGTGTGACGTACCCGTTAGTAGATCCTTAACTTGCATGTGCAATAAGGGCATAGGTAAATGGTTTTCAATCTCACGAAGCCCCGAATGCGGTTACCGCATGCTAAATGCGATACTGATGTTTAATAGTGCCATGTTTGGGGTGTAGCACCTTGCCTTGACACATGTTGGGTTACATACCACTGTAGGTGACATGCTGAATTTACCAGTGTTTAATACTATAATCTAGCCTTTACGTAATTTAGAGCCAAGGGCCTTTATTCTGTACATCCCGTTATATTAACTAAAAATAGCACAACCATCACTTTACAACTTAAGTTTATTAAACTGAATGAATCTTCACATTTCACATATTGTTCTACAATTTCCCTACTGCTTATAATCATATTAAAAGACTATATTTCAATTCCAAGTTTTTATTAACCTGTAAACTACAAACTCACTCTACAGATATTCTATAATACTAAACCTGCAACCAGTTTACACTAAACGAAAGAATAACTTAAAACCCAGAAATTACTCTACAAAATCTTCTAAATATAAAATTACATAACACATTGTTACTCAACATACAACAACCTTATTAGGTAAAAGCAAGAGCTCTGAAGGAAATAATCTTCAATACTAGAACATGCAAAACTTCAAAATTACATAAAATAGCATGTAGGCTTTTGAATTTTTACCCTATATATAAAAATGAAGTCTCATTTCTTTTTATAAAATTTAATGTTGCCATTAAACTTCAAGTATTTTCTACACTTTTGTACTACCTGAAGACAACTAAGTTGGCTGAAAAATTTTGGAATGAAACACTGACAAAAAATTTCAGTCATGAATTGACAGTTATTTTCAACCTAATTACAGGCAGTAAGACAGTCTGATAAATATTACTGAGCTCTGATTCATGAAAGGCAGTTACAAAACATGCCAAGACGGTGCAGGGGACATATTACCCATTACTGTAGTTGTAAAAACAAAGTTCACCTTCAAGTACTGCAGAACTGCAGTATGAGGGATTGTCAGTGTGTTTCATTGCAGCTGTCTCATGTTGTAGTTACTGTGGTTACTGCTATTGCAGCCAGGGAATGAAGTGGTGATGGTTTCAATCTTGATCCCCTTCTGGCATTGTCAACATTATGTACTGAGCACAGGTCAGGACTATGATAGAGATACAGAGGAATGTGTACAGTCACACAGCAGCACAACACATAAGGAATGAGTTTAGGAGAAACAGTATACATTTACATGCTCTTAGCACTGCTAGTGACATGTGCTGCCATTTATTCACAAATGCTAGTGATACCTGGTATCTCACCTTTTTTACATTCCCTTTTGCAGGACTGCACAAATTTCCCAAAAACCTAGGACCCATCTCAAAATTATTGGTGCCAGAAGGGTGATGTGAAATTCCATGCTGAGGACTTACAGATATTAGGTGCCACACTACAAAATTCTGTCATCTGGCAACCTGGGGCCCAAAAACTGTGCACCCTCTTGCCCTTGTTTACACTATTGTGCATTACATCAAAATGGTGTAAATTTAAACTTTCAGCAACATTTAATAAGGCCACAAAGGGCAGTGAACAGTATTAACCTTTTAGCACCAAGAATCAACTACACTCAACTTGCTTTGGGTGGCTTAAATGCCGTTAAGTCATACACAGACGTCACCCAAAATACATAAAGGGATAGCAACCATTTCAATTTCTGGCTCTTGTAGAGTAGCCCTGCATTTAATTTGGGCTACATAGGTTTAAATATGAGTGAGGATAGTTCTTGAAACAGTTATAAGTGTTGTGTCAGGTCAGTTAAGCCAGTTGTGTTGATGATTCAAGTAGCAGTAGCAGGTTTTTTGTGACATGCCACATCACCTAAATGGTCAACCAGTCCAAGAACGGTAGTCCTCTCGGATCACTCAACCCTGAATATGAAGGTACTCTGATCCTTTGACACATTGTTAACTATTCACTAATTGATGTGGGGTGACATCCCAGAAGATGTGAATCACCAGTCCTATCTGAAAACTTCAGAACTTGCACAGCCCTAGAAATGTTGAATTCAAAGTCAGAAGTTGGCAGATAAATTAGTTCACTGGGAGGGTGCATGGAAGCAAGGCAAATTGCATATTTAAAAAGTTCAGTATTATACGAGGGTGTGATGTTAAGTCCTTAGTCCGACCTAATTCCCGACGTTGTAGGACGGAATCGATAGTGCCGTTGGAAAGAGGGGTCTGTTCATGTACCGAATTGCAAGTCTTTTCTTGTTATGGAGGCTGAAAGGAAGCATGTCAGGCAACGCGCATGATTTCAACAACATGGAGATGCGAGCTGTCATCAATTTTTTTTTTTTTCCTGCAAGGCAAGGCGCCAAAGGAAATTAATGCCATTCTGAAAGAAACATTAGGGGAACATGCACCATCGTATGCCACCGGCAAAAACTGGGTTGCCCACTTTAAACGTGGTAATTTTTCCACCTGTGATGCACCTCGTCCTATACGACACAAAACAGTGACCACCCCGGAGATTATTGATTCAATTCACGAGATAGTCTTGGAAGACCACCGGATTTCAGCTAAATCAATAGCTGAGCCACTGGGCATCTCTCGTGAGCGGGTTGGGTCCATCATTCATGAAGAATTGGACATGCGGAAGCTCTCCGCGAAGTAGGTCCTGAAATGCCCGAACGCGGATCAAAAACGTCAATGGTACCAGTCGTCTGAGCAAATCTGGAATTTTTTTGGGGCGATCCAAATGCAAATACAAACGTGTCAGTCAATAACACAACACTTCATTTTATATACAATAAAAATAGTATATTGTCAGGGCAACATGTTTCGAACTTTATTAGGTAATCTTCAGGCCCTCTGAGAAAACAGACCCAAGAGCTATCTGTATTTCAATGCATTGTGGGATCCAAAATGCTTACAGATTATATTACAGGAATGTAAAATACATAAGTTCGTATATAATGAAATCTATGTGAGGGTCTTGGCATTAAAAGCTTAAAAATTACCTGATATGGTGTTATATTAAAACCAATTGTGCATAAAAGACTGTATAAAACATTGGTTTTACTTTTAGTTCTTAGAATGTGAACTTTTTTTAGGGTGTGTTCTCTCTCTCTCTTTTTTTGTGATAGGAGGAAATGGTGTTTACCCACGTCTCTCTCTTTGACGGCGAGGAGACAAGATGACATTTCACTTCCCATGAGATTAGTTATTTCTTGGTGGCATTGTCATGTGTTCTTGTAGACTAAATTATCTACGTCGATCTCTATAATATTGGGTATGGGCACAATATAATATCGATGGATAATTTTGAGATATGGAAAATATGTTATTTCTGTTTACTTACTTTCATATGGATGGGTTGAGTTTGCTGTCTTGTACTTGGGTGAGTAGATTATTGTTTCGTAGCGCTGTGTAGATTTTTGTAGACTTTGGTGGTAGAGGTGAACGGTCTGATGTATGTTGTTCAGTGCTAACTTGTATCACTGTGAACTGGAGTGCCGAAATTGTACGACTGTAACTGGTTGTTGTCTGCTCTGAGTACAGGCATCAGGTGGCGCTCTGTGGCGGTCATAGAGAATATAACGTTTCGTTTAATCGTAAGCTTATCATTAATTTGGTTGTTCAGTTTTGTTTTGCGAAAGATGTAATATTTCTCTAGAATTTCCATCTTTTTCCTTTACTAGTTATATGAACAGTATCCATATCTTCCAATCATCCGATGCTGTATCCATTGTCTATTAGGTGTTGAGCAAATCTAGATGTTAAATTATAAATTCAATATAAAATACAAATGTCAATTTAAGTTTATTCAGTTTCATCCTGATGGTTTGTGTGTTTGTAGGTTGGGGAGAACACTCGACACAACTAGGCAGCAAATTTCCATTCTTCCAGCACAAAAGGGCAACAACAAACAGTGAGTCCTCTTCAATCACATAACAACTACGTGTATAATCCAGGCGCCCTGTTTTATCTGACAACTCACATCCTTAGTGTAATGAATCATGATTGAAAGAACTGTCATTTATAGAAACTGTACTGTACAGCAGTGCCTATAAAATTGAGTGTTCTGTGTGTGTGTGTTCTGTGGACGGTCCGATTCTGAGCAATCGGTTTGGGAGTTGCAACAGTCCAACAAAAACTCTGGTTCAAAGATTGAAATGCTGATGTGGTGGTTGAAAGTACAGATGTAATAAAAAAGAAATACAAAATTGTTTCTAGTTTTCACCTAGTCTATGTACCATACAGCAGTCTTAAAGACCATTTCTCACTATTGTAATGCATTCATCAGAACTCAGCAGATGTATATTTGTACATGTTTGTGAAGTTTTCTTGTAATTTTATATATACACACACACATATCACTACATAACTGGTTCTGAAACATCTTAATGTGATATGAACAAATGGGTACTAAGGAAGTTCCAGGTCTATAGCTTCCAACTCATTAACCAAACATGGTAGGGTGAAAGTCAACTTTTAATGGGCATATGTTGCACTACAGTTATAGCGTGTGTGTGTGTGGCTTGGTTGGCTCCAATCCCCCCCCCCCCTTTTTGGCAGGACTAACAACATTATGCTGAACAAAAAATACAAATATCAACTTCATAACTTTTACAGATTTGATATTAAAATTCAGCAAGACTGTATTTAAGCCTAGGCTTGGAAATGAACTTTTCAGAATGACGATTTTCTCTTCATACTTGCAGTTGCTGGGATAATGTATTCCTGGAGGCAATAATGTGAACATGGGTGGCAGATAAAAATGTTTTAGATGAATATGTTGCCTCCATCTTCAGGGTAGATGACTAAGTTGTGTGGGAAAGGATGTTACATGTTGGGAATGATGAGATAATATAGTTGGGAATAGTGATGTCAATAATATGTTCAATAATTTTCTCAATACAACTGACGATTTATTATTCTAGATTTATAAAGAAAGGAATTAAATCCCATCGTAACTATAATCAATGGCTAACAAAAGGGATAAGGATTTCATGTAAAAAAAAAGGGACTATTTTTATTATGTAGGTACAATGATGATTTAAATCTTAAAATATACTGTAAATGGTATGGCAAAGTACTGTCAAAAGTAATCCTTGCTGCTAAAAAGTTACATTATAATAAAGTTATTCTTAATTCTAAGAATACAATGAAAAGTACTTGAAAAATAATAAATGCAGAAAAAGGGGAATCAAATCACTGCACAGATATTCAATCTTTAAAGACTGACAATAATGTAATAATGAACCAGAATACAATTGCAAAAACTTTTAACAACTATTTCCGGTCAATTGCTGATTCAATTAATACAGACAACAATAAGCATGTAAAAACAGGAAAACCAACAAATTATATGTCCAACAATTTAATAAAATCCTTAACACAAAGTAATTGGCATTATGCTACAACTACTTACGAAGGAGAAAAAATTATAAAATCCTTAAGGTAACAAAATACATGTGGGTGTGATGGAATTTCAAATACAATCATAAAATTAAGTGCACCATTTACAATCTCTGCATGAACTTACATTTGTAATGCAGTTCCTAGTACAAGAGTTTTTCCAGACAGATAAAAGTATGCTATAGTCAAACCAATTTTTTAAAAACGTAATAAACAAGATATTTTCAATTACCGAACTGTACCACTACTAACTTCCTTTTCTAAGATTGTTGAAAAACTCATATCTGGTAGACTTTATGCACACATGGATAAGAATAACATTTTGGTAAACGAATAATATGGGTTTAGGACTCATACGTCAACTGAGCAAGCCTCTACATGTTGATGAATGGAATTTTGACTGCTATGAATAACATTCTAGTAATAGGATGTACATTTTGTGACCTCCAAAAAGCATTTGACTGTGAGAATTACAACTTACTACTAGATAAATTAGAATTTTATGGCAATGATGGGAAATTCAAGACACTGATCGAATCTTATCTGAAAGGAAGATATCAGAAAGTAACACTGGGTATTGTAACAGATAGTAGTAAACCTTCCACATGGGAAGAGATAAAAAATGGTGTCCCACAAGGCTCGATTCTTGGCCCTTGTTTTAACCCTTCTATATACTTGACTTGCCAAACATAATAAATAATGACACCAATAACGTACTCTTTGTGGATGATACCAGCATTTTAGTAACTAATTCAAAGACAATTTACACTCTTTGAATTTCAATAAAACCCAGTATTTAGAATTCTGACAAAGCATTATTTTAATGTTAATACAAAGATTAAATATGACCAGAAATATATAACTAATGCTACCATAGCAAAATTTCTAGGATTAATTATAGATGATACATAATATTGCAAACAACATATAGATCAGGTAGTAAGTAAGACATGTGCTGCTTGTTGTGCTATACGAAATACAAAATCTTTAGTATCACAAGATACCTTAAGAATAATTAATTTTGCCCACATACATTCAGTCATATCATTTGAGAAGTCATTGCGCTATAGCATATTTAAGTGGAATTTGATTAAAAGAATGAGATTTTCATACATTTGTTTAAATTTATTATCCAGGTCGCAGTGTTAAGTAATGTATGGTAAATGCAGAAATCCATGCCCACGTCTCAAGATGACAGAGTGTACAGAGAACGGAGACGATTTGCTCCAAGATTTTCCACTTGTAAACGATAAAATAAGTGAATATACCTGTAAAACTTGCAGTGCATATAAATCTCAGCTGAATAAAGCACTTGAAAAATTGGAAACAACCAGAGCAATTATTGGTATCCTTCAAAAAGAAATACCTTCAATCGTCAACGTGGAATTGAACGAACTGCAATCACTACAAGAACAGGGGACATGGATAAAGCAAACATCAACGCGAATCACAGATGCAACACCCAACCAACACACGAAAGGAATGAAGATACCAACACTAATAAATGGAAGGTTGACTCATGACGGGGATCGGAAACCAACAGCGAGGGAGAAGAAAGACGTCAAAAGCCCAACTAGAACCAGAACCAGCCACAAAGTGAAAATAGTAGGTGATAGTTATTTCCGAGGAATTGCCCCAAAAATAGACCAGTACCTAAATACAAAATTTGAAGTCTGCAGCTGGATTAAACCAGGAGCAACTACAAAAGAAACAGTGAATACATTAGGAAGCAACTTAAAGTGTTTAGGAACACAAGATGTGATCGTGGTGAATGGAGGAATGAATGATATAGACTCTAAGATAAATCAAAATCACAAGGTATTAGCACATATGACACAATTCATTCAAGACAATGTTCATAGTAACGTAGTAATTGTGAATACCCCACCCAGGCATGATATAGAAAGTAATTCAATAACTGACATTGAAATTCAAGCAGTTAATAGGAAATTAAATAAAATAGCAAAAGCCTACAATAATGTTACGATTGTGGACTCAAATCTACGTAGGGAATGTGTCACAAGACATGGACTGCATCGAAATAAATATGGCAAAGAAAGGTTGTCCAAACTAATTTAAGCAACAAACCCTTTGCGTGAGCAAATTGTCACATGCACCATAGAGCCTAATAAATTGAATGACTCTGGAACTGTAAATGTTGAGGCACTAAATAATAGAGAACGTAAGCGAAATAGAAGATTACCAATAACAAGATCTGATGATTTTTTATGGCCAACAACTATAGGGTAATGGAGGTATGTAATGAAGTTAACAAATAAATATGAGTCCTATGTACTGGACAAACCAAAGCAAATCAAACATGCTGTAAAAACACTTACTATTTTTCACCAAAATATATATGGCCTCTCAAATAAAAAAGAACTATTACATTCACTAAATGAACATCCAGTACATATAATTTGTTTAACTGAACATCAACTATATGACGGGGAGCAAGAAGGGATGATATCTAATATACAGTAGGAGCTAAATTTTGTAGGAAAGCCCACAAGGGAAGGGGTGTGTGCATACTCATAGATGAAAACCTACACTTCACAAATATTAATATGGACAAACATTCTGAAGACAGGGACATTGAAATCTGTGCATTAAGAGTATACACACCAGCCTGTCAAATTGTGGTAGTGACAGTTTATAGATCGCCAACTGGTGACATTACAAACTTTCTTAATATATCAGAGACAACTATAGATAAACGATATAAGAATACAACTAACTTAATAATATGTGGTGACTTTAATACCAATTATCTTAGTTATAGTAAAGAAAAACAGAAACTTAACTCCTTGCTAAATAGCTATAGCTTATACAGTATAAGAGAATTTCCTACAAGAACTAATAATACTACTAGGACTGCAATTGATAATGTGTTCATTAATAAATTTAAACATGAAAACTATAAAATTTATCCTTTAATTAACGGACTATCTGACCACGATGCGCAAGTACTCAATTTACCAAATACAATCATACCCAATAATGGAAATAAGTTACTTACTTACAGGGAAATTAATGAATATTCATTAAACGAATTCCAAAGCAACCTAAGCCACGAAACATGGGAAAAGGTATTTAGCAAAAGTGATATTGATATAAACACTATATATAACAACTTCTTAGATACATTTTTGAAAATATTTAATGCTAGTTTTCCTGTAAACAGAACACAATCTAAACAATGTGATAATAAGTGGATAACAACTGGAATAAGAACATCATGTAACAATAAAAGGAAGCTATATCTGTTATATAAAGAAAATAATAACCCTAAATTAAAAAAGCACTATAAAGTATACTGCAAACTATTAACAAAGGTTATCATACCATCCAGTGCTTGGTTACTAATTATCAAACTGTTGAAAGTGTCATGACAATGTTTAAAATCTGTTATCTGATTTTCAATAGTAGGCAATTTAATCTTAGGAGCTAAACAATTGCCTTAGTCATGTGTTGCTCTACACTTCTGTAATTCTACTGAACTAATGTCTCTTGCTAGTCTGTCTTCTGAAATCATTCTATCAATCCTAGCTTTCAGTTCACAGTATGTTTCTGTGAATGCTTCCCCAACTAGCTCACGCTCTTGCGTTTCATCATCATTATATTCCAGCTGATCCTTACAGCGTTATAATCTTCACACACCTTTTCTAAAAACTGTAGCCTAATGTTTACATCATGCATGCCAACAGTATCTGGCAAACTGTCGATGTATTTCTTAATGTACATCATTTTTGCCTTGACTGCTGCTCCTCTTGTGACTAATGCTTTGCGTGTTTGGGAATCCATGGTGCTAAGGACTGGTATGGAAACAGCCAGCTTACCAATTTATGTGCTGCTATGACCCAAGGTTCCGTCTATGTACGTTGGCAACTGTGCTGCTTGGAAGCTGTCTACCGCTCTGCTTACGTTGTCGCTTGTTGCTATGCCGTGTCACGCTCTTCTTGCTTGAAGTTATTTTGCTTACGATTCATAATATAATCGATGCTAATCCACAATCCGGCACGGAGGACCAATGTATAGAGATGCTATAATGAACTGTATTTGGTTGAAATCTTGGTTCAAAACGAATACTCATTGTTATGTCTAGTAGTCATGCAAGATATGGAATCATGGCTTCCCCAACCAGTTTAAGAATTTCTCCAGAGACCCAGTCTGGTCCTATTGATTTGTTTTTCCCATTCCCTTTAATCCTTCTAATTGTTTTAATATCGGTGGTGAATGGATCGTCTGCGTTTTCACCCTGTATATGAAGAATATTGCCCTCGTTGCTGAATACTGTTGAATAATAGGCGTTAAACATATTGGCCTCTTCTGTCGCGT
>Ga0123357_10008892_pt1 | contig 12619 bp, 5 predicted proteins | sample TergutEmb28metaG_FD_89873 | JGI IMG/M metagenome (GOLD analysis project Ga0123357, IMG submission 89873) | Embiratermes neotenicus P4 segment gut microbial communities from Petit-Saut dam, French Guiana - Emb289 P4 | ecosystem: Host-associated > Arthropoda: Insects > Digestive system > Gut ... | reverse complement strand
CTACCCCCAAGAACTTGCCCAGGATGCAGTGTGCCAGAGCCATACCGGTCACATGACTGGGCTCTGGTTCCTGCCAAGCCCGGCCTTCAAGGCTGAATACTAATGAATGAATGAATGAAAATGTCCATCATCCTATCGTCAAGAATGGCAGGTTTTATGTCAAGAGTGCCCTCTCCTCATGCATTAAAAACATTTGTTAAGAGCTGCATTGGAGAGGCAGGTTAATAAATACATATTCAGGGTATTCAGAACATTTAATCCTTTGACCTGTGGGTTATTTAATACCCGACCTTTATTTCAATGCATCATGGATATGAGGAAGAGTATCTGTAAGTTTCCAACAGACAGCAGACTATCTTGGTAAAATTCATCGCTGAAAATTTGGTCATGGAAGAGTGGCTTCGGTGCCAAACTTCTGATCATACCTCATACAAATCGCTGCTGGCGAGGCAGATGCTGTAATAATCATAAATGCATAAGCTAAAAGGGTTAAATCTCACGACGAAACTAGACAAGTTTACAACAATTTACTTCTGATAGTTTCACTCATCCTAAAACTGGCTGTGGTTCGTACTTCCAAATACATGATTCTTGCCAACGAGTTTACAACAATTTACTTCTGATAGTTTCGCTCATCCTAAAACTGACTGTGGTTCATACTTCCAAATACATGATTCTTGCCAACGAGTTTACAACAATTTACTTCTGATAGTTTCGCTCATCCTAAAACTGGCTGTGGTTCATACTTCCAAATACATGATTCTTGCCATATTATGAAGCCATACATACACATTTTCTAAGTTCTAGAGCTGAAAAAAAATTTAACCTATAATACGAAATATTTCTAGTTAGGACATGTTGCTGTGATACGTTAAGTTGTGAGTAGGGGTAAAAGTTAATCACAGGTTTTCTAACATTAAACAGTAATAATGAAATGCTGAATACAGTATACATGTGGAACCAAGAAAACCACCAAAAAAGGTTCAAAATCCTCTAAGATGTTAATAAGAAGACTCTAGCATAGATGGGAGGATAATATTAATAATCATACAGCAATTTCAGGACACACTGGTTGGTATGGCATACCAAAAACGTTTTCTGCGCAAGAAACAAGAAGGCTGAAAGTCAAACCAGGATACTCTAATCATAAATGCATACCTCTTGGAGCTTCTGAAGATACAGCGGTTCATTCATGTTCATGTCCTCCATACGCTCATCCTCTTCTGCATTTGGATCCACAAACTGTAGCACAAATTTTTTGAACTTCTCCTTACACTTGCTCACCACCACATCAGTACCCCACACCACCAACTGTGGTGCCTGATCTGTTTCCGAAGATGCTCCTGTAGTATTGGGGTCAGCTTCTGGTCTTTCAGCCTGCATCATATAACCATGTTAAAGCAATTCAATCCATTCTCCAAGAAAGTTACATCCAAGTCTCAACAAGTTTTCTACAGATTTACAGACCATCAGTATTAAGAAGAAACTTGGATTTTCTGGTTTTATTACATGACGCTGTCAGTATCTCAAACTGTAAAGCACCAAAATCAAAGGATGATGGTTATACGATAACTTGTACAAAAGATATTCTTACAATAAAACAAACGAGAAGCGCTGCTTGCTAGCGGGATCAGGATCCCGATCCTGCTAGCAAGAAGTCAGCATAACCTGTATGATCTATACTGTTGCTGTGTGTACTGTGCTAGATTCCTGATGCTGGACAGAGATACTGTCCGAAACATGTAGAGTCCTATTCCAAAAATAAATTTGAGAATCTAGTGTCTCTTGTTGGTTTTATTATAAGAATATATCACGATGTATGGTCCTCAGAATGTCAAATTTGTACAAAAGACTTTGAAGTCGTCATAGCCTGACAGAGGTACACTTGCAGAGATAAGGGAAATTAACAAGGAATGTCACTCAGGTTAACCAGTTTCCCAGCAGATATTCAAGTCACTAACCTCCAAAATACAAGCCTAGAGCACTAAAGTTTACACCAGCCTGCTTAGGCAAGAATGGAAACCAAAAATATTAACCCTTTGGCAGCAAAAGTCGAAAAAAACTGATGCACAGTGTGATGGTGAAAAAAATCAAACATCCATTATAGACAGCCAATAACATGTCAATGATGGGCAACCTTTTAAATCCCAAGTTTTCTTTCCAGAATACAGTGGGCATATTTTCATATGAACTTCACACTATGACAAAAGTATCTATGAATAGGGCTCCCTGAAATTTGCCACATGTATCACAGGAAATAAATCAATACCAAACCCAAAAATAAAAATTCAAAAACATGCACAGACAGGCCTCATTTTACGCTGGGGTTACAATCCTGAAAAACATTGTGCAAATCAAACATGAAATTCCCATTTAAAACAGTATTTCCTGGGGGTTAGGGAATTGACAACCTCATCCTGTATAGCATATCACTCTACCAGTAGTGGATACACAGACCAGTACAGTACATATGTACTGTATTTACTGTATACATATATTTATTTACATTATATTTACATATTTATTTCTAAGGCAGTAAAAATGTAAGAGACCTACAGCCACAGTTTTTAGTACAGTTCATTCCAACAGGACTGTGATAGTCTTGCTACAGAAACGAACACCGTAATTCCTGAATTCACACTTCCTCTAATTCAATTCAGCATTCTCATGAATTATACATACGCTACCATCAGTTAGGTTAACATTTCACCATATGTCAACAATTCATTCACCTGTTTCAAGTTGGATTATGTCTAATTTCCCTTCAACAATGACTGTCTTTCGCCTATTTTTCACTTGGATTGGACTAAGTGATGCAGACTGAAATTTCTCACTTATTTTGGTAAGAAAAGCCAATGCTGTAGGAGATGACACCAGATGAGCCGTGTGATTATATCACTAACATAATCCATGCACGTGACTGATGGCATGACAGTGACGTCACTCTCTGCTAGCCTCCAACATGAGTCTGGTACAACCATAGATCGCATATGCCAAATCGTGTTAAACTGTAAATTATCGTGTATCACCCATGCTAAATCATGTTAAACCGAACATTATCGCGTATTTTCAAGTTGTGTTAAAGCAAAATCATGTAAAAAGAGATCTGCTTGCAATAAATTTCAATATGCTTTCACTTCTTGATAAAAAGAGACCTGCTTGCAATAAATTTCAATATGCTTTCACTTCTTGATAAAAAGAAAGTTAAGTATGTGCACAAAACATTGCTGGGGACATGACATAAGCGAAACACAATGCTTCAGGCAACGCTGTCAGATGAAGCTGTAATCTGCAGGACACAAGTGGAACTATGTGTCACACATTTTTATTCAAGCGTGCAGACACAGAAATTGATATGCAAAATGGTCAACCAACAACAAAAGAGAAACATATTTGAGGGAAGTGATGAAGGGATTTTAACAGAAATGATATGAAAGGGCATGCAACACTTTGTGACCCCAATTGGGACTTCCTTCATCATGAACATGAACATCCAGCTCCTACAAGGAATGTATAAATTAAATACCTAATAACATAAACACAAAATTATGCAACAGAATTAGTCATCTGACGTTCAAGTGACCGTGCATCATGATAAATTCTTATAATAAAACCAACTAGATGCATTAATTTCTCAAATTTATTTTCAGAATAAAACTCTGCACGTTTCAGACAGTTCCTCTGTCCATCATCAGGAGTTTTTCGCTGTACATACAGCAACGGTATATGTCATGCAGGTTTACTGACAGCTCGCGAGGAACTGTCCGAAACATGTCCAGTTTTATTCCAGAAATAAATTTGAGAAATTAGTGCACCTAGTTGGTTTTATTATAAGAAAGAATTAGTCATGTTAACTGTACAGGTTTGTTGTTTATCAAGTTCCTGAGCATAGCAGCTTTACTGCATAGAAACCCTACATCTGCTGAGACATCCTCTGATAGCTGCTGTGCTAAAGAACACGAAAAAAAGAGAAACAACGTACATGGATTTCACCTTCTACCTTACTACCGAATAACTTAACATGCCTTTCAAGTTGAGCTATAATTATATTATGTACATCATGTAGACATACTGGGTCTGAGTTCACGTTCACTTGCCGAATGCGTCTGTCAGTTCGTAGGTCTGGTCGCATACGAATTGGAGTCCCTCTGATGCCTGACTGAGGGGTGTGAACTGAAGACAATGAACCAGGAGTCCCATAGTTCAATGGAGAACTCAAGTCAATCTCACTCATACCTGGTTAAAAGAAAATCACTCATTAACAGAAGTACTCAGTCCCTGAAGAAATGCAATCTGTAGTGAAGCTTTCCTTATTCATTCATTCATTAGTATTCAGCCTTGAAGGCCGGGCTTGGCAGGAACCAGAGCCCAGTCATGTGACCGGTATGGCTCAGGCACATTGCATCCTGGGCAAGTTCTAGGGGGTAGTTTGCCATTGCTTTCCCCCGCCTTTACACGTTCCCACTTTAGCCACCAGGTGCCTCTGTCCACAACGACGCGAGAGATCCTAGCAGCGAAAGGTGGAACTGTGGGCAAGAAAGATGTCCAGTAATATTTTGCTAAATTCCGACTTCCACTTAAATTTAGGGATATTTTACATGCCGCAAATCTACGACATGGGACCGACAGCTTTACTTCCCCTCCGAAGGAAGGCGTGGTGAGGATTTTTTCGCCCCAAAAATCCGACGGCTTCGGCCGGGTTTGAACCCGCAAACTTGGGTACTAAAGACCAGCACACTACCCCTAGACCTTATATATCCAGCATTTACAAATACAGCCAATGACATTATGCATGAGAGTGTAACACACAATCTGATTGTTAACTAACATAATGAGGTCTTCATTCTTAGAGGGTCAAGCAGTTCAAGAAGAATTTTCTTGTCCTCCATGACCTTTGAAGATGGGCCTGACCAGCTGTCCCAAAATGTCGGTAACTAACCACCCACCAAAGCTGCGTAACATCCCAGAAGAGGAACATCATTTACACTGTGACAAAAGCCTGGAGTCAAGCCAACTAGCACATTCTTCAGAAATACACAATAATAATAAATCAGTATGACTAGGAATCTATGCGATTAGAAAATACGCTTCAGAAGTTTCAGCATTCCCTAGTTCCTGTTGCATTTCTACTTTTGGCTTCTGCTTTTATTTAGTTTCAATATTCCATTAAAAGTTTAAAAAGAAAAATAGCTTAAATTGTGAATACATGCTGTTCAGATGTGATGATGAAGTAATGTTTAATCACCTCCAGTACCCACTAATGCAAGGTACCCACACATTCTGAACTCACCTACAGCAAGAGGACTGGTAGGATTCAAGTTTACTGCTGGTGAAGCTGGAGCAATTGACAGCTGGTCCGAAGTTTCCACAACGACATTTTGTCGTGACCTTGTTCGCTGCTGAGCTCCCCAGCGAAGAGGAGTGGTAGCTGGTGTGTCAGATCGTGATCGCTTGGAAGGGGTGATCAGAGAGCGGATCGGAGTAACAGTAATTTCAGGCCTACCAGTAGTTCGCCTCACTGGAGTGGCTGCCGTTTCATCTTGTCCCTGTATTAAGCACAAAAGGAATATGACAATTTTAAGACAACATAAAAACAAGTGAAATAGAACAAAAACCATGGCATGGATACACAATAAGCTCCTCTGCTTACAAGATCCATAAAAAGCTACTTTCTTCTTCTTCTTCTTTAGCACTACATATCTTCAAGTTTGGCCTTAGCTTCCCTTTGGGGGGTTCTCAGCATAACCATTTTTTACAGGATAAGATTATCATCAGCCCAACCCCCAAACCCGAAGGCCAGGCTTTGAGTTCAAGGTATGCTCCACCAGGGAGGTTGGCATATGCCTAAGAAGCCCTCCCTACCCCTCACTGTGGTACACTGTCTAGCATCTTTGCTGAAATATGTCCAGCTTGGATGACCTGGCAAGTAGCTATGCTACTGCTAGCATATTCCCCAGCTTCATTGGAGCATGCAATCTTCCCCGCCCAGTTTAACATCATCATCATAAACACCAAGGATTGGACCCTATGATCCGTTCCGTCTCCATAGTTACGGCTGCTTGCACCAACGTTTCTTCAGTCTTCCAATTGTTCTCCTTCCTTGTGGTCTGTAGTGGTATGATTTCAAAAGGATTCAGTTTTGTGGCATTCTTTGCAAGTGTGAAAGCCAGTTCCATCTCCAGTTTGACATAAACCTTCGAAAACATAGTGCCGCCCAGTGGGTTCAAAGGTATTACACGCATCAGTGTTTATGTAACTGGATCACATAAATGCCAATTCATACGTGCAAAACTCATCATGCTCAGACATTATTTGTGGCAGCAAAGTATAGAATTTACATTCTGCAGTATATACTGTTATTTTCTTATGGATAGAGGAGTGTGGCATATAAGTTCAACCCCTTCCCTTTCATACTGAAACCTTTTTCTCATCAAAATGCACCATTTCCAACAAGTAATACAGTAAATAATATGCAACATATTTGTCATTCCACCTCATTTTTCTGCTTTGTAACATAATTTTCATTACAACTGTACTGCTTTCTATTATCATTCTAGTATATCATATATAAGATTAATTATACAATAAATACATGACTGTGAACTAGTTAGTGAACATCACCATCACTGATATCACCGGATCTATAAGAAATCAAGACAGGGCTTCAAAAAAAGAGAACAAAAAAAGAAACATGTGGAACACAACACATTCATAATATGGGAACTTCTGTATAGCAAAAGCCAGAAAATCCAGAAAATCTTTATCTCAATTTTATAACTTCCTGAATTCTTGGAAGAACTCACAGGATATTTTACACTGCCGACCACAGAATCTGGGCTTCATTCCCATCCATTAACCTTTTGATGCCTAACGACGACTATAGTGGTCGTACTGCACCGCTAACCTCTAAACGTTGCATTTTACACATTTATTGAACAAATACAGGTACTGAATATTCTAAACATGGTATATACTCTCCGTTTTTTCCCCTTCAAAATGCAGTTTGTTTCATAATTCCTGTTTTATTCACATTTTATATACAGGTGTGCTAAAATTTTAAAAAATAATTCCGGCGCCAAAAGGTTAACACTACAACATGTATCAAGCATATTAATGTCCATGTCAAATCCTGTGTGAACACATACAGCTTCAAAGTTCTTTTACAATTATACAGAATGCGAGTCTAAAACTGTGAAACCTTTAACTTGACTCAGAACATGGGCTGTGATAGACTGATGCATTGACAGTTTCATAAGATCAGGGAATATTCTTAACACAGAAATACCTACTGCCCCTGGGTGTCAACTGTTAGATGCATGTGGCTACATTAACAGAAGTAACACGTACATGTCTACGAGATGGTGTTCTCCTACCAGGCGTTCCCTGTCGACGTGGAGTAGTTGTTTGACTCTCAATTTGTTGAGCTGGTGTTTGAATCTGATGCTGCGGAGTTTGACTTCCACTTTCCTCATGATGAGGTGTGCGGCTACCATCTTGTACACGACGTGGTGTTCTTGATGGACTGGACATGATTGGTTACGTCCTAAAAAAAAATAAAAAAGGAACACTATGCACAACATGTTTCCTGGGATGTGACACCATTCTACCACATTCCAGAACACCATTACCTAAATACCCACTACTGCGAGACCTAGCTTAGTTCCCACGCTTCTGGTCACCAGACACATGATATAAACATAAAGCTGTCCCTTGGCATAGGCACAACTCTAGGAAAGATGTAAAACTTCAAAGCATGTACAGCTTTACACGGGGTACCAACAAGTGGTGAACTTCACACTCTGCTGTTCTACCAGTAGGAAAAATGGTATGATGCAACAGGATAGAGGTTTGGCTCTGGAGCTGTTATTAATGTAAATCCAATAGGAAAATCTCTCTGCCACCGTTGGCCTCTAGCTACACACTTTTTTAACCACAATACCTAAATTTAAATAAGCATGGTGTTTTAGCAGCTAATATCTGTAAATAATTAATGATACTATATCACTGAATTTTCTTATGGATACTCTTCATTTGTATTTATTTACAATGTAATATTCTTTTAATACTTCAGTTTCTATAGCCCTGAATTAATAAATTAATGGATTACGAATGCTATGGAAGGAAGACACCATAGCCTGACTCTCAGTACTATTGTAGCATCTGTTCTGAGGAGCTGAACAGAAAGCACACTACACCTGTCAGAACAGTTGGTATCCAGGCCGAGCTTTGAATCCTGAGAATACGAAGCACAAGTGCTGACAACGCAACAATAAACTTCGGTTCACAGACAGTACTTTCTACGTACACTGTAAAAAATAAGTTTCGTCTTCCTTGTTTGCGTTATATAGGGACCATCTACATCTGCAAAGTCAATGCAGATGATATTATTTCCGCAAGTTCATATTTAATAATTCCAGCTTCCCTCCAATCAGCAATACTTACGTTATACCTGGACTTGTTCAGTAAGTAACCAATGCGGTCCCTTTTTATGTAATATAAACTAGTGCTACACAACAATTTCCACAACTCGCTTTCCGGTACAACAGATCTTTTATTCGCTACCACGGCACCTAAAAAGCGCGGCAAATAGACACGTGAACAAGCCTACCAACATTTGAAATGTTTCGTCCGCGCCAATCGCGAATGTTCTTCCCAATAGTCATGTAGTGATACCAATATAAATGTACCAGGCAATATTTCCTGCGATGTATTGTGCTTGTAGCGTTATCGTAGTGTTTCATGATTCTGACGTCGTTCTCCTGATAAGTATACTCAACGGCCAACAATGACTGTTCCCATTTCATTAACTGTGACTGGCAAGAGTTGCAAGGTCATGTAGCCTGCAGAATGTTGTGCAATATGGATACCGAAGGCGTGACGTATTCTTATCGTAGGGTATGGTGTAAGCAAATGCGTAATTAAGAGCCATGACATACAATACGGAACTTAGTCCTCCACCTAGGCCCCCACTAGCATGTCAGGCAGTTCAATAGTACGAGTTCAGCTAGTGCAGCGAATGAGACTTGTTATACGTTCAGGAGTTCATTACGACGATTGCTGGTGAACGTGTGACGGATGACATTTGTGACAATGGCAGATCATGAACTTGTCGAAAGTAATAGGTAATAAGAAACCACGATTTATGGAGCCAGTTACGCCTGTTATCACTGGCATTGTATTTCGTGAAAGCATTTCATCGTACATCATGCAGATTTCATGTTGTATTTGAATTTATTTACGTTGTGTGAGTCCAAAACAGGATAATACCCAGGGTAATGAATAAGTCAAGAAAATTTTACATACGAACTGGAGTTGTTGGTACATTGCAAGTACCTTAAAATTCATTTAGTTAGATTTATCAATCCCTGTTTATGTTATTCATGTCCAGAGTAGAAGGAATTAACATGTACATAATTATTTAGGGTTGACTTAATTTGTTTAGGGTTATCGCTTAGATTTTTGATACTTTGTGGGAGACGTTAACACGTTTATGCCAATTGAGTAGACTTCTTTCAGATACAGTGATGAAATGGATGGAGGTGATAGTTATATTTTTGTCTAGTATTTATGTTACAAACATAAGAATTTAATTGTAATTTACTGTTGTTTAGCCACAAATAAAAGAAGTGATCATACATATTTTGATTGAAGAGGTAGAATTTTTAAATTCGTAAATAAATCTTTAAGTGAGTCTGTAATTCTGCATTGTGTAATAATTCTGATTGTATTCTTCTGTATTTTACAAATTTTTGCACTCTATGAAGAGTTCCCCAAAAATATTAATCCATAGTTCATAAACGAATGAGTTATGGATTTGCAAGTCCTTGGCATATCTAATTAACCCAGCTCTGCAAATAATAATTTGTAGTTACTGTAGTGTAATTCGCAATGGGTATTAGTTGCTGTTAATTTTGAGAAAGAGACAGTGACTGAAGAGAGCAATGAATGGTAGCATATAAAAATTACTCTCATATCAAATCATACCTTTGATTACTCATACAAATACAATAAATATTGCCTCTCTCAGTATGTTGATTTGTAAGACAAAACAAAATTGACATCACTTTTCATGACAGGCACATATGAAGGTTAAATATGATTTTTTAAGCTTTATGTTAGGCAAAATGAAAGGATAAATCACAATGTCATTTTAGTCACAATCTTTATGTGACACCGACATTATTTAATTTCCCTAAGCTTTCAATTCACATCAGTAAACCATGAAATTTGTTCCAGTAAGTGATAAAAAAATAACACTGTCTTCTAGAGTGACACCATGTAGACAGCAGAAGGGTACCAATATTTGAAGGGCTCTTTTGCCTGTATAGTCAGGGTCAAACATCCTGAAGATAGAGGCCCTAGACTCCTCCAAAGCATCAGTAAATTTATATTAGATTACGTGGCACCACATCCCAGAAAACAGAATTCTTCATAGTAGCCATGATGAGAACTGCACATCTCATACAGTAAGAAATAATGCAGTTTGTATTTGTAGGATATTTTGGACTGATTGATTGATTGATTTAATGCCCAAAAATCTGATTCTCTGCCAAGTTTCATATCAGGCCTTGTTTGACGTGTGATGTGAATACCATTAAATATGACTAATGTGAAATTTGAGGTTCTTATTGCTGAAGACTATTCTGGAAATTTGATGTGTTTGCATAAGTGACAAATATTCATTATATATTCCAGATTATTGTAACATTGAAGTTAAAACATTTTTTGAACCTCCATGTCTTTGATAAAATAAGGCTGGGATAATTATGTGGTGAGAAGTGTTACCTTTTTAAATACATCATTGGTAAAGTTACGTCTCTTTTGCTGGCATGATACTGTGTACAGTTACACTGTTAATTGACAAGGTCTTACGTATTTTATTAGTGAAATTAAAACTTAGTACTGTTCTAGGGACATGTTTTTATGTTTCTCTGCATTTGGTGATGGTTCAAGTTTATCTGGTTGGTTACATTAGTTTAATTTCTCTTAGGTTTGTGTCAGGTTTTAGTAAGTGATAACAGATAGTTAGTTTGCAAAAGATGGGCAGTAGATGACAAAGTGTAGGTGCGTGGTGAAGAGGCCTGCATGTAGGTTTGCTGTACAGATATGCCCTCATGTCATGTGTAGTACTGATGGAGGGTAAAGCATGGGACACAAATGGTTTATTGTATTATATGATATTGATTGATACTTGTCAATTTTTGATTATGCTTTTTTTTTAAATGACAGCTGGTTTCGAGGTTGGCTGCAGTGGTCGTCTACTTCAAGCACAATGCTTCGAACAGCTGAAAAAAAGATCCTGTCATGTATGTAACATTTCATGATGTATGGCAGTTCTCTGGTTTTCATGGAAGATAGACATGTCATTTGAAATTGTTTGTCAAAGATGTGTAGGGTTGCAGGGTTGTGTTTTTCAAAGTGAACACAGTCCTTGGCATTATGGAGGTATAACACATAAATGATAGACACTTAACAGTAGAGTGACTTGACAGAGGGGCATTTGAGGTTTAAATCCACCACAGGACTTAAAATGCATTTTAGCTTTTAAAATTTATATCTGTAGTTTTCTTGAAGGCAGGAACAAAGAACTTGCATAAAATGACAGAGTATAAATCTTCAGTTTTTGTAAGTGCTACTTGTATGTTTCTTTGATGACTTGACTACATAATTTTGTATAAATTCTGCTAAGCATACCCTCATCCACTTGCTGTGTGGCCCATGGAAACTAAACCTTAAGTTGCCTCAATGCCATTTTACTGAAGATGCATATATAGCATTTTTATAATGCAGTGTAATGAGAAGTAATGGGGTTTGGTGACTGTGGTGGCCATGAGTCTGGACTCTAGCAGCTAATTCAACTGAGATTTCGGGTTGTTATGGCAATGACTAAGATTATTGTCTTGTGGAGTGTGACACACCACACAGCCTGGTAGAAGTGTACCACCATTTTTGATCAATGTGCTGCCTCCATCATTAGAGTAGATGTGGTAGTGCACTTCTCCCAGACTACGCGGTATCACATGTCAGAATAAAGCAACATTCACAGCAACGTCATTTGTTCCTCCAGGATTTTGGTAACTAGAACAAAGTGCCATTAAGTGTCAACTCAATAGAACAAGACCCTCTCTCAGAAATTTCCTGCCTTTTATGGAAATCAGTGGTTGTGTCATGTGCAAGAGCTCGCGTCTGTGCCATCTCATATACGAGGTGAATTGAATTTATGTCAGTATCACCAGGTGGAATTCAGAATTCAGGCAAAATTACTACCGGACATCTTTCTCGCCCACAGTTCCACCTTTCGCTGCTAGGATCTCACATCGTTGCGGACGGAGACACCTGGCGGCTAAAGTGGGGACGTCTAAAGGTGGGGGAAAGCGATGGCAAACTACCCCCAAGAACTTGCCCAGGATGCAGTGTGCCAGAGCCATACCGGTCACATGACTGGGCTCTGGTTCATGCCAAGCCCAGCCTTCAAGGCTGAATACTAATGAATCACCAGGTGGCTAACATGCAGTAACTATTAAAAAAAAACACCTGGGTGTATAGTGCACATGTCAGCACAAGTTTTGAGTTTGCATTTTTAGTATAAGCCATGCGAAATTCCTTTTCGGTTTGGTAG
>Ga0123357_10008891_pt1 | contig 12620 bp, 7 predicted proteins | sample TergutEmb28metaG_FD_89873 | JGI IMG/M metagenome (GOLD analysis project Ga0123357, IMG submission 89873) | Embiratermes neotenicus P4 segment gut microbial communities from Petit-Saut dam, French Guiana - Emb289 P4 | ecosystem: Host-associated > Arthropoda: Insects > Digestive system > Gut ... | reverse complement strand
CTACATACCATAATTTACGCTAATGCTAAATCCTCCGTCTTTACAGAACAATACGACCAATGTGGTAATTCAACAGAATAGTCGCAAGCTCCTGATGATAGATATATTAATGTCCGGAACATGTTGAGCACATAAGAAGTGAAATAAAATAGCAAGTGACATCAAGTTGGTCTTTTATTCTTCAACTATCACAATGATGCACGGTACAATAAACCTAAGATTCTGAAAAAGGACGTTTACGCAGTACTTCTCAGGACCAAAGAAGACTTCGTGGCAAGATTTAAGACAGCTGTGACAACGGCCGATGCCAGCGTACTAAGACGTGTTCGAGAGAATACCGTCTGCCTTGAAATCGGAGGAGGCAGCTTCGAATACCTACTGTAAGCACCAGGAGCCCACGGTCTGACATGACATCTTGCGCTATTTTACGGCGATGTTTCATAACATGCGCTGCAAACATTTTCGACTTTATTTTTAACAAGAAACCACGCTAAGGAGAGCCTGTGCTTGGCTTTCCTTTCAGTCTGTATACGCTGAAAGTCAAATCTCCTTTTTATTTTGAATTTTATTAAAAATGCACTTCGTGTTATTAATGTAACACGTATTAACGGACGCCTATGTACACACAATGTAAAATGTGTTTAAATTAAGAGCAGAACAGAAGAGGTACAGACGTGAAATGGAGGTAGGTTTAGGAGCAACAGACATTGGTACGATGGAGTCGATGAATAAAAATTAATATACAGGGTGATTCAAAAAGATTGATTCAACTGAACAGTAAACGGCGCCTCAACACAAGTCAGGCGGTTGGTTGCGGTATTCCAAGTTCTCTGCTCGCTCTACGGGTTGACTTGCGTGGGCTACGCTCAAAACTCTCTTCAATTCGTCTCATATTCTCCTCCGATACACGTGGTCGGCCGGAGCTTTTGCCTTTACACAGATAGCCTATTTGCTCAAATTGGTGATTCCAACGACAAATGCTCTTCCTCGTTGAAGGTTGAATGTTGAAACGAAGACGAAACGCACGCTGCACAGCAGTCGCCGACTCAAATTTACTGAACTTACGAATCCAAAAAATCTTGTGCTGCATAGTAGCCATTTTGCTCCCAACTGACGCTGCTGCATGGCTGTGCGGTAGGCAAACGCTCTGTGGTGCTATTTGAAAATTAGGACTTCCTCTTTCAAATGTATGTAGATCATGCACATACAATGTATAGTTCAGGAAATATAGACGTAAGAAATTGAGTCCATCTTTTTGAATCACACTGTATTTTAAGCGGTATTAGGACTAAGTAATGTAGAAATGAAATAAGGGAGCTTACTGTATTACTGTACTGTGCTACAGACACAATTGAATAAATTCAATAATATCCAAACACTTGTAGAACTGAAAGAATAAGTTGAAACAAACACCGGTCACTTTGTTCGTGACCGTTGGTTACGAACCCGCAAATGCTGCATTGCCTTCGAGTAGCAGGGTCACGAACAAAGTGACCAGAAATAAGAACCGTATCTTAGAATACAAACCAACAAACTCAGTGATCACCAAACTGCGAACTACAGATTTCAGGAGTTCACAAGATGAAGTCTTTTAACGACAAATTTCAGTACAAAATATTCCACAATACCGACACTATAATGCGGACTGTCACGACGGACGTGGCTTCTTCCCATAATACATGTCCATATAGCGTTTCAACAAACAATGTTGTTGAAACGCTACAAAACAATATCACGAGTTTCATTATATTTCATCTCCCTCGCAAGGTCCAATAACAAACGCATTCAGGATGAAAACTAGGCGACATACTGAACTATGAGGACTTACCCGGAAGCAGTTCCTCTCTCAACGTAGATGCTATAATTCCAGCCCGAGTGTGTGAAGCGACATTCGCCCAGTAAAACCAGAGTGATCGTGGGAAACGAAGGTTTCATTTACTGTACCTGACATTTCAGTCATTTATGATCTACCCATCTGGACTACACGAATATTCTACGCGCAAGCGCTTGGTTGAAATCCCTCCTTCCGCACTTTCGTTGGGACGAAAACAGCATCCTGTGCAAAGTCACCACGAGTTTAATTAGCACTGCTTCCAATCTTGCACTGAAGCAGTGGCCCAATGAATTCTTTCAAACCAATTTATTTAAAAAATACTAAAAACGGAATGTGTACATATAGAACGGGCAAAATAGGCTTTCACGAAATGTGGTAGGTTGTATTACGTACAAAACAGTCACGTAGGCCAATTACACGCATTAATGGACGTGTGTTGCCTGTGGAGGCCAAGCACGCACACAAATTTCTATGAAATGTGTATGCATAGTACGCACACAATTGCATTAAACGAAACTGAATCTTTACAATACGGTGAAATCAACAAAAATAAACTGCAGGGATGTGTTAAATGTACCAGAACTAACCAGCGATCTAACATTGTTAAATGTACCAGAACTAACCAGCGGTCTAACACTGTTAAATGTACCAGAACTAACCAGCGGTCTAACGCTGTTAAATGTACCAGAACTAACCAGCGGTCTAACATTGTTAAATGTACCAGAACTAACCAGCGGCCTAACATTGTTAAATGTACCAGAACTAACCAGCGGTCTAACATTGTTAAACGTACCAGAACTAACCAGCGGTCTAACATTGTTAAATGTACCAGAACTAACCAGCGGTCTAACACCGTTAAAAGTACCAGAACTAACCAGCGGTCTAACATTGTTAAATGTACCAGAACTAACCAGCGGTCTAACATTGTTAAATGTACCAGAACTAACCAGCGGTCTAACATTGTTAAATGTACCAGAACTAACCAGCGGTCTAACACTGTTTTCGACACATTTTCAATGACAAAAGTATAAAGAGTACCGACAGTTATTTCAACACGAGTCCAATTTCGACAACGTCCACTTCCTTCTCTTCAACGAGTAGAGCTGTTCCGTCCTCTGTGGTTGCTGGGGATCCGCCGAATAGTTTTCTTGGGAAAAAGGCTCAGGACAGACTGATTTTAATATCAGCTTGCTATCGACACGTGGTCTCCAAGTATGTCATTTACCAATCGTTTTCAGACAAAAATATGCCGTGATTTTCTAATCATCCCCATATGCACTACACGCCCTACTAATCTCGTTATCCTGGACTTAATCACCGCAACAATACAGTAAACTGCCGCAATAAGGCCACTACTTTTTGACAAATCCATTTTCAAAGTTCCACTGTACAATATTACCAGTCATAGCATATGGTATATTCCAATTCCGTATATTTATTAAGTTCTATAAACATTTCCTTCCAAATACTAGTAGCAATATGACGCTGCAAGGTAAAAAATGGCGTTATTTTATCCGGATGGGATTTAATAAAGCCACCTTCAGAAAATGTGTTATAGTCAGAACAGCTGCACAAACTTAAGTGGAAAATTTATTGTTTTTATTAAATTATAAATAACGTAAACAACTATATCGTCCTGAGCTCTTATTCACTATCAAAATCAGTAAAAATATCACACATTTTTGGGTGAGCTGCGTTTCTGTCCATTTCCCTCTTATCCTGTGTGTGCTGTATCGACCCATGAACCACAAAATGTTTTAAAATTTCGTTGCTGTCATTCTTACTTGCAAGCACCTGGCGCCAGCAGAACTCATAGACAGTAAAAATATTTCATCTTATAATACATGGACATTTTTATTGTATCCATCAAATATGGAGGTACTGCATCCAAATCTACCAATTACACCAGATTCGCCACAATGTAGAAAACAGACAAGTGAGGAAGTTCAATTTTTGCGTGTTGAAAAGGCGCACAATAGAAGATAATTGCCACCCACACATACGCAAATTTGAAATTAAAATAATAATACAGCAGCCAAAATTTTACAGCTGTTGTAAAAATCCGTACTCGCTGTTTTGGACAGCGTTAAGGCCGTTAGCAGGAACAACAAAACCGACTGCTGCTACATTTCTTACGCTACGGAGACCTATATAGTATAAATGTTTGAAGACCCTTCCTCTAACTGCCTCTACCGTAAACACAACATATTACTGGCAGCAAAAAATAAATGGCATTATTTTAGCCGTTTACCCCGTTAATGAAGAGTCTGAATATAAGAATCATTCTACAATTTTCTCACACCAGCTTCCTCCTTTTCCTTTCTCTTAAGTTCGAATATTCTTTGGCCATGTTCTTCGGTTACGTTGAGATACCAAATTTAACACGCATACAAAACAATGCGAAAACATATAGTTTCGTAACCTATATTTTACGTCTCATATTAACTTTCAAAAGACAGACGTGAAGATTAAGAGATTATGATATGAATGCTAGCAAGAATATCAACATTTAATCCATCTTTAACTTGTTAGCGAATGTGACGTGTTAGACTTGTTACCATGTCTCAGCGAACATTTTAAAACCAGGAGTTTGTTAATTACTGTTACGATTTTCGCCTCACTTTTAGCGACGAGGCATTAACACAAGCATGCACTTAATCTTCTCTGCTTTCACTTCTAGAGCAACCGCCTTACTAGTATTTAACAAAACGCAAAGTAGCACAGACTATAAGCTGACGTGTTTCATTTAATTACAGTCCTTGCTGGATGTCAGCGCATTCATAATTGCGCGGACTATTTATTCTACAGGCAGTGGCGATACATTATCTCCATGTCTGAGACCACTCTGAAAGTTCCAGCACACAAATGAATACATCTACGAACTTTGTTACAGGTTTTGTTTCAGCACATTTTAATCAACCCAGCTATTTTTACTGGTACAAAAATCCATTTGGAAAGTTGTTCATACAGCATGTTTCACCTTACTGAAACATAACCTGGTGAATTCCGCAAATGGCTGATGTACAGTCCCACTGCGCTCCCGTTTTTGATACAGATAGCATACATAACAATTCAAACTGATGATCGTCAAGAGTTCTATGTTTCTGAGTTCATTTTGGGGAAAAGAATATTGAATAACATTTTGCAAGAAGATGGCACAATATAACATTCACAGCCAATTATTATATTTCTTTTTTGCTGTTATAAAAACAGGTCACACTACAGCAACAGATTCCTTCCACTGCTGTGACGGTTCTTCCAATTTTGTAATAAAGTTCAGGAAAACATTATTTCTGTTGACCAACATAAAATTCAAAAACATAGCAAGACTCAAGATGTATGTGTTATTATTACGAGTGAAGACCATTAAAGGTTATTCTCCAAATTCCACATACCTCTCAAAACCCTGCGGATTTCTAGCCTTGGAAGCAAATGCTGTTTTGACAACTCAACAACCCCTAATGTGATGGAAAGTAGCGAGGAGGGGGTAGGAGTGGTACTAATTAATACATAATTAAGCTACATGTTATCCATAGGAACATGTATAAGGTTTGAAAACCCTTTCAAAAGGGAAGGGGGAAGGTGAGAGAGGAGGGATAATGCTGCCATGCAAATGTGCTCAGCAGCGACGGGAGTTTTGAAGAGAGAAGGGATAGAGAGAGGGAAAAATAACATGGTTGATTTTCCAGCATTGAGCACGTTTCATCTATCTTCATCAACACTTAGAAGAAGTAACGACTAAGTTTCCTGAGTTGCAAGAGCATGCGCAGTCTTAATACAAAGTAAACAGAAACCAAAATTAGTGAGCTGCTATGCGACATAACGGTGTCAGTATCGAAACAACATAACTGAAGGTCTGATTTACTTCACAAAAGTCATTACGTTATTAACTACGTAATACTTCTGATTCGGTATTTGCCCACATTATTCACCTTTTGGCCTACCTTCCATATAGTATATGGAAATACACCTGTCACATCATGTCAGTGTGGCTGTCTACTGAAATACACACTGTGCCAATTATTGTCAGAAACAGGTACAGATACACTCTTCATCCCTTCGAAGTGTGACATTCGCCTAGACAACATAAAACGATTCATTTTCTACTTCACAAATTACACGACCTGCCTCCTTTCGATAGACTAACCAGTTCATGCTGCCTCGGGAAATAATCGATAGCTGTTGCGAGAATCATACGAAATACAAATATATTGTGTAGACGAAAAATACAAACATTTAATGTTAAAGTGTGTGGTACATACAGTAACCACTGAACTTCAAACGATTAATTTTCTATAGTAAGTAACATCAGCACTAAATTTGTGAGGCCGCTTGAAAAGTCGAATGGTGGGTTCCAATCCCACTCGCACATAAATGTATGCCCACGTTTTGTTTTTGTTGTCGTGTACACACAAGAGTCTGAGATGGGCCGATCCCCCGTCCAGGGAGTTGATGTTTTGCAGCTCTGAATTCTTTAGATACTTTTTAAAAGTATCTAAAGAATTCAGAGCTGCAAAACATCATCCTGACCTGAAATGGGCTCGATGATTCTGCTGTTAAACTACAATCAAACTGTCCCTGAGTTTAACTGAATCCAAAGCCACCATGGTGCATTCGGCTATCTTCGAAAAATATGCATCTTTGGCTAGGGAATTTTGTATAAGGTGAAATAACAACACAGATGCTATGTAAAATCTACATAAATTTTTCGTTTTGACGTCAATAACTAACGCACCCCTGCAGCTATGAAAGTGAAACCTTGTACGGATATGCTATAAACTTAACTAAAAATTTTGTACAATACATTATGTTGTACACCAATAGGCCTAACTGCAAACATGCCAAAGTGTCCAAATACTGCATCTGTAGCTGACATGTTTGATTCAGTCCTACAAACACAGAAATGGATGATCGAGCTGCATAATTATTATTTCATAATTCATGCTAGTCTACGAAACAGTAGCTGAAAGAAAAGACAACTGCTTAGCACACACGTTAAGGAGCAGTAATAACAGTCAAATATATACACATGTATATGTAATGCTCTAAAGTCACATCTGAAACTCAGATTCAGCTGAGAAAGACGCAACTACTTTACAACGCTATAAATTACTCCAACCGGTTACTACAGATAAACCTCCCATCTTTAGTCACCTGTTTGTTTATAAAACACACATTTGCCTCATAACCTACGCGTCCACAGATTTTATTGTCGTTGGTTAAAAGCGCCTTAAAGTCACTGGGTGCTCACCACGAAACGACACGTAGTCATTACAATAATAGGCTACAGGAATGATTCGCCGTTTGCTAGTACATTTAGCGTTCCATTCTAAAACCAGTCAAACAATCAAACAATGTGTCACATCACTACACAGACGTCAACTTTGTCGCCAAACATGTTCGCGCAGACGAAATGTTGTTTTGCATTTTCCAAAGAAAATATTTAGACTAATAAACATTGTGCAACTTTCCAAGACATTTGTCTTAGTAACTAACCAACCTGATGCACAAATAGGTGTGATGATACCAGAGGCTGTATAATACAATTTTGACCTCCTGATTATGAGCACATGGTGCTCAAAACATGTAGAGGCATGAAATAAACTTATTGTAAAACAAAATTTTGTGTATCAAGTTGGTTAGTTACTAAGATAAATATACTGAAATGCACGGTCAGCAAAACATCAAAATTTCCAAGACATGTCGACACACTGAACCTCGTACGTCCATGTAGGTGTGGTAGATTTTTAAAAAAAGTAACATATATATATATATATATATATATATATATCCCGAAGGGGGAGGACCACATCCATTGGCATGGTGTTCATTCGGAGCTGCTTAAATGTCCGGTGAATATTTCTTGAAATTATTAGAAACATTTAAAGTCAATTATGAGACGGGCGGAAAGGTAATCAAAGTGATGGGCCGTGGATCATAAACCTAGAGCCTTAACTGTAGATCATGGACAGGACTACAAATCCTTTTAAAGCTTTAAATACTAGTGGTTAGTGTATGTACCATAGGCTTAGCACCAAAAACTCCACACAGTGTATCTGAGTGTTCCTTATGAGAAAAGAAAAGAAAAGACAAAAAAAAATTCTCTGTACATTACCTGAGTGCTTTTTCTTTTTTTAAAAAAAAAAGCATCATACCGATTTCTGTGTGAGGTGACTGTGGACTGCGGACTGAATATTAGTACGTAAGATACATTCATTTTAGTATTCAAAGAGTTAACTAACGGACAACTGAACCAAAGATAGCGTGCTGCAACAGTTATCACTCTGTGTCAAATACGTGTCACAGAAAGGCAGAACTATTGCACCTCACATTGTCGTCTGCATGAAGACATAATATCTGTTCCATTTTCGAGAAGTAACAAAAGACGAAAGTTAATAAAAGCGCCATAAAAACTCATTTGCTGGCGCAATAAAAAGTAAAAATGAAATATATTTAACCGATGGCCCCATACAGCTCACATGTAAATGTTTTATATAACACGCTATGTTTTAAAACATGAGAATTTTACCAAACAACTGAACGATCTATTTAGAATAGGTTGTTCCAGCTTTCATAATCTTGGACCGGTACAACGATATAAAACGCATGCAGAGTGACCCCTAATATAATTCACTTTATGAGCTGAGACTATAGTCACATTTTATTGTGGAACGTGCCAGTGAAAAGAGCACATAATTAGACTTATAGCAATATAAACGGCGGTTCCGAGAAGGAGTCAGACAATCGGTGTTCATGACGGTAAATTTGAGTTACGTAAATTTACCAATCAGGAACAAAATTTATCTCTTCACAGCTCAAGGACTTGTGTTTTAGGTTGGTGTGTATATTGTCAGTCGATCGATTCCCACTCGCGTTACACGGTTTTTTTTTTAATTAGGCCAACGTGAAATTGCAAATACGCTACACAACACTATCATCATCATCATCATCATCGACATACTTTTTGGGGGGAAAAACTTATTACCCAAGAACGAAATACATCAACATTAAATCTGTATACATAACCATGAAGTTTCGTGCCGCTGCCATGTTTGTAATTGCTAATTTGCAGACAATAATATAAACGCAGTTCCTTTGCTGCCATGTTCATGACAATCTTCATAACTGCAACTCACGTGCCTACCTTCAGCGGTGCGTTACCTACAGCTGTCACACCCAGCGATACATGGCGTGCACTCCGACGGAAGTTGCACATTTTTACAAAATCCATTATCACATATCACTGCAGGACCGTACATTAATTTTCGCCAGTGTCACTCCCATCAACAAGCTTGCATTTCCATCATATTATCTCTACGCTTCTTCTCCGGTCGCATAGTGCTGATATAAAGGTTCGTTGCAACGACCAATTGGTCTGAAAGTTTAAATGGTGACATATACAGACAGCAAGACCATCTCATAGACCTACTTCTTTTCGGTAACAACGGAATGTACGCTTAAATAATCTCATATGTATTCGCCCAATTAAAAAACCGCCAAAGGGAACTTGTTCAGCACTGAAATGTTCTCGTATTACCACGTTAGCGGTGTTGAAACAAGCACAAAAAACTAAGGTTATTCAAACGTCTGCATTTGCTTGCTGCCTCACATTTTCCGAAGTAAAGAACATAAAACTGATTGGCCATTAATGTGATGTGTGTGCCTGTACGCTTCTCAGACATGCAATACAAGGAAATGGCACGGGACAACGCATTTTCATCATCCAGTCTGTCTTTGTATCCTCTTAAATCGGTATTATGGGTTCAAAAGGGAGGTCATATACGTAAAGATTTGCCTGTGAAGGTCTTGCACTCTCCTTTCATATCCACCCAGAATGCAGGAGTAAATGAAGGCTTTAGGGGTGAAACAGTACAATAAATTAAACTGCTGCATTAGAAAAAGCCATTCTAAAATTACTAGAAAGTACAAAAAAGTAAAAGGAAAGGGCAAAAAAGAGGTAACAGTTTCCAAAATACCGTAAAGAATATTACAGTACAGCAACCCCGAAATGTATTAATACCGTTAGTTAACACGTTAATGGCACTACCTCTTCGGAATTTGACATTTTAAAGGCGAGCGCAAAATCAGGCAAACTTCCCATATAAAACATGAAGTCTAAACTAGCCGTTTAACATGAAAGTGAGACACCCATATTTAGACACCAAGACAGGAAACGTAGAGGCAAGACGCATGAGGTTAAGTCGAATAAAACTGCATGGAATGGCATGAGAGAGACTTGCGACGCCAAAGCACATAGTTAAAAGACCAATTTTAACCTCAGAACAGGTCATGATGACCCAAACCTTATTTTCCTCCAGAAATTTTATCTTCATATTCTAGAATCCTTCAACAGCTGTTCTTCTTCCATCGCCAATCTGTTCTTTCCTTCATATGAAAAGTGCAGGGGTTCTGCATTCATAGTTCACCCCTCTTTGGATTACTGACTAGATGGAAAGTCCGTTGTAAACGAATATGTCGCCTCACCAACCTAACGGGTTTGTCTCTATCAAGACAATCACATTCTTCATTCCCCACAACAAGTATTATGCCTTTCGGAACATCCTACGACGGCCGTTTCAATCCACTTAGCTTACTCCTGAGAGCCATCAATCTTGTTAACCACTGTAAGAACTGAGTTTATTGAACCCCGCATATTTAGGTACAGTTCGTTCAAACGCCCGAAGATGTCGGCCACACATGAAAATAGTGACATACAGTCATTTATAGCGTGCCTTTAAAAGGGCCAGCCATGTACCTTCCTCAAAAGGTTGTTGCTGATGTGTCCTGCTTCTTGAAACCATATTCGAAATAAACGTAATATTAATGTATTCGATATTACAAAACTTCGATGTCTCATTCGAAATTTAATGTCAGACAGAAATCATAATTGCAGGTAAATGAAGAAATGTGTTAAGATTAAGGTCGTCCGGGATGGGACGACATGAACTTGGTAGACTGGAACCTGATGCCGCATAAAAATGATTTCGCTTGTTGTTTTGCACAGACAGTTGAATTACTAAATACAGTTCCTTTTTAATCTCTGCTATTTTATGATGTACTGTACGTAGCGTACAAGACCAGTAAGGTCGGCCACCGTTTTCTTAATGTAAATGCATCGCATCCGAAACCCACATCTTGTCAAATCTGTCTGTCTTCAACAAAACAGAGCACTATACTCTCCACGCATATAGAAAATATCGATCCTCTTTAGCAAGATTATGGAAATAATGCAACTGTCGGGTACTATTCACTACTACCACAAACACACTCCAGCAATTTGGCTTGGTTACTGTACTAAATAAGAATATCTTCGTTCCAAGTCTCTGAGTTTTTGTTAGCAGTCGTCGCGTCTTGTTTCTCTATGTCGACGTAACTTCGATGATTTATAGCGTCAGTGCAATGGGCTGCATACATTCGCAGCCGTTCGGTCTTGTAGTACACATGAATGCACAACTGAAGTCTGAGAAACGCGTAACTCTCAGGTCGCATTATAACAGTAACATTACAAATGAAAAACACACACAGTCTGTACTTTCCTCTCCTTTGTCCTCAGCCTTCAGAGGTAACCTGAATCCTTAAGACACCTGGCACAACGCCTTGTTTGTTAGAAGCTGTTTATTACACGGCCAAAGCACCTTACACGGCAAGAAACTGTCAAAATATGAGTTAGTTAAAAACTGCACATGGCCTTTCATATAAAGAAGCAGCTCTGATTAACAAAAGTTGTCCATATACAAGGGAGCTTGTTCTTACAGCACTTAAGAGTCTTGTTTTCAAATCCTCATATACACTTTACGGTACAGTCACGTTTATTCATGTCCAGAAATATAATATGCAACACGAAAAATTAAAGGGTTTACTTTTTGCACTATATATATATATATATATATATATATATATATACCCAATAATGTTAATATAGTGATGTCAATATATTCGTAGCATGAATTGGTGGCGGTGGTGGTGACGACGAAGACGACGACAATGATGACAATACCACGTAGAATACTTGTGCTGTTCAACAGCAAACTTACTTAATAAATGCAGTGTGCAATGTCGTGTTTCAAAAATCTACAGACTCAAAAAGAAGTTACAGAACTTTGTGTTCTTTGTGCCACCGAATGCTTATAACAAGGTGACAGAAGGATGTATCTGCGTGCATGAGAAGCAACATCCGCTTTATGCTGCAGCACAGTACTGCTAATTTCTCACGAAATATTTCAACTTGCCACCCACTAAAACGTCTAGTCTTGTATCTACACACGCAAGTCTTGCTCAGATTAAACGCTCAGCTCTTTAAATTTTCACGTAAACGCCTGCGTGTAATTAGTGGGACAGGGAGTAGCAAGGAGGGGGTGCCTGCGTACTAAGACATGGCGAAGAAAGCAAGCAGAAAAACCAAGTCAAATCCAGCATCACATCGCGTAACGACATTGCGGAGTATTAAGAGAGGGAAGTTTCATATAACAGAACTTGAAGTTTTTGCAGCACATCCTGACAACAAAAAAATCTGTTCTTGAATTACATTGTCACAATAAACAGCAATACTATGTTTCATATCGTTGGCGAATATATAAAACTATTTATTGGACAAATATAACAAGAAATTATTATTATTATCCTTCTTCTCCTGCTCCTTCGCTTTCTCCTTCTTCTTCTTCTTCTTCTTCTTCTCCTCCTCCTCCTTCTCCTTCTTCTTCCTTTTGATCTTCTTCTTCTTAGATGGCACTACAGTCCAATGCGGACCTTCGTTTCCTTAATGGACTTCTCCCAATCATCTCTGATT
>Ga0123357_10008890_pt1 | contig 12621 bp, 11 predicted proteins | sample TergutEmb28metaG_FD_89873 | JGI IMG/M metagenome (GOLD analysis project Ga0123357, IMG submission 89873) | Embiratermes neotenicus P4 segment gut microbial communities from Petit-Saut dam, French Guiana - Emb289 P4 | ecosystem: Host-associated > Arthropoda: Insects > Digestive system > Gut ... | reverse complement strand
TCATCATCTCTTCAAAACAACAAGGGCCACATGATTTTGTGTGCACTCACCACACATCACACTCCAAACTCAGGGTCATGCAAAGGAGCTTTGTAAACAACATGAGGATTTTCAGACCACCAGTATCTGTGTTTTGCCTGTTAATGCTCCAGGTGTAACATGCTTCAGCCAAGAAAGAAACTAGTTTTAGATCAAGAAATCCATTATTACCAGTTCTTGAAACCACTTGCTTCTCATTCTGCAGGGAAGAGTTCTTTTATAGCTTATGGCCACAGTTTTAAATGGTTTTCTGTTACACTGTTTCCTACCATATAGTGCAGTACACCAGTACAAAGTGCAACGTTTGTCACTTGGCATCATCCTCATATATCACTACAAAATAATAATAATATAATGAGGAAAACAGTAGAGAACTGGTTGTGATAATTAGTAATAGAATTCAGTGTGGATGTTGTGAGAAACAAAGTTAGTATGAACAAGTATGAATAGGGAAAAATACAACTGTCTTTAAGTTAAAGATAGACATGACAATACTCTTCTGAAATTATTCACTCTGTGCACTTTGATAAGCATTCATTTATAAAGCCACCTAAATGCACAGGTTACAAACACATTATGAAGTATGGTCTCTCACTGTTCCTACATGTTTCAGCATGTCTGTGCCATCTTCAGGGAGTTCATACACTAGATTTAAAGCTTGCTGTTATATAACAAATTACATCATAATACTTATTGAATACAGGATTCAGCAGCTACACTTGAAGTTCAGCGTGGATAGTATGATTATTGAAAATCAAGCATTTTTTTAAAGAAAGAAATTTAGGGAGTTTTATTTTGAAATTTGTAAAAATTTTTATGACTTTGATTAAGCCACAAAATGGTTTGGTTTTTTAATATACATCCTATTGTTGTTGTTGTTATTATTATTATTATTATTAGTAGTAGTAGTAGTAAATGCATACTTATAGATAACTTATTATTTGTGTGTATAAGCTGTATGTATACAGGTGTTTTTTAAATACACAGCATCACATGAAGAACATGTTCTGTGCACAAAAACACTATAAACATGGGTCCTTGGATGCCAAATCTGAGTTCAGCCCAGTTTGTTTTGGAAGCAGAAAAATAAAAGAAAAGCACGTACCCCTGACAAGAAAAGTGTGTATTTACAAATCACTGTTTTTTTTTTTTTTTTTTTTTTTTCCCTTTTGTAGTGAACCAGGAAATGCACACTGATAAAGTACACTTGAACATATATTAATGATCACCCACTTGTTTTGGTCGTCTCTACAACCATCATCATGGTGCTGTACAAGAACACTGATAAAATATAAACAAATTGCCAAATTGCATAAGTAAAACCACTTAATGTTATAGTGATTATCTCAAGCACTCTGTATGGTTGTAAAATGTTTACTTATGCAACTTGGCAGTTTGTTTATATTTTATCAGTGTTCTTGTAGAGCACTGTGATGATGCTTGCAGAGGCGAGTGAAACGTGTAAGTCATTAATAATAGACATTAAAGCATATTTTACCAGTGTACATTTGTTGGTTCACTACGTAAGTGTGAATATAGCTTTAATGCACAGATACGGAACATTAAGGTCACTGTTTTTGTATGTCCTGTTTTGACAGCACATTGCGTAGCTCACTGAAGACTATTATGCACTCAAAAGCTTCAGGAATATTACGAATTAACTTCTATTTGTCTACTGTCTGTGGTAGTTCCATTATATCATTAACTGCCATAGCATACACTGCTTCTAAGATGGCCCAATAAATGAAAATCCATTGGGTTTCAAGTCGGGTGATCTTGCTGGTCATGCATATGGTACACCTTGAGCTATCTATCATTCCAGATATTTGTTGTTTGGATTTGTTCTGTAGCAATGCTCAAATGAGGTGGAACACCAGTGTGCGAACCCAGTCCATGCTGTGGTCTGCAGTGGGACATTCTGTGGTAATTATGTAAGGGTGGCATGTAAATATTCACAATAAACTGATTTTGTGAGCCCCTGCTGGAGAACATTAAGACCTAGCAATGTATCTCCTATTATAGCCACTCACACCTGTTTTTCTGCATTGAACATACCCCTGCAGGAGCACTACATATTTTAGAAACATCCTGTATATAAGATTAATGATTTAAGGAAAAAAAAACTATAATTTATGACTTCCATAATGTGATTCTGTGATTTTCCTGTTTATGGAGATATAAATAAGTAGCACAGAAAAACACCAATATAGGTGATTTTCAAGTTACATTCTTCTGCATCACCATCATCATCATCATCATCATGTAGCTGTCAAGGAGCTGGGCCACTTGTTGACACATTCAGGTCTCACGCATCCAGAAGTCTCTTCTGTGGTTGCCCTGGTTCCTTCTGCCTTTTAGTATGTAGTTTTTCTTATTGTTTTTATTTTTCTTATAGTGATACAAAGTTTGTAATGACTCAGTAGGACTTATCAGTGACATTCAGTTATGAGACATAGAAATGGCAGCAAATATGAAACTTATGAAATATTAAAAGACTGCTTATGTAAGTGCTTTTTATTCTTATTTATTATGACAGAACCTTGGTAAGCAAAGAAAATGTAAAATACGCAAGACAGAAGAGAGCACTTTGTTCTGTAAGAGCTACTGCATTACAGAGCTCTTAGGAATCTCCCTTATATCACATACTTTGTATCTGTATCAACCAAGTACCCAGTATAATGTATTACAAATGTCATACACATTTACCCATGAGGTTGTTCATTAGTTGAAACTTCTTATCCTTCACATGTATAAATTCTGTCATGTACTGTATTACATGTATATATTGAGTTTCAACCATGCAGATGTCAGATACATATGAAATGCTGTATAGTACCCCAATATTATGAGACCTTCATATAAAGCAGTAAAATACATAAAATTTACAATGAAATAAATGTATTTTTGTAGACTCAGAATTTGCCTTGTAGTATTGAGCTGAGAATTGTACAGAAGCTCATCACTTACTCACTCCTGAACTCCATTTACTTGAGGGCATGTAATCTGGTTGTGATCCATCTGCCAGAGGCTCATCAGGCTTTAACTGTCACGTATGATTTGTGGCTTATAGTTAGGCTGTGCAACTTTTGCTAATGATTCAGCATAGAGATCAAAACGCTGTGTCATCTGAAACAGGCAGATGTTACAAGTGTGTTACACAGAACTGTAATACTAATTAGGAAGATGAGTGTTTTGATATATTAACCCTTTGATGCCTAATTATGACTAGTGGTCGTACCGCACCACTAACCTCTAAATGTTGCATTTTATATATTTATTCGACTAATGAGTAATGAATATTTTAAACATGGTATATACTCTCCGTTTTTTCCTCTTCAAAGTGCAGTTAGTTTCATAAATCTAATGTATTTGGTTCCTGTATTATTCACATTTCATATACAGGTGTGCTAAAATTAAAAAAATAATTCTGGCACCAAAAGGTTAATCAACATAAGATTAGGCAAGCTACTACGTATGTAAGTTATTTGTTTTTCGAAGGCTGCACCGAGGCTGCAACCTGACATTCCCACTGATTAAATGTTGGAAACTTCGAAACAGTTTCTGCCAGGAGTAGAGTTTCAAACTTCTTGTTCTGTCTTGATGTACAAAGTTTTTAAAATAAATGACCATCACTAATGCACTGTAATTTATTTTTGAGCGTAGGGAATACCTTTACTATACAATAACTGTATACTTGAAACTCTTGAGTATGCACCAACATGCAAACTACTATGAATTTCCTACACAATTCAAGTTCTATGTATATTTATTAGACCCAGCACAAACATCGTAAAGTAGGCAAGTAACTAATTGTTTACCATATTGCAAAGATATGTTGAACTGAGAATTGCAAGTTTTCCTGTAAAGAACAAGATTTATACATCAAAGTCTGGTATTTCCTCTGCACGAGATGACTACACTATTGTAAGTTATCTGTCTGTACGATCACAGTGGACTATAAGAGAGTAAGGATAATAGGCTAAGAAATGCCATATGGGTGTTTGCAGATTACTGGGCAAATTTCTTGTATTCAGAGACAGTAACTTAATTCCTGTACTATAGGAAATATATGTATGCCAGATATTACAATCACTGTTGCCAAAGGGCATAAAAAAGAGCCCTTGGAGATGGTGAAGTAAGAACAGACATGATTAAAGCATTTAGACAAATAGGAATGCAATGAATACAGCATAATTCTAATTTAAAACTACACACTCAAAAGATTTACTGCCGGTCTTTTATATATATATATATATATATATATATGTATAATTTTCCCAAAATTATATATTTGTATACTATTTGCAAAGGTATTTTAAAATGTGTTCAGTAAAGAAGTAGAACTGCTGTTTTTCCCACATATTATGCAACTGTAGTTTTCAGGTGCATTTGCAAATTTGTGAAAAGTGACTTATTTTCATCACATCTGTCTGTCTGCGTGGAACAACTTGGCTTCCACTGGATGGATTTACATGAAATTTGAGATATGAATATTTTTCCAAAATCTGTCAAGATAATTCAAATTCATTAAAATCTGTCAAGAAAAGTGGGTAATTTAACCCTTTAAACGCCGAATTAAATCCCATCTGCCATCTGCTGGCATTATTAGGAGCTCACCATATTCTCCACATTAACAGGATAAGGGTTAAATGAAGACAGATACTCATTTTGGATCATATCTCACTCATTTCTTCTAAGAATGAGAAATCTTTCAGACAAAAGTTGTAGAGACAATCAGAACACATATTGTGTTCAGTAACGTTTTTGGAAATCCTGCAATTTATGAGATAATGTGGAATAATATTGAAGAGCCAGGCAGGCCACAGATGACAATATGGTGCAAGGGCCTTGCATACTGGATACCTAAATCTATAAATACACACTCAGAATATGTAACACGTATTGCTTTTCCACTTCAACAATAGTTACATGAACACACCTCAATGTTACGTTATATGTACATTGCCTGTCTTGTTCTAATCTCAATGTGACATGGAAAATTATACTCACAAAATATTATATAGATATTTTATACAGCCCAACCTTTATGGATGAATTTTTGGTTTTAAAAAATGTGTAAAACTATCCATGTAAATACAGTACAATGTAATCTACATGTAAGGGCTCTGGAAAACACCACAATGAGTGAAGTCTTAAATGAAACAGTCTTGACACTGACATTCACTTGGGGTCATTTAAATTGAAAGTTAATTGAAAGAAGACCTTAACTGAGAAACATTAATGAGGATTCCATTGTACCACCACCACAACAGTAACAAAAACTAGACATTCTGTCTGCCACAGGTAAGTAGATAAATCTGTATATGAACACACAATAAAAACTAGGTAAGTGTTCATGTCTTTCAACAGATGCTTGACAAAATCATAACATAAAGATAGTTAATAAACCCTTGAAAGTATGGACAAGTTAAAGTATTTGGAAATAACAGTGACAAACCAACATATTTATAAAAGGTTTACAGCACATTAAATCAGGGGAATGCTTGCTGCCATTAAGTTCAAAATCTTCTGTCTCCTATATGAAAAACTCAACATCAAAAAACACCAAACTGTAATTTTCTCCATTGTTGCATACTGATATGAAACTGGTCTGTTATTCTCAGGGAAAAACGGGTGTTCATTGTTCGAGGAAAGGATGCTGAAAAGAATATTTGAACATGAGACAATAAATAACAGGACAAAAAATCTGCATAATGATTTTCACGATTTGAGACACACAACACGGACAGGGAACATAACGCATGGAAGTTTAGAATACCTGAAAGGAAGGACCTCATGGAAGATGTATGTATAGCTGGAAGTATAATATTAAAGTGGATTGTAAAACAGGTTGTAGGAGTATGGACTAGATTCAATTGGCTCAGGCTGGGGTCCAGGGGCAGTTTTTTTGTGAACATGGAAATTGACCCTGAGGTATCTAAGGTCATAAATTTCTTGACAGGATCGTCAATTGCTGGCTCCATAAGAAGGATCCTATTTCACAGCATGAAACAGTTTGTACATGTATTGTGTTATTGAGAGTACATTGAGGGTTTCAGGTACCATCATGATGGAGTCAATCATTGAACTACTGCAGTGTATTCAATGTGCGTTGTTACAGACAACTGATGGGCTGGCAGTGCTATTGCAATCTGATGTGTGCTCCTCTCTATTCTATGTACTCTAGGTAGGGAATGTGGTTACAGTTTCTATTATTCAATATCCATAGCTGTACTGTACCACAGTTTTACAAGTGAAGCTAAATAACTCAAGGCTGTCGATCAAACATGAAATCTCAGAATATATTATCTGTTGAGAGGTGACAGGTGATTTAATTACATACTACAAACCATAACATAAGGATTACACATACTTGGAAGCATGTATAATCCCTGACCTGACGATTCAGATTAAGGTCCACCTCTGCCACCAGAAGGCCATCTCTGACTCGACTCAGACCCTGGAAATGCAGAAAAAAGAAGCAGCATTATTGTACAAAAGAAAAGGCAACTATTTGTTGCCTGGTGTAGAACAAAGAGGTATGTGGATGGTTTATTGCAGTATTGGGTCACATATCAGCCATTTTCATACACAAACAAATCTGATATCTATAAATCTATACAGTTGTACATTATACAGCATGAAGGCATATAGGGGGAGTGGAGATGTGGGTCCAGTCATGTTAACCTCAGTATTAGATGGAGATAAGTGTTAAGTCCTGGCCACTTTACTCCCAGGCAAAGAATCTCTGATGCCTACTGACTATGGGGCTGGGAGGGTCCAAGATTATGGATATTTTGGAGGAATGATATGAATCTTGCACTTGCTGGGATTCAAACCCCATATGCAGCCTATAGCCTAGTCACTATACTGACTATGCTATCCCAGCTCCCCTGAAATGTGGCTGATAGTTCATTTCAGACAGCGGTATGGGGTATGTGCACAATCCATATATCTTTAGATTTCTGGAAATCCAAAATATGACAAAAGTGGATTGTCAAATTAAAATCCTGATGGCCTTCAGTTTTCAACATCCTCAGGGTGACCTCAATTTATCCGCTTTCCAAGAAGATGACCCATCCCACTTTTATTTAACCACACTTTAATTGCAGTGTCAACAAGAGCTCACTACTGGATACCATCATGAACCCAGTAAACCTAATCTACTGTCTTGGGGTTTCAACACTATTATAGTGAACACTTTGTCATCTCCAACCACCACATTAAATTATTCAAACTTCCAATGTAATTACTGGAGAGAAATTCCAAATTAATTGTTTGTAAAAACTTGATTTTGGCATTTAGGTAACATTATACTGTGTTTTTCCAGAGAACAATAATGTAACCTATAGATATACACTTACAGAATGACAATGCTTACACTAGTGCTGGCCTAGTTATGCCCATGCAACACACACTATGCCATACATGTGTTTTTGTTTTAAAAACATTGCCTTTCTTCAGTTATTTGGCTTATCTAAATTCACATCTCTAGGGCAATAGGCTAGGACTGGATTCTGATCAAATGATTTAAGGGGTTCAACACTAAGACTCTGCCAAAATCTCAGATGTCTCAGAAACCAGTTCTACTTCCCTCTATCAGGCAATTAAACACCTACTGCTGGACTTTTCAGATACTGCTATTTTCAGTCACTGGTCTCCATATAAATCCTAAACTTGTTAAGACATGTACCTGAGAACACATCAAGTCTAAGGGTAATAACAGGAAAATAGCTATTGAGAAATTAAAAGTTAACTCCAAGTCTCAAATATAAAACCTGGACCAATCAACAAATTATAAACCATAAAAAGAGACATAAACTCAGACTGACTAGAAAACAGACAACACAGTGAACACATGTATTTAAGTCCTTAATGCCACTAACATCATCTGTGGAGAAAATTATGAATCTGCATGAGTTCAGAGTATTTATTTGTCAGTCTCTTGCTGATCAAAGGATACCAGATGGGAGAAATTTCCATGCTGCTTTGACTGAACATTTTAAAGTGACAGGCGAGGAGATGTGCACAGTCTATGCCGCATAGCTAATACCATATGTTAAGAGCCACAAGACCACTCTGATGAAACTGATATTCTGAGACACAGCCTGCAGCTTAGTGCCTATTCCATTGGATTTATTGATTCAATTATCAACAAATCGAAGAGAAGTGATGGTCTGAAGAATGAGGTTCAACCATTTGGTTTTATATCTATACCTCATGTACAGAGTGTTTCTGGGAAGTGTGATTGTAAAGTGAATAGATACAACAAAAGATGTTCTTTCAATATGAGAAACACCCTTAGAAATTCTCTTATGTGAATCAAGTAAATAAGGGCTCCACAGGAGATGACAAATTGTGTCTACAGTATTCCTTGTGAATGTGGCAGAAGCTACACTGGAGAAACAGGCAGACAGTGGACTACAAGACTCAGGGAATACAGGCAAAATTTAGAAGGTCATCTGGAGAGATCCAAAGTAGAACAACATGCATATGAACAGGGTCATCGTATAGTCTGGTAAGAATCCAAGATTTTACAGATAGAAATGAATTCTGTACCAAGAAAATACAAGGCTCACCTGTCACGTTTAAAAAATCCCATCAGTCAAACCAGCATGGAAATTTCTCCCATCTGGTATCCTTTGATCAGCAAGAGATTGACAAATAAATACTCTGAACCCATGCAGATTCACAATTTTTTTCCACAGATGGTGTTAGTGGCATTAAGAACTTAAATACATGTGTTCTGGAATTCACTGTGTTATCTGTTGTCCAATCAGAGTTCATGGCTCTATATGTGATTTACAATTTGTTGATTGGTTCAGGCTTTATTTTTGAGACTTGGAATCTAGGACGTCTAGGACGTATATCATACATAAAATAGTACTTAAGGCTAATCTATCTTATTTCTCGTAAGACAACCTGATGATGGCCAACAAAGGCCAAAGCATGTAGTTGCTCTACTAAGTCAACAGATAAACCTATGTGACACAGTTGTGTTTGACTACATACCAATCCAAGCTTTGAGACTTGGAGTTAGGTTTTAATTTTTCAATAGCTATTGTACTATTATTAGCTTGCTTACTGAGATACTGTGTTTTTAAACAGTAGATAATGGACAAAGTCTGAAGAAAGGAGATTATGTCCGAGTTATCAGCCTTTCCCACCCAACCTCCCCTCCACTTAGATCAGACAGCCAAGGGTTCATGGCACTTCTGATGTAAATTTTAGTATTGTCCACACCGACTTCTTCCTTTCAGCTTTCCCCTATCATCATAATACTATTTTGTGAAAGAATAGATATTAAGAATTTTCTCATTATGCAGTTTTCTCCAACCTATTGTCTTCTGCACAGATTGGTCTTCTGACTCTCAGATCCAAAAATTCTTCTCTGCACTTGGGTCTATAAACACAGTATATGACTTAATGATGGGTTGACGGTATATGAACGAGCTATGGGCTGGAAGGTCCGGGAATTATATCACGATTGGGATGAGATTTTCTGCACCAGTCCAGACCAGGCCTGGAGCCCACCCAGCTTCCTGTACAATGGGTACCAGGTCCCATTCCCAGGGGTAAAGGAGCTGCAGTGTGGTGTTGACCACCCACCCTCATCTAGCACCGAGGTTAAAGAAAGGGTACAGCTATACCTCTGCTCCCCTCTGGGGCTTCATGACCTGTTATAGAGTGAAGTTTTATGTGGATTAATGCATAATAAATAGTCTCAAAAAACATCACAATAACCTGAACTATGCCCAGCAATGTTAACTGTGCTCCATAATTAGACATGGTCTAATGCATAATATGATAAATGAATGGCCACAAGTGTGAATAATATAAGGGACATTTAATGCCAAATTCATTAATTTTTTAAACTGGTAATCAAAATTCAGTGTACAAAGAGAAAATATCTGTCATAATCTTTCATTTTTAGAATGTGAATTAATGATCAGTAAGATAATTTAGTGTTTGTTTCTTGCAATACACCAATTGTTCATGTGTTAGTTAAGAGGTTACACTGTTTTTTAAAACATAACACTTTTTTTTGGTCAGCATGAATGTATATTCACAAAACTGTCATATTAAATAAGCAATTTCATTGTTTTAGTGCAGTTCAAATTAGGAAAACCTCAGGCAATGAACAGGCATTCTCTGTACTCTATAATACAATGTACAAGTAGTTTTAAGATAGAGCTAATATAACTTTTGCATTACTATTTAACAAACAATGGCTCACCAAAACAATCATTATCTTACCGGAGTGCGGTTGCCATCAGGGGCAGCAATGTAACTGGATCCATAAAAGTATTTCAGATCTCGGTGAGGTGGTAATCCATCTCCTGTTGAGAACTCATTTGGAAATGTTTCAATGCCGACACGATTTATGGCAGCAGTAAAGTATCCATTGACAATAGCTGCATTACGTGCCTCTATTCCCCACAAGGGCTCACTATTATAACAGAATAAATAACAATTACAATAATGCTTTAAAGATGTACATTAAACTGAACTATTTAAAGTGTCAGTTCACACCATGCACTTAGCACACCCCTTTTAAATTAAAATGCCAGTAAGTTAATGCCATATAGGGAAATACACGTGGCTTGTTCTGAGATCTGTACAGAGCACATAAATGCGCTGTGTGGCCAGAACACAGAATCTGTTAATGTTAAACCTAGCAGTACATAAAATAACCATTAGGCTGTAATTGAGGGGCCAGAATAAAGCAGTCAGTACAGCAGCTAGCTATGGGCTGGATGTTTGACAGATTTTCTATTCTCAAAATTTTCCAGACCAGTTCTGAGGGCCACACAGTGTCCTATTCAATTGATACTGGGGTTCTTCCCCACTAGTCAAGTGGCTGGGGTGTGAAGTGGAATGCTCGTTTCTATCTAGTGCGGAGGTTAAGAATGAGTGGAACTATGCTTCTATTCACCCTGTATGTCTTAATGGCATGGCAGGCTTGTAAGTCTGAGGCTCCACCATCTAGAATTTCAACTGAAAGATGCAGGCTATTCGAGAACGTATGGTATGTTCCTGTTCCCATATGGTCCTGGGATTACAGACATTTATACATTTTGGTAACAATGGATAATATTCTGAATTCACTTATACAGGTTTTTTGCCAGTCTCATATGAGTGTTATGATTGCAGCCCTTCTCCTGTCAAGGTAAGGTACCTATAATTACATAGGCACATTGCATGTAAGCAGGACCTAGAAAACTTACTGATAAAACAGGTATGTGGGAAAAAACAGTTTATGCTCATGAACTTCCTGAATTCTTGTTTGCCACTATTAATTACTGTTTGTAGAAAGCAAAAAATAAACTACACACACTGACTAAACTGACCAGACTATCATAACACTTCATACTGCTACACCCAGTAAAATTTATTGGAACTTAACTTTGTTCCATGCTGGGCACTTCTGATTATCATATTACATAATGCCAAGCAAGGCTGACTCTAATAAACTGCACACATCATAAACAATCTTTATACTGCATAACAGAAATAATCCCAGCCTAGTCTTTTCAAACTTTAATTACTTTTTATACACTCATATAAATGTTACTTTTAAATGAAGATTCAAGTTTTTGGGGTGTGACACTGTGTTGTTGGCTAAGTAGTTCCCAACATTTCAAGATCACAGTGCCTTCACCTTCAGAATCAAATTTGACTGCCTGGCCAATGATAAAGCATGTTCTCCAGAAGACTCCAATCTTTAGCCACACCACTGTGAGAACTTCAAATATCACATTACTTTTGAAATGATTGAAATTATTTGTAGGTATTACATTTGTCTCAGTAGTCTAGACAAAAAAAAATCATATTAATCCCATTGTAAGGTGCTTTTGGCTGTGATATCAATACATTTCACCAAAGTACTACCAGTAGTGTTCACCAATCAATAATTCATGAAAGAAATATTATTTATAAATAGTCTTCACTGCATTAAAGACAATCAAATTTGTTTTAATTTGCTGACTCAAATGACAAAGATAGTGGCTGGCACAGGATCAAATGACCTGAACTTTATGCCTGTTTTCTCATGATGTAAACAACCAAGATGATTTGATAAACTCTGTCTTGCCAGTGACATTTGAAAGATATTGTATTTTATGGGAAACACAAACTTGAAAGCAAAATATCATAAATCTGGCTATAATTAGATAATGAAAATTTACTGCTGTAGACTGAAGCATTAATATTTAACCTTTCACATTGCCATGTGGGACAAAGTCATATGTCAAAGGTTGAAACAAACAAATACATAAATGAGGTCAAAGTAAATGTTAAATAAGGAACAAGTCAGAACTTATGCTCATGCAGGGTGTCCCAGAAGGAATGTGCCAGACTTTGGGAGAGTGTTCCTTATGTTAAAGTATACCAATATAACCCAAAACACCTATATCCAGAGTTGAACGGTTACGGAGATAATGGCCAGAGAAAAGTGCTGTCTTCTTGCGGTTCCACGTACTGCACCTTTTCAGCTGATGCGTTACGTGTACACTGCGCATGTCCTTGAGACTGGAATGCAGTCAACATTGTGCCTGCGTGCCCATGTAAAGTGCTTGGAAC
>Ga0123357_10008889_pt1 | contig 12622 bp, 12 predicted proteins | sample TergutEmb28metaG_FD_89873 | JGI IMG/M metagenome (GOLD analysis project Ga0123357, IMG submission 89873) | Embiratermes neotenicus P4 segment gut microbial communities from Petit-Saut dam, French Guiana - Emb289 P4 | ecosystem: Host-associated > Arthropoda: Insects > Digestive system > Gut ... | reverse complement strand
GTAAAGAAATCCTTTATTTTTGTCAGTGCGCTCACGCAATAAATACCTCACTTTCTCAAAATTTTTATATAAAACGCCGGCAGAACTTGTAATTTCTTATGTTCCGTTGACGCTTTTTTACTTCATTTTAGTCTGCCACTTTTCGGCGTAGATGTCCCATAGATTGTAGGATTTGAGCCATTTTGCAAATTCTACAATCGTAACCTCAATAGGTCTGCACTCGTCGCGGCGGTAGGTTTCGGTATAGACTTTATGCCCGTTGGAAATAAGATAAGCAAATTCGTCCGCGCCGTAAGTAAGGGCAAAGTACATCCGGTGCTGGGTGTTGTCGAAATATTTCCCGACATCATAGTTGCCGATATTTTCCGTAAATTTCACATCGTATATATGCCCGCTGCCGAACCAATCAAGAACGCCGTAGAGTAAATAATTTAAGTCGCTTATTGTAACTTCCTTAAACAGTTTGACTTGCTCGAAATGATTATCCTGCCTGATTATACCGGCTATTTGGGTCGCTCCGTCAAGCCAAACATGATTTACATCCTTGCCGTTTACGACATCTGACACGAGCCGCTCAAATTCACGACCTGCAAGCATAGATTTTGTTGGTTCAGTTTCAATTCTGTTAAGGGTGTTTATAAAACTGTCATAGGCAGAATTTATATATTTTTGGGAGGCTTCGTCAAAAGTATCTTCCGGATTTTTCAGCATATATACCCACGAATTAAGCAGACTGTGAGTTATCAGCAGTCTCGGTTTTACTGGGTTTGACATTATAATCCCCCGTTTCCTTGTTATATTTTAAATTCAATTCGTCTAATTTCTTTCTGAAAAGTAGCTGCGATTCTGTCAGGCTCGTTTTGACATGATTGATATTTTTCAGGTTCTCTGCGGCTTTCTTTACAGTCTTAATATCTGTCATGCTGTCAATTATTTTTGTGATGACAGCCATAACAGCACTGTACTCCGCATTGGATCTCTCGCATAGTTCGGCTTCTTTCCTGATATTTTCATTAATTTGCCTGAATAGATTTGTCAGAAAATCGTTTGGGGTATCTTCATTTAACTGGGGGATTTCCATTTTCGGACTGATACCGTGACAGCATTTGCCAAAGTGCCGCTCTGTATTGCCAAACTCTACTATCCGCCTATTTCCTTGCATGTCTATAAATCCGGCGAGATCCATTGGCTGATACACAGTGTCTTTCGTCTGCCCTTCGACGAGTATTCGGAGCTTTGTCTTTTCGTCCTCAGTGACCTCTTTAGCATGGAATATAACCACAACATTTTTATTCAGTTGATAGTATGCTTTGTTCATAAGATTCTCAAATCCTTTTCCAATAACTCCGTAACCTTTTTTAGTCAGAGTGCCATCTTTCTGACCGTTTGCAGGACTTGCCCTTTTAGCCCATTCTGCCATGAGTTTCAGTAGTTGTCCCCCTGTATCGAATACAAGCGTTTCAAAATCCGTAAGATTTTCTACCGTTAAATCGCGTAACAATTCCTCGTAACTGTCCGGCTGTATAAACGGTTTCCTGTGTACTGCCATAACTCTGTCTATACCCCTGTCGGTGTCGATTAACAGCGGCTTCGGCGCAGACAGCCCCAGTGTTGTCTTACATATGCCCGGAAATCCCGCTATCAGTATCCGTATTTTTTTGTCTATCGTCATAAGTTCATACGGTTGTTTTATTGCCATTTTATCTACCTTCTTTCTACTTTTTTATACTCTTTTCAAACAATATTCGATTTCGTTGTCACTCTCGTAAAAATCATCATATAACATCAGTTCTATTTCGTCTAAACGCCAACCCTCCATGACTAATTCATCAATATCTCTGTCAGTATAACCATAATACCGTGCTATTTGTTTAAGCATTGATAAATACTGCTCGTCAATAACGGGCAAATCATAATCAAACGTGTACTGCGAATTATAATAGCTATACCTCTTTGGGTAATAGTCAATATACTGGAATTTTGACTTGTTTATGTCGCCGTTACTGGCAATCCGCAGTATGTCGCCGGAATCTATCTGGACTTTATGGTTATAATACTTCTCTATCCCCAAGCGTTTGAGCGATTTCTGTAATATTTCCTCTGTGGAAGCATACAAATAAAATCCTCTGTCGGCAAAATGATATATGCAGAGCGGATTGTCGCCGCGAACAAAATAGAGATTATCATATTTATCAAGCACAGTAAAAGTAAAAGAACCCCATACAGTTTCAGCCATTTTACGCAGGCTGTCAAACGTTACAGAGTTCTCTTTTTCTATGATTTGCACTGCTATGTAACTGTCGGTCTCGATTTTTGTTTTTGGTAAATTCAAGGTTTTACGCAATTCGCTGTCGCCATGAAGAATCCCATTGTGGGCAAGAGCGAATGTATTATTTTTCACCCTGCCGAAAAACGGGTGATTGTTGTAGTTATGCTTTTCACTCCCCTGTGTAGTCATTCGGGTGTGTCCCATGACTGTTTTTACATTGGGTGGCAGATTGTACCGCATTTTATGGGCAGGAATAGGCTTTTTGTAGATTTGCAGTCTGTTATTTTTGACATAGGCTATTCCAGTGGCATCTGTCCCCCTGATCTGACTTTCGGCGGATAATACCGACAGTATTATGTTTTTATTCCTGCTGGTGAAGCAGTTGCTGTAGTCGCATATCCCCAATAATGCGCACATATCTCATTCCTCCTCCGCCATGTAAATCGGCTCGTTTACATATAATCGGCGTTCTTTCATGTATGTTATCAGTTCTGGATGTTTATCACTGTCGATTTGCTCCACGAAATCACACCAACTCAACTTCTCTATATTTGTATCACAAAGAGAAATCGCCATATTGCAGATGTGATCGACTAACTGCAATGTGGCGATAATTGTGTTATATTTCAGAGTACCTCTGAAAATCCTGAACTCTATTGTAGCTGTATTGGTGATATTTACACAGGTGTAGCGATTATAACCGTTTTTCTTTGCTGTATCCAGTATCTCGTGCGGTTCGTGCTTGAAACCGTATCTTGCCGTCCATTGTTTTATCTGCTCCTCCGTCCGGCGCGAAAATCGTAATAGCTCCTCCCAGAACCGTTCCACTATAAACAGAATACGTCCGATACACGCTTCCTGCCTGATATTATCGTTTGCGAATGTATTGCGGTTCACATGTACATGAAGTCCGCAAGTCGTAGTCTTATGCGATTTATAGCCCAAATACAGTGCTTTCTGTGTAAGACTGTCCCAATCCATATTGTGTATATGGTAGCCCAAAGTCATTGGGTGCGTCACGATTTCCATTCCGTCATGCAGACTGCCGTCCGTTTTGATGTATATTTTTTCACTGTCCCAATTTACGGTACGAAGCAAGTCATGCGCATTGTCATTGTCCTTGCCGCCGCTGTCTATCTCCAGTTCCACCCCGAAATACCGGTTGATAGCGGTATCTCCATAGAAAATCGGCATAGGTTTATAGCTGTAATTGTGTATGTATTGCTTATCTTTGAGCTTGTCGTAGCAATATCCGCAGTAGCCGTATTCGTCATCTTCTTCAAGATAGTATGCGTTTTCCGTTGGCATTACTATGCCGCATTCGTCGCACCGCATGTAATCCTCATCGTAGCAACTCTGACAGAGCGGCGTGTCTTCTGACCCTGCATTTTCGTCGTTCCATTCCCTTTCCCCGCAGTCGGAACATATGAAAGTCTCACTTTCAAGGCAATCGGAACATAGCCATTTTCCGTCAAACTCGGTTGCATCGGTCTTTTCTATTTCCTTGCTGCAGATATGGCAGGTTACGGTTTCTATGACTGGTGGTTGTGCTTTTGTACGTCTTTTTGTGCTTGTTGCTGTTTTTGTTGTACTCATTTTTATATATTACCTCCCGTGAAATGTATAAATTTTATTGGATTTATATTTACTCAGAAATATAATATATAACTGTAGATTTCGACAAAACCATCTTTGACAAATTGTTATAATAAATTTGCCTGCGGGTGAATATGCCGAACGTGTTCGGCGGAACTGCGCGAAGTCGATTATTGTTTCGCTTGTATATAAAGCGCAAAACAAGCATTAAATATGTGAAATAAATTGCATTTTCTATATTTATTTTGTTCTGATTATTGACAAATCCGAGATTATATTGTATAATATAGCGAGGTGATTTAAAACTATGATGCGAAAATTGACAAATGATCTTATTTTGTGGAAAAACAATTCAGCAAGAAAACCGCTTATAGTAAAAGGCGTCCGGCAATGCGGAAAAACCTATATTTTAAAAGAATTCGGTGAAAAATATTACGAAGATACGGCTTACTTTAATTTTGAGGGCAATGATAATTTACAGGAACGTTTTAACGGTGATTTGGATGTTCAGCGAATCGTTACAGAACTTGGGATTATGCGCAAAAAAGCGATTATGCCTGATAAAACGTTGATTATTTTCGATGAAATTCAATTCTGCAACCGCGCTCTTACGTCGCTCAAATATTTCTGCGAAAACGCGCCTGAATATCATATAGTCTGCGCAGGTTCGCTCTTGGGGATTGCGCTGTCAAAACCTCTGTCTTTTCCCGTCGGCAAAGTTGATTTTCTGACTCTCCGCCCTATGTGTTTTCAGGAATTTCTAATTGCGAACGGCGAAAATATGCTTTGCGAATATTTAGAAAATGCAGGTGAAGCGTCGGATTTATTCGCAAATAGATTGGAGAACTATCTGAAAACCTATTATATCACAGGCGGTATGCCTGAAGCTGTGGAAACATGGCTTAAAACAAAAGACATTGAAAAGCTTGAAATAGTTCAGCAGAAAATACTCGACAGTTACGAACTTGATTTTGCCAAACACGCCCCGAGTAAAGATTTTCCGAAATTATCAGCGATTTGGCGTTCAATTCCTGAGCAGTTGGCAAAAGAAAACAGTAAATTCATATTTAGTCAGGTAAAGAAGGGACTGCGGTCAAAGGATTTGGAGGACGCACTGGAATGGCTTATAAGCGCGGGATTGGCGTTTAAAGTCGTTAAAATCGAAAAACCTTATATGCCTCTGTCAGCTTACGCCGACCAGACTTTTTTCAAATTATATATGGCTGACGTAGGGTTGCTTCGCAGAATGTCAAAACTCCCTGCATCGGCTATACTTGAAAAAAATTCTGCGTTCAAAGAATTCAAAGGGGCTTTAACTGAAAATTATGTATTGTGCGAACTTGTGAATTTATATGATTGCGCTCCGTTTTACTGGAAATCTGACAATATTGCCGAAGTCGATTTTATAATACAAAACAATACAGATATTGTGCCGATGGAAGTGAAGTCCGAACGGAACGAACGGGCGCGTTCGCTTACGGAATACAAAAATAAATATAATCCAAAAATATCTGTCATCACATCAATGAAAAAGGCTGACGGCAATCATATTCCGCTTTATATGCTATGGCTCATGAAAAATATGATAAGCAAGAATTGACATGCTCCATATCTGACCTTTAATTTTTATCGAACAAAAGCTGGGTGTATCAACTTTTTAGGATGATACACCCAGCTTTTGCCGTTGAATTTCAATCATATACTTTTTAATGGAATGGTTATATAAATTTGTTTTAATCAGTGCCAATCCTGAACAGGAATACAGATGCCGGCATTTATATCACAAATAATCCTAACACAAAAACTCAGTTAAGAGCTTATGCGCGATTTAGAATTTTTTTGATAATATCAATGCTTTTATGTCTGTTTCCCTTATTTTTTGATCTACGTTTGATAAAATACCCGTATAAATACAGGTAAAAAAAGAACCAAATAACCGGAATATATTAAAAAGTATATGAAATCCAAATGTTGGAGCAATTTATAGATACATACGCCCGCATTTCCGGTATTTCAGTCGTTGCCGGAATCTGCGATACAATACCCATAAACCCCATAACTGCTATTGCAGAATTATATAATCTGGATCCACAACTTACTGTCTTCATTGATTTTGCTCAATTTATCACAGTAACTCGCTGTTATAAGTAATTTACCTATGCAGGTATGATAACCATTATAGTTATATTATCTGAAAAGATAACATAATTCTATCCATAGAAAATTTATTATTATGTTATCATTTTATAAAATAATAATATAATATTTTCGTAATTTTTTCAAAAAAGATCATTCCCAGTTTATGTAAATTATATGTTCAATAGTAAAATTTTACTGAGCCAGTTTGGCAATATTGCAAGCATTGATATCGATAGACATCGAATTTCGTTTCGCACTTTGGTTTTGAAACATGAAAAAAGCCTATGCCATTTTCAGCATAGGCTTTTGTGTTTTTATTATTTTGTCCTATAATTTTATGCTTTCATGTAGGGCAGCGTTTTTCGGAATCCGTTTTGGAAGTTTCGTTATTTCAACTATCTCGTCTAAATATACAGTGTCCATTTCATGTTTGCTTATGTCTATATAATAACCTAATCTATCCGGGTCGGTATCAAATTCGTCAACCCCAATAGGAACCCCACTTATTTCTCCGCGCATTTTTGTCTTCACTTTTATCTTTGTATCGCTGTACATTGCGTCATTTAATATTTCTGCAAACGTCATATTATATCACACCTCTCTATTTTCTGTAATCGCTAAATGGAACCACATGAACTCCGTCTGACGAATATATTATCGCAATTCTTTTTGTATCAACATATTTCTGCATCGACTCTACCCATGTTAGTCCGATTATATCATCCGTATCAACGATTTCTCTTGGAAACTGCGAACCCGGAGGTATTTTTATAGTTCCTGTGCCCTTATATTTTGCTACGAGCTTTTTCGCGTCGGCGATCAGTATTGCCGGTCTGCTTTTGGGCTCTTGATTTTGCATTTTCTGTAGGTTTTGTGCAAATTCTCTCGTGCCTAATATATGTTTTCTCTGTCGTCCTGCCACCACTTTAGTCGGATATGTGCCGTCCAAAATTTTGCGCTTTTCATCTGCGATACTCACTTTATCACCGCCTGAGTTTATTATATCATATTTATTGGGATTTGTAAAGGTTTTTGAATATTATATTGACATATGTATATAAATATATTATAATATATAGAAACGTGATTTTTATCACTTTATATTATATAATTATGTGATTTGCAGATCGGAGAAATATAACAAAATGGAAAGATTCATATTAAAAGATTTATTGAAATGGAAAAATTCAAAATATCGCAAGCCCTTGATCTTAAAAGGCGTCCGGCAGGTTGGCAAAACTTGGATATTAAACGAATTCGGAAGGCAATATTACAAAAATACCGCTTATTTTAATTTCGATGAAAACGAGGAATACAAACAGTTTTTTGAAACCACAAAAGACACCGGAAGAATACTGCAAAATTTAATGATGGCGGGCGGTCAGGTAATTAAGCCTGAAGAAACGCTTATTATTTTCGACGAAATACAGGAATGTAATAAGGCATTGAACACTCTGAAATATTTCTGCGAAAACGCGCCTGAATATCATATAGCCTGCGCAGGCTCGCTTCTGGGAATCGCACTGTCGAAACCCGCGTCGTTTCCGGTCGGCAAAGTTGAATTTATCGACGTTTTCCCTATGACTTTCGCAGAATTTCTGAAAGCTAACGGAGATGATAATCTGTTTGATTATATAAATAGTATAAATTCTATAGAAACGATACCCGACGCTTTTTTCAATCCTTTGGTCGAAAAATTGAAAATGTATTACGTCACGGGCGGTATGCCGGAATCCGTCAAGTCATGGACGGAAGAGCGCGACGTTGATTTGACGCAGAGAACGCTGTCAAATATATTAGGCGCATACGAGCGCGATTTCGCAAAACACGCAAACACAAAAGATTTTCCTAAGCTGTCGCTGATATTGAAATCAATACCCTCGCAGCTTGCCCGCGAAAACAAGAAATTTCTGTACAGTGTTATAAAAGACGGCGCGAGAGCAAGAGAATATGAGGATGCTCTGCAGTGGCTCTGCGACACGAACTTGGTTTATAAAATATACAGAAGCAATATGCCCGGACTGCCCGTTTCGGCATACGACGATCTGACAGCATTTAAATTATATCTGTCAGACGTTGGATTACTGCGCCGGTTATCTATGCTCTCTCCGTCTGCGTTCAGCGAAGGAAACAGATTATTCGTCGAATTTAAGGGCTCGTTGAGTGAAAACTATGTACTGCAATCATTGATAAATCAATTTGAAGCTATACCGAGATACTGGACAACGGACAATCCGCGTTATGAAGTGGATTTTTTAATCCAGCGCAATAACGACATTATACCTGTTGAAGTAAAATCGGAGGGGAATGTCGAGAGCAGAAGTCTGAAAAAATTCGCAGAAAAATATAATGACAAAGTACAACTGCGCGTAAGATTCTCAATGAAAAACTTACGTTTTGACGGAAGGGTTCTTAATATACCATTGTTCTTGGCTGATTATGCCGATAAATTAATTGGAATTGCTTTGATGTTAGTTTCTGCCTGATGTCGTAGATATATGGGTGAAGATAGCGGTGGGAAAGTGGGAATCCCACTTTCCCACCATCATTTTATAAACTGCCTATAAGAACGTCTTTTGTTAAGAATTTTATGATTTTATATTTGTACGGCAAAATGCCCAGTGGGTGAACCGTTTGTTAAATATTTCTTAAACGGAACAAAGAGAGGCATTATGCCTCTCCGTTTAAGTTTATCTTTTGTTCCAATATTGATATATACTTTAAAAGTTCGTCTGTCTCGTATGCGGAAATCAATCCAGCCAACACATCCGTTGTGTGTCCGTTAGTATAATAACTGTCAAAACTGTCGTAATATTTATTTCTGTCTTTAAATTTAATATTAACTGGCAATAGCCCCGATTTAATTAATTCTAAATTAAGTATGAGCCGCCCTGTCCGCCCATTACCGTCAATAAACGGGTGTATTCCCTCAAAACGCAAATGAAACTCAGCCACAGCCTCTATAATATGTTTATCCTTTTTCATAACCTTATAATCTGCAATTAATGTTTCCATCTGTATTGGCACAAGATATGGCTGCGGCGGAGTGTGCGACGCTCCCGAAATAATCACGGGAACGCTCCGGTATACGCCTTTATTAATAGCGTCGTTCATAAGCACAAGTGAATGAAGTTCCTTTATAATCTGTTCTGTAAGAGCCTCGTTTTTATCCGCAATAAATATCATATATTCAAAAGCGTCCTTGTGTCCTATGACTTCTAAATGTTCCTTGATAGGCTTTTCAGCGATTGTAATACCTTCTTGAATGATTAGAGCCGTTTCCCGTAGCGTAAGCGTATTCCCCTCAATGGCGTTTGAATTGTATGTGTTTTCAATCATAAATTCTTCACGTAACCGCTTTAATTCTGTTGAGTTAAGAGGGCGCATTGATTTAAGTTTTTCGTTTAAGTTGTCCGCTTGAGTAAAATCCATTTTTATTCACCAACCTCGTATTTTGTGAACTACTACACGACTGAAGTCGCGAGCTTCTGGTTCGCACCAGAAAGTTTCTGCTTCAAAGATTTCGTAACCTCTATCTCCACAGACTTAAAATCCGACAGTTCCTGCCGTACTATGATTAAATTTTTACGCTAAATCTTTTAAACCTTTAGCCAATATATTTTTTGCGGCATTTATATCCCTGTCATGTTTAGTTCCGCATTCGGGACAGATCCATTCCCTGACGTTTAAATTTTTGGTCTCGGTATTTTTATAGCCGCAAATGTGACACAACTGACTGCTTGGATAAAACGGGTCGATTTTATAATATGTTCTACCGTACCACTTTGATTTATATGAAAGATACTGTGTGAACTCCGACCAGCTTACATCGGCAATCGCCTGAGCCAACTTATGATTTTTTATCATACCGTTTACATTTAAATCCTCGCTGATAATAACTTGGTTTTCGTTTACTATCTCACGGGACAACTTATGTAAATAGTCTTTTCTGATATTTGCTATCTTTTCATGGATTTTAGCCAGTTTTTTCCGCTGTTTATTGCGGTTTGCGCTTTTCTTCTGTTTACGGCTCAACTGTCTCTGCGCTTTTTTATACTGTTTCTCGTACTTTTTCAGAGTTCTCGGATTTTCATATTTATGTCCGTCTGATGTTATCGCAAACTCTTTAAGACCTAAATCTATTCCGATTAAAACGCCGTTTTCAGGTAAAGTATTGATTTCTTCTTCGACTAATACGCTGACGTAATACTTATCTGAACATATCCTGCTAATCGTTGCAGATTTTATTTGACCGTCAAATGTTCTGTGTAATACCGCTTTTATCGGTGTTAGTTTCGGCAGTTTTATCAGGGTTTCCCTAAACACCACTTTTATATTGCCATTTGTGAAATTCGTCGTATAGCTTTGATTACTGTTATATTTACTCTTGAATTTCGGAAAGCCGGGATTTTCTCCATTCTTAACACGCCTGAAAAAGTTCTGATATGCTCTGTCTAAATTATATACGCTATTTGTCAAAGCGAATTTATCTACATCTTTCAGCCATTCGTACTCCGTTTTCAGTTCTCTGTTCAGATGATTATTACATTCCATTTTATTTGCGGATTTTCCGCCTGTTTTGTAATCTGTTATCTTTTTATCGAGATAATAGTTAAACACAAACCTACAACACCCGAATATCTTGGAAAACATAATTTTTTGCTCTTCGTCGGGATATATACGATATTTATATGCTCTATACATTCTGTTCGTTGTCACCGTCTTTCTGTCGTTCTATATATTGTTTTATCTGACTTTCGGTGTTCTCGCTTACCGTTGATATGAAGTACGACGGATTCCACAGGTTGCCACCCCACAGCTTTTTTCTAAGTTCGTCCCCATACTCTTTCATCAGCAGTCTCGCACTTACTCCTTTTAACGCTTTCATTACGTCGGGGATAAAATGTTGCGGCGAACACTCCACTAATAAATGAACATGGTCGGCTTCTCCGTTTATTTCTGTAATCTTAAATTTATTATCCTCAGCTATTTTATATAGTATCTCATGCAGTCTTTTTTCTATTGCAGATGTTATGATTTTATGCCGATATTTGACACACCATACTATGTGATATTCTATGGCGTATACATAACCTCTACCTGTATATACAGTTGACATATGTTAATCACCTCTGTTATTATTATATCACAATCACAGAGATTTGTCAAGCGCTTTTTGCAGGTTTTACGCCGCTTACTCACGATTAAAATCACTAGAATGCGCGGCGCAGGTCACTTCAATCTGTTATACATTATACACGCTATTCCAAACGAAGTCAAGAATTTTTATAGAAAATATATTATAATTTGAACAGAAATGACGTCATTTGCTTCATAATATCACACTCTTAAGCTGCTTTAATTAACGCATGAATCTTGTCAATTATCGGATGTCCGTCTAACGTTTTCATAAACAGATTTTCCCGATAATTAGCGGTGCTTCGTATCGGTGCAGAGTGGGTCGCATAGTCTGATACGGCATTTATAAAACGGTAAGCGTTTTTGTTAAGTCCTTGTAAATCCGGCGCATCAAAGTACCGAGTTATAATGTCATCTCGCTGTTGCTTGACATTTTTCATTTGAATATCTGTCGCATTGTCGGGCATGGGTATCAAGTCGTCAATAAATTTTAATATTTTTGTATCCGACAGCTTTATCCTGTTCAAAGTGTCGATTTCTTTGCCGAGTTCAGACATATAGGTATTTGCGAGTTCGAGCGTTTCCTGTGCTTCGTGCATTTTACCTTGAATATTGCCGATATGTCTTGCCGACCATGTGCGTTTTGCTTGTCGTAATGCTAAATTCAAAGTATTTTGACAAACGACGCGGACGGGAGTCATAGCCACAGTTATTGCCGCAGAACCGTCGTGAGAGTTTGAAAAAACGATATATGGTTCTATTTTATCTCCCATGATGATATACTTCTCCGGCAATTTGGCGAGCAGCCATACACGACGACCATTTTGTAAACTCCCTGCTGTTTCATATTTCACAGACATTCCGAGTAGTTCGTCCGTGAAAGCGAACGCCTCATAGTTCTGTACGATTTGGTATCTGTCAGATACTACGCCGAGTATCTGGCTGTCGGTTTCTCTGATATTTGCTTTATAGTTCGGGATTAATTGCCCTTGTGCCGTGTAAATTGGTTGCTGTGTTACAGTCCAATTCAACCCCGATTTTTCTAACGCTTCCTCCGATGATAGAGCTTCCGCTACTTTAACTCCAAGTCCGTGCCACGGGGTTTGACGGACATAAAACATTGTTTCTACATTTGCTGGCATAAATATATTCCTCCTGTTATTTCATTAATTTAAGTAATTTTATATTTGATTTTATTATTCTATAAAATAATATATAGCCTAAATCATTGAAAATAGCGGACGAGTAAAAAATGAAGTTGAAACGAATATACTGGCACAAGATTGAATAAAAGACTTGTGCCGACTATTTTTTTATATTAAAATATATCTATTCGAAAAAACGGGGGATTACAAAATGTCAGATATGTCAAATTTCTATATCACGGAAGAAAAAATGAATGAGTATATGCTCAACCTGAAAAACGATGAAAGAGCAGATAACACCGTAGAAAAATACATCCGCGACATCAAGGCTTTC
>Ga0123357_10008888_pt1 | contig 12622 bp, 7 predicted proteins | sample TergutEmb28metaG_FD_89873 | JGI IMG/M metagenome (GOLD analysis project Ga0123357, IMG submission 89873) | Embiratermes neotenicus P4 segment gut microbial communities from Petit-Saut dam, French Guiana - Emb289 P4 | ecosystem: Host-associated > Arthropoda: Insects > Digestive system > Gut ... | reverse complement strand
TAAATATTTGGGTTGCAAGTGAAATTTTTGTATCCATTCTCCTTTTTTTGTTTTTTTTTTTTTTTTTTTAAGCCCACAAAGGCATGCAGAGACTTTTCTCTTTTGTGAGAAGAACGGACGACTCTCAGAGTTCAGTTTCCATCCTGATTCCAAATACCATTTTCTTGTCGGGCAATTTACTTTTTTATATTAAACTTTGTCTCTTTCTACTCCTTATGTGTTTTATTCCGCCTTCACTCATTCCCACCCTTTTCATGTTGTGTGTTCCCTTTCATCTCCGCCTGTATCGTTCGCTGCTCTCCCCTCGTTGCTTTATCTATAGTGTCGTATTCTGTCATGCGGAATACAACATCGCTGAAGAATTGTTTATTTACTTTCAGCAGCTATAAGTATTGATTTTCGATTTACAATTCCGTTGCCCCAAGTAACAACTGCAGTAACAAGTCAAAATTTCAGTCACGAAGAAGTTAAGAGCAAATTGAATACGTGGAATGTTGGTTGCTCTGAGAAAATTGAATATGTGGAATGTTGGCTGCTCTTCATTTTCGACTCACGTTTACACGTATTTTATTCGCGAAGATGGTAGCACATATCACTGTCGTTTTACGTGTTGTTTTATGTGGAGGTGAAGCATGTTACCTGACTCTGAGTGAAGATGTTATTTTTCATACCATGCTCTGCAGTTCTGTTGGGCAGAATTTTTGTACCATTATCATGGAGGATGGTAGTAAGAATCGAAACATGTAGGAGGAAAAGACACTGTAAAGAGGGGAGATTTACCACAAAAAAGTGGATTTTGGTGATGTTAAAAGATTTTATGAAATAGCCTGGGAATGTCTGAGAAAAAAGTGCTAGGGGAAATTTTTGGATTTAATAGCGAGGAAGCAACACGATGCGAAAAAAAAAATCGTAATTAATCGTAATCCTTATACATGTTATTGGGGGGATCTCACATAAGTTGTATGAGATGGATTGGGCGTGTTTCCCACATACGAGAGATGATACATGCGTACAAAATTTTAGTTTGGAAGAGGCCGTTAGGGAGACAGACTGAGAAGGTAGCATAACAGTAGACTGGATCTTAAAGATATATAGGGTATGAGAATGTGGTCTGAATTGATCTTGCTTAGGGCAGGGTCTAGTATGGAGGTACTTTGAACATGGTCATGAATCTTCTGGTTTCAATTAGACAGGGAATTTAGTAATTGGGCGACTGCTAGATTCTGCAGTGGGGCTTTGCTGAGTGAAGTTAGCTGGGGTTGGTTTATATTTATATCTGAAGTTGTTTTTATGTGCCATGTCCTCTAATATAATTTTTAAATTAATAAAGCGTTGTTTGAAAAACTAATATTTCTTGTTTAATTCAAATGTTGTATGAAGTTTCTGCGATGTGGTGGAATGTAATGGTGTAGTTATTCGTAAGAATACACAGCTTTATCCAACAGTATATGGTACATTGTTAAAGTATGGTTTTGAGTATGTTCTATTAATTTAAAGGTTTGTAGATAAGTGCTGTTTTGGACATAGCTGTTTGTAATTCTTTGGTTTGAAAACGAACAACAAAAGTAAATTTTTGTTGGGTGAATTTGTGGTATTGGATGACTGAATGGTGGTGAATGAGTTGGATTGCGTGTGGAACGAGGTGGCCTGGCCTAGTTCGGGCAATAGCCAGCTATTCCTTTGTTGGGAGATTGGAAAATTACTAAAAACCTTGTAGGACATTCGATGTCGTGTCTCATTTTCTAACCGGCATCTCCCGAACATGGCCGCTTGGGCCAGCTGGTTCAGTCGTTATTGCATGTTTAGACGATAGTTGTATTAACCTTTTAAAACCTCGTGATTACTTTACCAACCACCAGGTTTAACATTAAAAAATTCGACATGGTTCTCACATTGCGTTTGTGTGTTTTGTACGTATCTCACAGCAGACAGCGACTTTTGCCGTACACAACATTAGCAGACAGGTTTTGTATAACGGAGTTGGAGAATGTTTACTGCGCGGTACGCAATGAGTCCTTATATAAAACAGACACGTTTAGTCTTTAAAGGGTTAAATAACGCAGTCAAATTATGTACGTACTACTCCGCTACCAGTGCAGTCTCGGCATGCAGCGTCATCGTCCTATACAACGCATTTTGTGTGTGTGTGTGTGGAGTGGGAGTGGTTGAAGTAATTAACGTTACTTCGATTGCAGTGTATGTATCTTGAAGGACGGATAGAGTTTCTCGTTTACCCAGTATTCTTCCAGTTCTTAATGATAGCTACATACCATCATGGTAAACGTGCTGTATTTGCAACGTTAGAAGTAATGGGTCTGTTTTTTTGTATGTCGTAAGAGAACAAGGAGCAGTATCTGGAATGAGCTGCACTTACTTGCTGGCTGATATTTCTATTCCCATCTCCGGTTTCAAGAACGTCTGTCCTTGTCGTTACTACAAGACGGTACGACAGATAAGGGCTGCTGTAGTTAGGAAGTATTCAGCATGAATTTGAGGGTGTCTGTACAGCTTTGTAGCCTCCTACGTTGATCATACCTCCTAGGTGACGGTTCGTTAATGTCGAACACATGATGACGCAAATTCTCCCACTTTCTCAGTATAGACTGCGGTAGGTATAGACATCCTCCCACATATAGTTAACTTTAAATGCAGATTAAAGGCTTGTGTTCTGCTGTTCACCTTTTAAACCCCACTGTTTCTGCGCACATAGCAACATCAATAGCTACCTCAGCAAAACTCTTCAACCCTCCAACCAACTCGTCCAGGCGTGAGGCTGGTCTAACCAGGGTTGGTTTCATTTCGTGTTGGGATTGATTTTGCAAGGCACAGGCCGAGAAGGCCTCGAAGTCGCTGGTCTGTTTTAATCCACCTCATAGGATTTTATGTGGTAGGTTTTGTCGCCTCTCGATACACCATACTTTCTCGCAGTCGTTCCTTCTTTACGTCTCTCAGCCTGTCCCATCTCACGGAGAGATTACACGACGCTTATTTAATTCCCCGTCTGGAGAATCTTCTAGCATGTCGTGCGATGACTGAATGCCCGGCAACTCTTTTGCTCACTTCTGTTTAAAGTACTGCCCAGAGCGTTTTGTCTGTAAGTAACTGAAAATCGATTAATTTGTGGATTGATAGTGTATTGATTTGCACCGGTTATTGGCGATTATCAACAAAGTAACGAAGCCAAACACAAAGTGGCGTCTGTTAGATAAAGTCTGAGATTTGAACTAAAACAAATGTTAACGTACTCTATGAGAGAGAGAGAGAGAGAGAGTGAGAGAGAGAGAGTGAGTGAGTGAGTTTCTTCATGCCACTTTCTTTGGTTTTGTCCCCTTGAGTTGCTCGTTGCCGATCCTGATGGCCACGCAGTCTAGCGTGGGTCTGCTGCCGTTCGCTTGCTGAGATTGCCGGTGCGAATCCCACCGGGGCGTGGATGTCTCTCTATTGTGAGTGTTATGTGGTGTCAGGTATAGATCTCTGCGACAAGCCGATCCCTTGTCCAGAGGAGTTCTACCGCGCGCTCGCGCATGTGTCATTGAGGTTATCAGGTGCAACAATAACCTTCTACACGTACAACTAGTATTACGTATAGAAAGAGATCAGAATAAGAAAGAAACGAGGAAGAGTTATTCGTTATGGAGTTTGCCAGATGTATTGGTTGCACTGCTGTACTGAGGAGCAGGAGGGTTGACGTAAATGAAAAGTGTTTCTGTCACAAATTTTTCAGTAAAAGGCGTCTCTGTTTTTGTATTTGGAACTGATACGGACACTTTACTGCTTCCGATATTGAACACTGCCCTATAGCCATTTTACAATGCCCCACCCGTCGCTCATAGTTCCGAACATATTAATCAGAACTGTGGATGCTCGGTAAGATTTTACGGTAGGATGTACAAATGTGGAATGATACTGGTTGTGCAGCCAATAATTCACGTTACATCAAATATAATCATATTCTGATATTTAAGCTGGTCTGTGATGTTGAATCATTGAACGCTTCTAATAATAAACGATAAAGTGAAGTGTATAGGTTGGTAATAATAATAATAATAATAATAATAATAATAATAAATAATAGCGTATCTTCCGGAAATTAATTATGTAGCATTTTATTTGTTTCTGAACTACCTTCGCGTTGGTATGAAATTAAATGACCTGTTAATAATTATGGCTAGCTTTATTTTTTGGTGCAAACCTACTGCATCGTATTTCACTGGTTTGCATTATCGAGTTCGCCGGTAGGTGTCAGTAATATTGTAACGAGATTCGCAGTATATGTTTACCATTTATGTGTACATCGTACTGCGAAAGACTGCGTAGTTTGTGTTGGCAATGAATTTTCTTACTTCCATGTCTCGTCCAACTGTGTTTATGTGTGTGTGTGTGTGTGTGTGTGTATATATATATATATATAAAACGTAATTATAAATATACCCAAATACATAATTTTGTTCCCTTTATCCCTACCTTCTTTGCAATATATACAGTACAGACGGAGGCTAGCGGTATTAGTTCGACCACGGCGTACAAGTTCCGTTAGTACTTCAAAATGGACATTTGTTTGCATTTTAATGTTTTCTGTAGATTGTGTTTTGGAAGGGGTCAGTAATGGGAAAGGTACCTCGTTTACAAAAATAAGCTCAGCATTATACGACAGCTGAAGACCCCAGGATATTTATCTGGAATAATAAAAATACAATTTAGCAGGCCCGTAAGGAATTCCTTTGCTTCCGGAGACACGTTTAACGTCGCATGGCAGTGGATAGGTGTCAGTGTGGCTTGTGTACCGTCGTTTCTTACATTAAGAGTATAATGATGTTGATAATCTTAATTTTAATCGTGAGGTATTAAACTGTATGTTGAACACTGAGCTAGTACTAAGCACATTTCATTGTATTTCAACATTAAATCTTCGGCAACTTCTTAACTGTACATTTTAAAATGGCCAGTGTTTATTTTAATACATGTTTCTCTTGTTCGGTTACCGAAATGTAAGAGGGGCCGTGTTCCGTAATATTCGTGCACAAGTATTTTTGTACATTGCACTTTTGATGGGGATCATCAGCAGTTTACAGTATCGGATGGAATAACTGTTCATGAATATTTCAGGCACTCCATAGTCAGACTTGGCGCTTTTGTGTTGTTGGAATAAAACGGTCATAAGTTATTTAAAATTAACGTTATATTCAGCGGATTCAGGATTTCCCTTTTGCGGGGTTTTAGGACTCGTTTATAGATATTTCGCAGTACTGTACTTACAGGTTGGGGACCGCGGTGGCACAGTGGGTAAGGTGCTGTGCTACAAATCGGAAGGTCGCTGGTTCGATCCCAGCTAGTGTCATTGGATTTGTCACTGACATAAAATCCTTCGGATCGCACTATGGCCCTAGGGTCGACTCAGCCTCTAACAAAAATGAATACCAGGAGCATTTCCTGGGGGTAAAGGCGGCCAGTGCGTAAGGCTGGCAACCTACCACCATCCTGGCCCGTTGTCACGAAATTTTGGAACCCTAATTTCCTGAAACCCTACAGGTCCCTCGGGGCCTGTAACGGGACTGCTTTACATTTACCTATGTACAGGTTATCGGCCCGTTACCTCTGCTTGTACCTATAGAGAACAGTACAAACACAAGTTAGTAAATAAACGTCTGGCGTAACTGTAAACGCGCGTTTCTTCCTGTACAAATATGGTACTTCAGACAAGTCCATATTTTGCCACATTATTTTCTTGTAACAATACCATTCACACGCCATGTATTTTTCAGTCGAAAGCCCGTTGCATTTGTTGTGGATGAAGTTTTGCCCTGGTTTCAGTCCAGTGAAAATACATTGCGTTGTACGTAGATACATTGGTTTCGTCTGATAGTTTTGATCACATTCCGAGAAAACGAAACGCTATTGTTGTTGCTATTATTATTGCTATTTTTACGATTGTAACTAGTATTGCCTTTGAATTGGTGCAACAAGGATTATGCTTGGAGCCTCTCCCACAGTAAATTAAATACTTTTCTACCGTCAGTTTGAATATACATAGCGTTCCTTCACTCGTACTCTCGGGACAGGTTTCGGTTTCTGAGTGCTCTCTGTTGGGCAGGAAACGGAATCCATATTGCATTTCCATAAGCAGCGATGCTGGAAATCACCTCCTTCGTAACTGTGACCACCTGGATCTTTTTTTATGTAATACAAAACGAGATCGATGGGCAGGTAAATCTGTTTCCCCTGTAGTCACCTGCACAAGGAAAATACTCAGCAATGAATAACATGACTACGAAATCTGGTAGCGTGCTGTGGTAACGTGTCTGCATTGCAGCTTTTCTCGAAACTCCCAACATTTAACAGACAGTGTATGGAAAACGAATACGGGCTGTGTGTCAGTGAACGAACATAACAAATCTATCATTTAGAACTGTGCATAGAAAAGGCACAATTATTCCAGGTTTCAGGTTTTGTGGTTTATTTTAATGTGATGGGGTTGGTTTGAATTGGAAGTGAACAGACTTTTCATTTCGGATCATGTTTGCTGGTCGCATTTTGAAGGCTACCATAATGTTAGCATAGTGGTGATGTTAGTTGAAATGATACGGAAAGAGAGAAAAAAAGTGTTAGAACTTACTTTGTGAATAATTTAATAACCGCATCGGAATCTGAAATCTAATGCATGGAGCGATAGCAACAAAACATGCCGACGTGCCATATTCATTGACGCCTCGGGACTCAAAGGAAGCGGCGGATAGCCTATATTTTTGGTACCTAATAATGGTGTTGCAGGTACGGATGTTGCATAAAATATGGCAAGGTGGTGTCCTCATAAGTGGTTGCATGTGGGACAAGATTGTCGTCTGCGAGGAAGTTCTGTCCCAGCATTTACTTCGGAAGTCGAGGAAAATTACGAAACTTGTTACTCTCTTACGTGGTTCGGAGAACGAATTTCATTACATATTATACATTTGAAAAGTGGTTTCTAAATTGATAGTGTCTGTGCTGTATGTGTAGAAAAGGCTGGAATCTGCAGTGTTCTGCTGTTTCTCGTCTCGTGGCGCTCACGACGGATGTGTGAAGGCTTGTGCATTGTAAGGTGCCCCCCAAAAAAGTACATTGTAAGACTCTTAACAATCATAATCATACTCGTAGTGAATATGGTCTCCGAAATTCGTATACTTACTTGCTTACTTACTCCATCGTGCAGAGTCCTTCTTGAGAAGCTAACTGGTTTGTAGCTAGTCAATAAATTCCCCGCATTTCACGGAACCCGAAAGTTCATTACCGCACTCACAAGCGTCCGCCACCTGTCTCTATCCTGGGCCAGCCCAATCCAGTCTATATACCCACATCCCACCTCCTGGAGATTCATCCTAATATTATCCACCCATCTACGCCTAGGTGTCCCCATTGTCTCTTCCCTCCGATGAGACAAATGTGTCACTTTTCAGGAATGCATTTTTTACGAAGGTCTGTATATTTATTCGCGGCATAGGATTGGAATTTCTTTCGCCTTACCCAGGCAGTCCTCTACCTAATTTTCTCTGTAACTCCTATCTTGTATCAGAAAACTTATGCTGCAGGCGCTTTGAGAACAGTGACCTGTAAAGAGGCCATGTAATAAATAACAATATTCGGTGCTGTCTGTCTTGAAGTTGGGGTATTCATGTTTCTTTTAAGATGCTGATCTCTGTCGCTGTAATCAGTGTTTCAAATTTGTTACGGTACAATATTGCTGATGATGTTATTTAATATTCCTACAGTTTCCATTAAGATCAAATAATTGCACTTAATAACATAGTGCAATTTTATTTAATTAATCACTCTTTACGTAAACAGTTGCAGAAATGTTATGTGTATGTTGACTAGCAACCTTATCCTACTATATTTGAGGTGCTGTCAACGGCGTTGATGAAGATCGAGTCTTTTGGGAAGTTACGCCTTGGCGATTCTTAAGTACTCGATGTGTCGGAGTTGTGCAGGCAGTGCCTCCATCTTTTTGGACTGCTTGGTCGTAGGATTGATGCTACCTTGGATTATAGCATTCTTTCTCCGCAGACAGTTACATACCATTAAGACATGTCGTCTCTCATACAGGATGCTTCAGGTTTGTTGCAGAGTTAGTAAGTAACGTAAAATGTATTTGCAAATGAAACAGGATTTTGAACACTGATGAAAGTACGTGGTGTTTCAGAGCCCTGAAACTTGTTCTGACGTGGTAACTCTTATATATTAAGCTTAAAAATAAGTTTTGTTTTTCGCGTTGTATGCAAGCCACGCCTCTTACAAGAGTCACTTTCTTGATGTTACTTTGTCATCCTCAATGCGTGTTTTTTATAATTGACTTGAGAATGACATCCTAGGTCGGAACATGTTGCTCTGTTATGCACATCAATTCTGTTGTCTAAATTCAGTTGTGTGTGTGTTTTTTTTAGCTGATAAAAATTTTGTATATTGTACTGTCATAACACAACGGGATGTCACATTTAAAGATTACTTCCATTAACGGAAATTCCTTAAACCTCTGTTATTCCACTCCATTTTGTGCATTAATCGTTGATCCCTCTACGTATATGACGAAATTGTTCCAAAATTGTTTGGTGCTTCTATTTGAAGATACTGTTATGTTGTGAAACGTGTCCATAAATGTAAGTTTGTAATTAGGTGTTAAGCCCCATTGTAATTCTGGAGGTTCCATTTATACCGTTCTTCTGTAACACCCATAAAGTTCTTATATCCCCGCATATTATATCATGTGCGTAAAGAGCAGTTGATGTTACTGGTTATCTAATTTCACTGACAAAATGAAGATATGTACATTAGTTACGAATGTAACGTTCAGTAGAAAATGGAAAGACTCAGTTAAAGGATACACACCTGCAGATACAGCAATACTTCGAGCTTTTCTGCGTTTTCCCCCCTTCCTCCCTCAGTGTTCCGTTCGCGTGTTTGGTTTCGAAACTTGACGTTGGGTCTGTGCCAGCAGTTACTGTACGACTTTAATTTTCATTTGCTCATCCAGTATAACCCGTATTTTACATGACGCTTAAATCGTGCATTATTATTTTATCGGCAAGTCCTTATCATACAATAAATTTTATGTACATCAGCACAATGCTAATCAGCTACCGCTTGACGAGTATTTTAAACATTTTTCGACATGATAAATATTTAACGCTACAAAATAATACGCGATTTTTGTCATATGATGTCTTTACTCCGATTCTGTTTGCACCGATATTCGTATCTGCACGAAATAGACATTAGATTAATCCTCTAAAGACGAAGCGCAGATTGCTTAATTTAAAGACCCAGTTCGTACCGCGCAGTAAACACTTTCCATCTCGGTTATAAAAACCTATCAGTTTATGTTGTATGGGGCACAAGTCACTGTTTGTTCTCAGATAAATACAAAATACATACAGTGCGGACAGAGCCTACAGTTGTTGAATGTTTAACCTGTTGGTGCATCACGTAACCAGTAGGCTTTAAAAGGTTAAAAGAAGGCGTGTGAGGTTTTAAAGAGCGTATTTGGGGAAGTACGTGAACCCCAGTTCGGAGAACACCTTTACTCTGTTTTTTAATCTGTGTTATTAATAACCATCTGAGCGATTGTCTGACGTCCGCCGTTGCAAAGCGTGAATCAGAGATGTTCCTGGCTGTCCATGGAGAGTTTTAAAATAACTTATGACCACGCAGGTTACTAGATCACCAGAATTTCTTCAGAAGTGATTGCTTTTCTTCCCTGCTCCTGTGCGGAGACTACATGAGATACTGTTTTGTCGGAGAAGTTGCCGCTCTTCTCGGCGAACTCTGTTACTCTTAGTGTAACGTTTTTTTTATTGGTACGTGAGTCCAGTGATTAAGAAGTTCCTCCCCACACTATCACCTGACGACGGCAACGGATCCATTTTCCAAAACGTGTAGTTCTTTTTTGGATACGAGGCGATGGACGAAGTCCAGAAACCATGTAATCCAAAGTGTAATGTACCGTAATCACAGCCTTAGAATTATCCTGTTGCTCTGACTTCAAACTTTGTGGAGTAAATGATAATAATAATGTTGCTACTGATATAGTTGCATTCATTTATAAATTACTTACCCAGTAATATTATCGTGATACTTAAGGATAGCCCTTCCTGATGGCTGTGCGGTCTAAGGCCTAGGTCTACCGCTGCTCATTTGCTGGGATTTCGAGTTCGAATCTCGCTCAAGGCATGGATATTCGTCTGTTATGTGTAGTCGTGGCCTCTGCGACGAGTTGACGATTCCTTCAGAGGAGTTTTATTGTGTGTGTGTGTGTGTGTGTGTGTATATATATATATATATATATATAATTGTGTGTGACATATAAACCGTAAAAATGAGGCGGCCTGGGAACCGAGTTGGGCTGTAGCACTTTTGAGAGCTCATTGTGGTTATCAGGGATTATTTGTGATTAGTGGCGAAAGGTGAGTAACTGTTCTAATGTCCAGTGTACTGTATACAAAGGCTAAGAAGAAACGGTACTGCAATATTCAGTGTTTCCCAGGGAAGATAGAGGTCATTAAAGGAATTCTAAGAAATGAGTACTTTGTTAAGTACCAATTCGCCAACCGTTGGAAAGGAATATCCTGTTTTCATACTTATATACCTAATGGAACACAATGAGTTTATACTCTTAGATGTATATTTGTATCTTCCTGAAAATTGAGGGGCGGGGGTAGTGAATAGAGAGGTACGGTGTACTGTATAGCTTGGATGTGAAGCTGATAACGAATATACGTAAATTATGGAAATTAGATTTCAGTAGCTGCAGCCGAACATTAGACAAGAACAAGAATACTAACGTCAGACAAGAATTTTTGGTACCAGAGTCAAGTTGAAATATTAGCAAGTTCGGGATGAATAGGATAGAAGATATAGAGCGGCAGAAAGGAAAACTAATTATGATGCAGATATTGAATTTCAATCCTAATGTTACTGAGTCGTATTTGTATCATGTCTTGTACTGTATGAGACGTTCTGAAAGATTTGTCTGTACATTTTTAAAACTGACCTGTAAGTGTAATTGAACAATAGCAGAGATCTTTTGATGGCTCCGCGTTCGTTTCTTGGCTTCGAACAACACTGCCCGTGGTGTGTGTCCTGCAAACTCGCTCCCACACTGTAGACACGGTTTTCCATATTCTGTGTAGTCAGCTCATCGTTTCACATTTTGAAAGTTACCTCTTAACACTTCCTTACAGCTAGACAGAAATTTCGACTAATAAATTTTCAGTCAGTTGGTTCAGTTATATGGACACATTCCGTTTAAACGAGAACTGTTACCTCTCTGAACTTCATGGCCGTCGGTGTTTCGTTTATTCATAGTACTCGAAGAATAAATTAACTAGTAATTACCTTAACATTATGTGCGGTTGACATAGTACAGGAGTAAACTGTGTATTTGTAGTGAATGCATTTTCTCGTAGTTCTGAAGGATATATGAAAGTATTGCAATTTTATCAATAAAATATGCAATTTTTTTGTATAGAGGACATCCCGTTGTGTTTAATAATTTACAAGTTAAACAAATTGTTTATAGTTGCCGTCAAACACAACAGTATTATATTTATTTATTAGTTCCTTTATTTTAATGGCTGAATGTTTCGGTGCAGTTAGTGTACCTCACGTTTCTGTGAGATGACCTGATGATGGTCAAAACACACGGTAACATGTAGCCCTTAAAATAAAGAAAACTAGTGACTAACTGTACTATTGTTGTGTTTGACGGCAACTATAAACAATTTGTTTACCTTGTAAAATGTGCAGAAGAAATATTTGGACGAAAGTATATGTATTAAGTATGAAATTTGGGAAACTGAAAATTAAGGAAATTCACGACTTATGCTGTTCCTGCATCCGATTAGTGAAATTAATTTACAGTTGACTTGGTTGAATTAAACAAAAGAATGCACAGTTCTGCAGCGGAATCCATGCATGTTTAAGCTCGAGAGAGAGAGAGAGAGAGAGAGAGATTATTATTCGTATTTGTATCAATATTTGTCAGTCCTTCGTACGTTTTAAAATTTGTGGCTCTTTGTTGTTATGCAAAGTGGATATGCGTCGCGTAAAAAACTCACCCCTTTAGACCTGATGTGATTGGAAGGAATATAACATTTCAGAAGTGCCGTTGGTTGAGAATTTTCTGTGACCATGTTCACCCTGCATGCCAGTGTCTTAAGTACAGGTTGTTTATTTTTGCTGATGTGGTATAATTGAGAACATCACGAGTTCTGGCATATTTATTTTCTCAGGAAATAAAGTGTATTGTGATTTGGATTGATCGGTGGTTGGAATGTGAAAGAATACAAATAACCATTTTGAGAACAGCCTCAGCTCCCCTCACATTCGCACAACTGCAGGAAACGTAGTGTCAAAAAGCCGCCTTTCGTCACGCGCCTTTCAGTTCCACCCCGCTTTTTTCTGAACGTCACAGTAATCTATATTTAAATATCATTTTGATAGCAGCAGTTGCCATCAATCGGCGCTGTGACAGGAGGCAACAGCTCTAGGGCTTGTAAGAATTTTTTATATAAACCAGCTCTAGCAATACCAAGAATCGGTACGGAGATTTGCTCTCAATAAGCTTTTTTTTTTTTTTTTTTTTTTTGGGGGCTTT
>Ga0123357_10008886_pt1 | contig 12622 bp, 15 predicted proteins | sample TergutEmb28metaG_FD_89873 | JGI IMG/M metagenome (GOLD analysis project Ga0123357, IMG submission 89873) | Embiratermes neotenicus P4 segment gut microbial communities from Petit-Saut dam, French Guiana - Emb289 P4 | ecosystem: Host-associated > Arthropoda: Insects > Digestive system > Gut ... | reverse complement strand
GTTGGCGTCATCGGCGAGCTTGCGAGCGGTGAATACCACGCCAGCGACACCTTCGCGATGGCCATCTGTATCGCGGGCATCTGGGGCAACTACCTCGCCGGCTATTTTTCCAAATGATTTTCCACCTCGCCACACTCCTCACTCCGCTTCTCGCCGAAGCCCCCGCCGCGCTGGACTCGGTGCCCGTCAAGATTCCCGCTGTCTGGGAGGGTGTCGAAATCGGCTCGCTCGGCGCCATTGTCGTCATCGGCCTGCTCTTCGGGTTTTTGCTGCGCAAGTTCCAGGGCTTCCGCACCGACATGAGCAAGGAAATCAAGCGCGAGCTGGCCGCCGTCGCCGAGGCCATCCGCGTCGAGATACAGCAACCCCTCAGCATCAAGCCCCACCTCGAATACACCCCGCTCAAGGCGCACGAGGAGGCCGTCGCCGACTTCAACGCGCGCCTCGCCGCCATGAGCCGCGCCAACTCCGAGGGCCGCGAGAAAATCTACACCCTCATCCGCGAGAACAACGAAGCCGCGCGCAAAGCCATGAACGAATTGGAGCGCGGCCTCAACGAGCGCATCGACGCGCTGCCCCAGCGCCTCATCGGTGTCCTCAGCGAAACCAAACGAATCCACGACCGATAAACCCATGACCACGCTCCACATCGACCTGCTCATCGCCCTGCGCCTGGCCGGCCACTTTGGCCTCACGCCCGACGCGCTGCTCACCCACATGCGCCGCGGGAGCCATCGCAACCTCGACGAGCCGCGACTGCGCAAAGCCCTGAGCGAGCTTTCCGACAAGTTTTTCTTCGCCACGCCCTTCACCTCGTCCACCGGCTCGAAACGCTGGTGCATCACAGGCCGCGGCGAGGCCGCGCTCAAGGAGGACGGCATCTGACCATGCTCTTCATCCCCTCCATCACCCTTCACACTTCCCGCCGCAAGGCGGGCCTCACCAGCCTCCGCCCGGTCGCCGCTGTCATATCGGCCACGGCTCCTTTCCCCGCGCCGGTTTCGCAATTACCGCGCATGGGTTTCCGTCCGTGCAAGCAATACGGGGTTCCCGATGTCCCCCTTACGCTGCCGGGCGGCGGCTGCAATTTCCACCCGTGAAAAAACCACGCTCAGATTCCAAGCTCGCCAGCCTCACCGACGCGCAACGCAACACGCTGCGCGACTGGCTCGCCGGCATTCACGGCCAGGCCAGCTACGATGAAATCGCGGCCCGCGTTCGCGAACAGTTTGGCCTCTCCACCTCGACCACGGCCCTTTGCAATTACTACCAGCTCCACGTCATGCCCTGGGAACTCGCCCGCGCCCGCGGCGTCGCCGACGACTTCGCCAAGCTCGCCGACGGCAACTTCAACGAGGCCACCCGCAAGCGCGTCCAGCAACTCGCCTTCGAGGTCGCCGCCGCCCCCCGCCCCGACATCGACGCGCTCTCCGCCCTCTCAAAAATCCTCGGCGACACCGCGAAACTCAAATTGCAGGAGCAAAAACTCTCGCAAGATGCCCGCCGCGTCAGGCTGCTTGAAACAAAGGCCGCGCAAGCCGCGATGGAACAAGCGAAAAAAATCCGCGCCATCGCCTCCGACCCCGCACTCGACGCCACGCGGAAAACCGAGCGCGTGCGCAAACTCCTCTTCGGAGAACGCCCCGGCGACTTCGCCCCCGTCACCGAGAAAGGAGCGGAGCAATCATGAGCAAGGAATCCAAGGCACCCCGCGCGCTCGTGAAGTTTCGCAAATACCAGGAGCGCGTGTTTTGGGATCACGAAACCAAGACACTGATTCTCCACTGGTCGCGCCAAATCGGCAAGAGCTTCACCCTTGCCGCGTGGGCAGTCGACCGCCTGCTGCGCAATCCGGGTCGCCTCGTCACCGTGCTCTCCAACTCGCGCGCCAACGGCCTTGAGTTCGTGCTCAAATGCCAGGAGATATGCCACAAACTCGGTCAGGCGCTCGAATTCGAGAGCAATCACGCCGAGCTGGATCAGCGCACCGACATCGACGAGGCCATGAAATACGACATGATGCGCGGCGAGGTGCGCATCACCATCAACGGAAAGGTCGGGCGCATCATTGTGCTCGCCGCCAATCCCCGCACCGCGCGCGGTTTTTCCGGCGACCTCATCCTCGACGAGTTCGCCTTCCACGAAGACAGCCGCGCCATCTGGGAAGCCGCGGAGCCGATTATCTCCAGCAACCCCGATTTCCTCTGCCGCATCGCCAGCACCGGCAACGGACGCCTCAACATGTTTTACCAGCTCATCAGCGAGGGCCGCATCCCGTATTACCGCGTGCGCCGCTCCGATGCGTGGGCGATGGGCGAAATCAAAATCTACTCCGCCGTCAACGGCGCGGAACTCACGCCCGATCAGGCGCGCGCCGAAGCCAGCGACAAACGCGCCTACGACCAAAACTACGAGTGCCTCTTCAACGACGAAGCCTCCGCCCTGCTCACGCAGGAACTCATCAACGCCGCGCAACGCGAAGGCGTGGTAATCGAGAAACAAGAATGGAGCGAAGCCACCATCGCGCGCCTGCGCGACCTCGGCGGCGAACTCTTCGGGGGACTGGACGTGGGGCGCCACCGCGACCTCTCGGTGTTTCCCGTGCTGCAAAAACTTGGGCCGCTGTATCGCGTCGCGGCCATGCTCCGCATGGAAGGCATGCGCCTGCCCGCGCAGCAAGCCCAGCTCAAGCGCGTGTGCGAACTGCCGAACTTCCGCGCCTGCGAAATCGACATGACCGGCATCGGCCTCGGCCTTGTCGAGTATTCCCAAGACGAGCCGTGGGGCCACAAAGTGCGCGGCGTCAACTTCGGCTCGACCGAACCCATCACCAAGCGCCTCTCCGCCGAGGGCCGCAAAGCGCCCACCGCGCGCGTCACCGAAATCATGGCGACGGAGTTGCTCGGCGTGTTTGAAGACCGCTGCATCGAAATCCCGCTCGACGCGGAATTGCGCGACGACCTGCGCAAGCCGGAGCGCCTCACCAGTCCGGGCGGGCGTGTGTCCATCGCCGCCACGCGCGACGAGGCCGGCCACGCCGACCATTTCTGGGGCATCGCCCTCGCCGTGCGCGCCGCCGGCACAACCGAGCCGTTCTCCTACGAGCGCGTCGAACGCAAAACCAGAAAAGGAGTGCTCCTCTAAACATGGCCGCAAAAACGAAAAAGCCCGCCAAGACACAATCCGCCGTCTCCGCCGAGCGCGTGCGCATGGCGCTGCTCGCGCGCGCCAACGCCATCGCCGGCCTCACGCCCGAAATCCTCGCCTCGCACCTGGAGGAGTTTGACCGCGGCTACCTCCGCCAGGCCGCGCGCGTCTGGCAGAAAATCCGCGACCGCGACGACCAAGTCAAAACCGTCGCCGGCAAACGCGAGATGGCCGCCTCCCTCCTCGACTGGGAAATCCTCACCGCCGACGACTCCCCCGAAGCCGCCGCGCAAAAAGAGGCGCTCGACTATTTCTACGAAAACCTCACGGCCACCGACGCGCTCGACGAAAACAAACGCGGCGGCGTCTCCGCCCTCGTCGCGCAAATGCTCGACGCCGTCGGCAAAAAATACGCCGTCCACGAAATCGTCTGGCAGCCCTCGCCCGCCGGCCTCACCGCGCAACTGCGTTTCGTGCCGCTCTGGTTTTTCAACAACACCACGGCACGCCTGCGCTACATGACCAGCGAGGCCGACATCACCGGCGTCGAACTCGAAGACGGCGGCTGGATTGTCACCGTTGGCCCCTGCCTGATGGAAGCCACCAGCATCGCCTACCTCTTCAAACGCCTCCCGCTCTCAAGCTGGCTGAACGTCTGCGAAAAGTTCGGCATCCCCGGACTGCACGGCAAAACCGACGCGCGCAAAGGCTCCGACGAATGGAACGCCATGCACGAAGCCCTCGCCAACTTCGGGCAGGATTGGGCCATCCTCACCAACATCGCCGCGAGCATCACCCCCATCGAAGTGAAAAACACCGGTGGCCTCCCGCACCCCGACCTTGTTGACCGCATGGATCGCGCCATCGCCCGCCTCTGGCGCGGCGGCGACCTCTCCACGATGAGCAAGGAAGGCAGCGCCATCGGCTCGCAACCGCAGGACAAGGAAGCGCACAAAATCGAAGCCGCCGACGCCATGCTCGTGAGCGAGACCCTGCACCACTACGTGGACACCTACGTGCTGCGCTACTGCTTCGGCGAAAACGTCGAGGCGAAAGCCTACTTCAAGCTCAAGCCCACGGTGGACTTCGACGCGAAGCTCGAACTCGAAATCGATGCCGCGCTCATCAAGTGGGGCGTCCCCCGCGGCATCCGCGACCTGCTCGAACGCTATGGCCGCCCCGAAATCGCGGCGGACGACACGCCGGCGGCTCCGCCGCCGCCGCCGCCGCCGCTAATGAATAATGAAGAATGTAGAATGAAGAATGGCCAAACCACCGATGCGCTCCCGCTTGCCAATTCCGATCATTCTACATTTTCCATTCTACATTCTACATTAGCCGCGAAGCGGCGTGAAGCGCTCGCCCCCATCCTGCACCGCCTCTTGGAAATCGACCGCATCGCCGACCCCGCCGCGCAACGCGCCGCGCTGGAGCAATTCCACGCCGACCTGCCCGCGCTCCAGCGCGCCGTGCTCGCCTCCGCGCCCGGCATGGCCGCCACCCTCGAAAAAGTCATCGCCACCGCGCTCGTGGACGGCGCCAGTGGCACGGGCAGCCTGCCCGTGGGTTCGGGTGGCACGGGCTTCCAGCCCGTGGGTTTGCCCAACATGGCCCCCCGCCGCGGCGACACCGACTGGGACGAAAGCAAATACTCCCGCGACAGGGACGGCAAATTCGCGCCCAAAGGCGGCGGCGCCTCCGGCGCCTCGCAATCCAAGATGCGCGGCAAAGAGCGCGCCCGCGTTGTCGCCGCCATTCACGAAGCGCGCCGCAGGCAAGGCGAAGTTCGCAACGTCACCACCATCGACGGCCTCGGCAACATCAGCATCGGCCTCGGCGCAAGCGGCGACAAAGACGCCGATTTCAAGGGCGGCTGGGGCGCCGCGCACTGGCAAGGCAAGCACGCCGAAAGCAGCGAGCACGCCGTCGCCGACTTGCTCACGCGCGGAAAAGTTGAGCCGCACACGGACAGGACAACAGGCAAAAACGACCCGAGCAAACGCGACCTCCGCCACAACGGATGGCTCGGCGTTCTCGGCAAACAATCAAAGGGCAACTGGAGGCTCGTCACGGCATTCGATGAAAGCAAATAAGCATAAGAAAACCGGCTTCGCGGTGTTGAGGCGCTCAGCCGGTGTTACGAGAAGTGTGGGAACCGAGGCGCGTCACTCGTGCCCTACGCACCGGAGCACCATGTTGGGCAGTGTTTGTGCGGTGGTTGCCTTCAAGGCCCTCACCCTCGCCCGCGCCGCGTTTCCGGTCAACCGCAAAATGAGCCAAAAACAACCAAAACCAATAGGAGCGAAGATTTGCCCCCTGTTTTTCCGAAAGGCTGCCAGGCATCGGGCAAAATTTCTGCAAGGCATGCAAGGCCAATGCAAGGCGGTTTCCCGCGATTCCACAGGCACATTGTGTGCGCTGGCCAACGAGGGCGACGGCGAAGCCGTCCCCCTCATCGGCCTCGGCAACGAATTCCCCCTCGCCAGCGCCGACGGCTGGGCGCTCATCTCCCGCTACGGCGACTGGCCTCACGAACAAGGCATCCAGCGTGTCACCCGCGCCTCCGCCGAGGAAATGGTGCGCCGCTTCAAGAGCATCCGCGGGCGCATCAAACGCGCCATCATCGGCCTGCCCATCTACAACGGCCACCCTGACCACGCCGCCTTCGCCAACACCCACACCGACAAAACCGAGCACGGCCAGTTCTCCGACCTCGAAGCCCACGACGACGGCTTCTGGGGCAAGCCCGTAATCTCCGCCTCCGGCGCCGCGCTTATCGAAGATGGCAAGAAATACCTCTCGCCGCACTGGGACGCCCGCGTGATCGGCCTCGTGAACGGCATCCGCATCTTCGAGCCGGTCGTGCTCAAGTCCGTCGGCCTCACCTCCAATCCGAACATCCCCGGCCTCTCGCTCGCCAACTCCGCCTCTCTCTCCGCCATGAACAAAACAAAAATCATCGCACTACTGGCCAAACTCGGCCTCACCGTTGCCGCCGACTCCAACGACGAGCAACTCAATCAGGCGTTGGACCAAGGCACCAGCCTCGCCAACAGCCTCGCGCAGCGCCCCGAAGCCGCTGCCCTCGCCAACGAACAAACCGCACGCACGACCGCCGAAGGCAAGCTCACTGCGGCCAATGAAAAAATCAGCCGCCTCGAAACCAGCCTGCTCGACGCCACAAACGCCGGGCAGACCGCCCTCGCCAACGAGCGCAAGGCGCGCATCACGCTCCTGCTCGACTCCGCGCAAAAGGAAGGCCGCCTCACCGCCGCCAACCGCCCCGCGTGGCAGGCGCGCCTCGAAAACAACTTCGATGTCGAGAGCACCGCCCTCGCCAACGAAAAGCCCGCGGTCAAAACCACGCCCGTCACCGCCGGCGTCGGCGCGCGCAAAACCGAAGGCGAAGGCGTGCCCGCCATTCTCAGCCTTGTCAACGAGAAGGCCGCCACCCTTACCAGCCTTCCGGAGCACGCGCGATTCGACGCCGCCTACAAAGCCGTCAAGCGCGAGCGTCCCGAACTCTTCGCGGCCAAGAAAGCCGACTGAGCGCAATCCGCGTTTCATCACCACCCTCACCATCCACCACCAACCACAACCACACACCACACCGTCATGATCACCATCATCACACTGCTCATCGCCGCGCTCGCCATCGTGCTTGCCGCTCCCGTCATCAACCGCCGCCGCCTCACGCCTCTCGCCAACATCAGCGAAGGCACATGGCACGGTCGCAAAACCTACATGTCCTCCAGCCCGCTCGCCGAGCGTTACCTGCTCGGCGCGCTCGGCGCAGACCCCGCTCACATCGTTGCCGCGGGCGAAGCCGACATCCCCATCGGCGTCATCACCGACGAATCCACAGGCGACGGCTCGCCCGTCAACGTCACCCTGTTCGGCTCCACCGGCGAGACGCAGCTCATGGTAGCCGCCGTCCCGATCACCGCGGGCGACTTCCTCGTGCCAGCCGCCGGAGGCCGCGTGCAACCCATGCCCGCCGACGCGGGCAAATACAACGTCGTGGGCCGCGCCCTCACCACCGCGCCCGCCGCCGGTGAACTCGTCGCCGCCGACCCGATGCTTCACCAGCGCACCGTCTAAACCAACCGCAACCAACAACACACAACCACTTCGGGCTGATTCGTCCGACCGGCGAGTCAGCCCGATCTCAAAACCAACTCAAAAACCACATCCTTTTTTCACCATGAAAAAATCCACCATCCACACTGCCATGCTCACCCTCCCCAACGCGGGTGCGCCCATCGTTCCGGCCAAAGACTTGCGCCCCGGCGTCATCGCCCTGGCCAACGAAGACCGGCTCACGCCCGCCACCTACAGCGAGCCGCTCACCGCCTACGCCATCGGCTGGAGCGACACCGAAAACCTGCAAGCCACGCTCGACTACGTCGCGCCTCGCGTGCCCGTCTCCCGCCGCTTCGAGTTCAAGAGCGCCGTCAACTCCGACTCGTTCCTGACCGACAACGACGACGAACGCGCCATCGGCTCCTCCTTCAAGCGCGTCGAATACCGCGGCAAGACCGCCCTCGAAAAAACCGTCAACCGCGGCCTCACCTACCGCCTCGACCACGACGAGGAAGGCGGCATCCTCACGCAGGAATACATCGTCGGCCTCCTGCGCATGAGGATGCTCCGCAACGAAGTCGCCCGCGCCCTCACCGCGCTTCAGGGCATCAACGCCGGCAAGGAAGTCACTTGGGGCGCCGACGCGCAGCCCGATCAGGACATGTCCGACGCCGTAGCCGCCGCGCAACTCGAAAGCGGCATGTTCCCGAACCGCGGCATCATCGGCCTCGTCGGCTGGAACGCCCGCCGCAAAGCCTACGCCCCGCAGCAAAACGCGGGCGCGACCGCCGCCTACGGCCTCACGCCGGCGCAAGTCGGCCAAGCCCTCGGCCTCGCCGACCTGCGCACCGAACGCTCGCTCTTCCAGTTCACCGCGAAGGACAAAAAACGCTTCCTCGAAAGCGTCGCCATGTTCTTCTACGCGCAGGACGCGATCAGCAAGGACGACCCCTCGCACCTCAAGCGTTTCGTGACGCCCGTCGGCGACGGCGACTTCCGCGTGTATGTCGAGGTGAAGGCCAAATACACGGACATCACCGTGGAGAGCTACACCAAGACCGTCGCCACCTCCACCACCGGCGCGGCCAAGCTCATCATCAAGTAGGCCCACGAACCAAAAACTGAAATCGCAGTCAAGCGCGGGCGTGCCCCGCACGCCCGCGCTTTTTTCTCCATGTGGCTATCCATCACCATTCCGAATCTTGAAGACGCGCGCGTCGCCGAGTTCATCACCGCGCTGCGCGAGGAAGCGCTCGGCCAAAACCAGACCGACCCCTCGCCCCGACTCATTCAAGACGTTGTTGAGGAAGTGCGCCGCTGCATCGCGTTTTGCCCCTCCACGCCGCTCGACGCGCGACTGGACACCATCCCCGTCGGCCTCAAGCCCCTCGTTGTGGAAAAAATAGTCCGCACCCTCAAGGCCCGCCTCATGATCGCGCTCACCGAAGACGAACGCGCCGCCGAGCGCCTCTACCAAAAACGCCTCGAACAACTCACCAAGTGCGAATGGCCCGTCGACAAACCCGACACCCCCATCGCCGACGCCCCCGTCGAACCCACAGGCGGCGTCACCTTCCTCGGCGCCGAACAACGCCACTTCACCAAGGAAAAACTCCGCCGCCTCTGACCTCTGTCCTCTGATGCCATTCTCCGCTCCAGTCACCTTCGACGCCGCCCTCGCTTATGCGCGGGCACGCTCGCTCCTGCCCACCACAGGCGTGACCGCGGACTTGCAACGCCTCGCCCCCGCCATCAAACGCCGCGCCCTCTTCTCGGCCACCGTCGATCTAGTCGAACCGCTGCAAACCCTCGACGACGGTGTGAACGCCATCCTCCGCGGCGAAACCGACCAAGCCAGCGTGCGCCTCGCCATGAAAAAACTCTGGCAGTCGCTCGGCTATGAACCCGATGAAAACGAAGCCGGTGGCCTCCGCGACCTTTCTTCCTCGAAGCGCATCAATCTCCAAATCGAAACCAACGTGGACACCGCCCGCGGCTACGGATACTACGCCGCCACCCACAACGCCGACACCCTCGACGAATACCCAGCGCAAGAACTCTTCCGCGCTACCAACCCCCGCGACCCTGACGCTGCCCGCGACTGGGAGGAACGCTGGATGCAAGCCGGCGGTGAATTTTTCGGTGGACGCATGATCGCCCTCAAAACCGACGACGTGTGGAACCGCCTCGGCGACCCCGACCTCTTCCCCGATGGCCTCGGTAATCCGTGGCCGCCCTTCGCCTTCAACTCCGGCATGGACGTGCGCGGCATCACCCGCGACGAAGCCGTGCAACTCGGCCTCATCGACGCCGACACGCAACTCACCCCGCCGCCCCTCGAAGACTTCAACACCAACCTGCGCGCCTCTCCCGACCTGCGCAGCGCGCTCCTGCGCACCCTCATCGAAGCCACCAGCCTCGGCACATTTGACGCGGGAGGCGTCTTGCATTTCAAGCCATGAGCGACGGCATCACTATCTCCATCATCCGCGATGAAGCCACGCCTGTGCTCGTGGCAATCCAGACCGATGTCCAAGCCGGCACCCTCACGCACGCGATGGGCGACGCGCTGGTAGAACTCACCCGCGACCACCTCTTCGCGCTCAACGCAGAACGCCACCGCTACGGACGCAACTACTACGCCCAAGCCGCACGCAGCACAACCGCGACCACCACGCCCGAAGAAGTCCGCCTCGGCGTCACCCAGCTCGGCATCCGCCAGCGATACTACGGCGGCTACATCCGTCCCAAAAATAAACAATGGATTGCCGTCCCCGCCCGACAGGAAGCCGTCGCCGCCCGCCCGGAGGAATTCAACGACCTCCACTTCGTCCTCTTCCGCGCCGACCTCGCCGCCCTCGTGCAAAACCATCAGACGCTGCTCGACGGCAGATACAAACGCAAAGGCTCGATTACGCCCAACGCCGGCGGCACCCGCGGCGACGAACTCGGCGGCGGCGTTTTCTGGTGGCTCAAAAAAGAAGTCTACCAGCAACCCGACGAAACAGTCCTCCCCCCAACCGCCCTCATCGTCTCCACCGCCCTCGATGCCGCCACCCGCCGCGCCGCCCGCATCACACAACGCGACACCGCCGATTCCTGACCATGCCACTCATCGAAACCATCCCTCTCCTCACCGCCGTCAAGACTGCCCTGCAAGCCCTGTGCGCGCCCGCTGCAACCGGCGAAAAGCCCACGCTCCTCTTCGACCTCGTTGACTTCTACTCCGAGCGCGACTTCCAAGGCGGCCTCGACCAGCTCCTCAAGTCCACCGCCAAGCGCGTCTGCCTCATCGTCCCCGGAGGCGACAACCACTCCACCCAAGGCACCAACGCCAACGCCGTCTTCCTCAAACGCACCACCGACTTCGCCCTCCTCATCGCCGATAAATCCTACAAGCCCGGCGCGGTCGAGGCGGCCTTTGGCGGCCCGGAAACCCTCGGCGCCATCAAAGCCAAGGACATAGTCGTGCGCGAACTCACCGGCAAAAACCTCGGCTTCACCGGCGCGGCCCTCGTGCCCGGCACCGGCTCGCTCCTCACCGCCGGCAATCAGGACAAAGCCCGCCCCTTCTGGATTCAGCAATTCAGCACCTTCGCCGGCGAAGACGTAGTGCCCGTCGAGTAACACCTTCCGAGCGAAGCGAGAAGCCTGACATTTTTTCCGCCAACCACAACCAACCACACACAACACCATGCCAAATCCGCAATCAGTCCCGGCGATTCCCGCCGCCAGCATCGACAAACTCATGACAGCCTTCTCCGTGAAGAGCGTCATCCAAATCACGCCCGCGAGCGGCTCCCCCGTCTCGTTTGCGACCGACGAGCTCACCAAGTCCGTCAAAAACGAAACCAAGCCGCTGGAATTCCCCGGCGACGACGGCGTCGTCACCACCGTGCGCAAGGAACAAACCAAGCGCGAGGAAACCTACGCCTTCAAATCCAAGGAGCCGGGCAAAGTCATGGAGCTCTTCGGCGGCACCAACAAGCTCATCGACGGCAAGGTGCGCATCTGGGAGATGGATCCCAAGGACGCCTCCGGCACCTGCCGCTGCGCCTCCGAGGAGTTCGACGCCTCCATCGAAATCGACGGCGACGTGAAAGCCGGCGGCGGCGACTACGAGACATGGGGCATCAAAATCACCAGCCTCAAGACCGGCGGCGCCGTCGCGTGGTATTGGCAGCCCACGCTCACGACTACGCCGTGAGCTGATTTTGGATTTTGGATTCTCGATTTTCGATTGCGCGCTACCGCGCGAAACCGAAGTCGGGAGTCCAATCCGAAATCCATCACAGGCGCGGCAGCGCCCAATCCAAAATCGAGAATCGAAAATCGAAAATTCCCACATGAACCGTCCACCGAAAAAATCCAAAGCCGAGCGTGCCCTCGCAGCCGCGTGCGGCGGCCAGCGCATCGCCGTCATGCGCAACGACGGGCGAGAAGAGAACGTCTTCGTGCGCCAGCTCCACCTCGACCTCTGCGACCGCTACATCGCCCTCTGCCTCGACGGCGACGAACAAGGCCGCATCCAGCTCTGCATCGGCGAATCCGCCGAGTGGGATAAAAAATACCACAACAAGCGCACCTCAAACCGCTTCACCGTCGAGTCGCAAGTCAAGCTCGTCACCCTCGCCGACGAGCTAAATTTTCATACCGCGCTATCGCAGATCGAGCGCAAGAAAAATACGATTGGCGGACTGGAACCTTTGATGAAACGCCTCTACGCGATGCAGGCATCGATGATGGAGGACGCCTTCAAGAAAATGGTGGACTCGGCCACCTCGTCATTCATGGCGCTGCTCTCCTCGGCAGAAGCCCGTCTGAAATCTGGCACGGCTGGAGCTACGATCAGCTCACCCTCGCCCTCGAATGCGCCCACGAACGAGCCGACGCCACCGCCCGCCTCGCCGCCGTCCGACACCTCGACGCCACCTTCTACGCCGTAGCCGCCGCGTGGAGCAGCGCCAACGACAGCGCCATGCGCCGCTACCGTGACAAGCTCACCGCACTGCCCGGACAACAAACCAGCAAGCCTGACGACATCGGAGCAGACGCCCGCCAGCAAACCGCCCTGCGCGAAGCTGCCGGCATAAAACAACCAGTCATTCCCGCGCCGCCGCCACTCTGAAAAGCCTGAAAGTCTGAACATGGACGACAACCAACTCGAAATCCTCATCAAAATCCGCGAGGACATTGCGGGCCTGAAACGCGTGCAGGAGGGGCTCGCGGCAGCGAAGCAGCAGGCGGAAAACACTGGCACGGGGTTCACGAAAGCGAGCACTTCCACGCTGCAACTCCAACGCGCCGGCAGCGCCCTGTCCAACGTGCTCCAAGGCAACGTCGTCGGCGCGATGGGCGCCGTGCGCGGCGCCACCACCGCCATGCTCGGCCC
>Ga0123357_10008883_pt1 | contig 12625 bp, 13 predicted proteins | sample TergutEmb28metaG_FD_89873 | JGI IMG/M metagenome (GOLD analysis project Ga0123357, IMG submission 89873) | Embiratermes neotenicus P4 segment gut microbial communities from Petit-Saut dam, French Guiana - Emb289 P4 | ecosystem: Host-associated > Arthropoda: Insects > Digestive system > Gut ... | reverse complement strand
TAGATTCACCAGGCCCTAATATGTCGGGTACCAGTGTACCTGTAAGCGGTTGCGGTTGCGAAGGCTGAAGAACCCCTTCTGGATCCTGTATCACGTAGCGTACGTTTTGAACCGTTTGGGTTGGATTAGTAGTATAGACGTAATCGTACGTAGAATTTGCAGAAAAGTCTGCTTTATTTGCCGCGCGATCTGCTAAAGTACCGCAACTTGGAGTTACGTTAGAGGTTGCGTCAATGTCAAACAGGGTGCGTCCGCTTATTGTGCCGCTTCCAAACGAAAGATTAGCGAGGACAACAGGATTCATGACCTTTTCAACCGGCATGGCGCCGCCGGAACAAAGATCTGTCCACACGCCATCTGCCCAAAATTCCACGCAGTCGATGTCGGTGTTGAAGATAAAAAGTCCACTGGCTTCTGTAGAATCGGCAGTCAGGTTGAGCGCATCACGTTCTCTGGAGTTCAACATAGGCAAACGAAATCCGCCTTTCGTACTTTCTAATTCCAGCACGGAATAGCTATGCGGAGCTTTCTGCGCTCCAATCGTTACTTGCGCCTTGAGCGGCAAGGCAAAAAATAATATCAGAAAAATTGACAATTGATAATTGACAATTGATAATTTTAAGTTCATAAATTTTTAATGTTTAAAGGATTAATTAATTTTTTAATTCTCATTTTTGTCCTCTAAAATATTTCACATACGCACATAAAAAAAACGCGGACAAAATTCTTTTTATCTGTACATGAGGTTCTGAACTACCCAACTACCCAAATAAACGACTCATATCCACGCTTCAACGTGAACATTTATACTCTCTTCTTGGGTAATTTGAAATTGTTCAGATTTCACGTACAAGAATAAAAGCAAAACGCTCTTTCCAATATATCTAAAATGTGCGTATTATTACGCTGTCTTTATATCATAGGCAACTATTTTTGTTTTATTGGGGGCAAAGGTATGAATAAATTTGAGAATATAAAAAATTTTATCAACGAAATTTTACGGATTATCCGCTTGTACATCGAATTTATTTCACTTAATTTGTAATTTTCTTTCTCTTTTACCGACTAATAAAATAAAGTAGATTTTATGAACGATTCCAATCTCGAAAAAGCATTTATAGAACTGGTTAAGGGAAATGAACGCCTTATCTGCAAGGTCTGTTCAATCTATCAAAAAGAGTTTGGAGGAATTGAAGAAAGAATAACTGCTGTAAACCTGACCCCGAACAGGAAAGTGATTCGTTATGTGTTAAAAATTCATATCTGACTATCAAAATTGTAAAGATCTAAAAACATGTTTTTTATTTCTTCCTTTTTAGTATCGGTGTCGTCACAGAAATTTCTGTTGACTAATAAATAAGAACTCATTTCAGGAAACTCATAATGTTCAAAAGTGCCGCGCCCTATGAGTGCATCTGCAATATGTCTATAAATTCTAAACCGTTGATTTGTGTTGTATCCTTCAATTTTATCGTTAGCAAAGTCTATTGTTCTTGAAGCATTGAATGCAAAAGAAGCTGTTGGATTCATTTCCAATAGTTTTGGTAAAACAGATGCGCAAGTGATAAATATTTTTATTGGTTTGTGCTTGTTTGTCAGCATGTTATATTTATTATCCAACTTCTTGTGTATTGAGGCGTAATACTTAATAGCAAACGTGTCATATTTATGCATTTCTGCCCTTATAATATATTTCATTCCATCACATGTATGGAATTTGAATATATGGGCAAAAATAAAGTCATCACTTTTTCCCGGCGATGACTTTTGTACATATTTAATATTGTATCCTTCGCTATCAAGCACTATGGTACCAATTTCCTGTAGTTTACAGATGTGTTGCAATAGGTATTTTTTCCCACCTTAATGCCATTTCCTACAATAGTTCTCATTTCAACAATAACTCCGGAAGAATAGCTTCCCCATCCTAATCGTTCTGACTTTGATTTCTTTGGAGCAATATCCTTATTTGTCCTATTCATAATATGTTCATTCTTTTGTTTTGAATTACGATTGCAAATATACAAATATTTATTTAAATGGCGAAATAAAATTATTCCACTATCTTTGCATCGCATAATAAAACACAAATGAAAATAGGAGACAAAGTACGCTTTTTGAATGCGGTAGGCGGAGGAATTGTAAAGCGATTCAAAAATAAAGACGTCGTTTGGGTGGAAGAGGAAGACGGGTTTGAAACACCGGCACTGATTCGGGAATGTATTGTGATTGAGCCGGATAAAAAACCAATAAAATTGCCCGATAAAACTGAATCGGTAAAAATGGAAACTCCTCCGGTAGCGCCTGTGCATCAAGAGGAAACGTATGAAGTTGTCGAACTTTCAGGGAAAGACCGCTTGAATGTCTATCTGGCTTATTTGCCGATTGATATAAAAACGATAGGTAAATGTCCTTACGAAGCGTTTTTGATTAATGATAGCAATTATTACCTTTTTTTCAATTATATGAACCGGCAAAACAATGCTTGGAACAGCCGTTTCACCGGATTAATCGAACCTAATACCCGCCTCTTTATTGAAGAGTTTACCAAAGAGCAGCTTAACGAATTGGAACGGATTTGTGTTCAACTCATTGCGTTTAAGAAAGATAAACCATTCGGTTTGAAAAATGCCTTTAGCGTGGAGTTGCGTATCGACGGCGTGAAATTTTACAAGTTACATTGTTTTCGCGAAAATGAGTTTTTTGAAGATGAAGCTCTGATTTATCCGCTGGTAGTTAACGATTTCCCCGAACGGGAATTGCTGATTTCCGCATCCGATTTGCAGGAAGCGATGACTCAAAAAGTAAAGGTCGACATTTCGCCCCGCCAACCGGCTCCGGTGAAGAAAGAAAAAACGTCGCCTGTTGTCGAAGTCGATTTGCATATTCAGCAGTTGTTGGATTCCACAGCCGGAATGAGTAATGCGGATATGCTAAACGTACAGTTGAATAAATTCCGCCAAACGATGGAAGAAAATAAAAATAAGAAAGGACAAAAAATTGTGTTCATACACGGGAAAGGAGAGGGCGTACTAAGAAGCGCTATCTTGTCGGAGTTGAAATTGAAATACAAAAACTGTCCCGTACAGGACGCTTCTTTCCGTGAATACGGTTTTGGGGCAACAATGGTAACAGTAAAACAGTCTGTCCACGCATCCTTTTAACACATCAAATCGCTCATAATACTGTCTGAGATAAAAATTCCTTTGCGTGTCAATTTCAAACAGTTACCCTTATGTTGCAACAGATCGTTTGTAATGTATTTTTGAGCCTGCCGTAAACAATACGCTTTTTGCAGCTCGCCGAAAAGTGAAGTCAGTCCACTCAAATCCATTCCTTTCATCACTCGTAAGCGAGTAATAACAAAGTCGTTATATTTCATTTTCTCGTCCAATACTTCAACTTCAAAGCCCGAAATCCAACAGTCAGTCGTCAATGTATTCTTATTCCAGCGCCGGCTAAAGCCATTGTAAGAATGCGCCGATGCGCCGATGCCTAAATAATGCGTTCCGTTCCAGTACGACGTATTATGACGGGATTGAAATCCGCGACGGGCAAAATTCGATATTTCGTAATGCTCAAAACCAGCCGCAGTCAATGTATCTATTAGTACTTCAAACATTTGGTTGCTCATTTCTTCATCGACCGGAGTAAGGTTGCCTTTTTTCAATTGTTCGTGAAGCGGCGTTCCTTCTTCATAAGTCAAATGATAGGCGGAAATATGCTGCACATTCAAATCAACCGCTTGCCGGAGCGTTTTTTCCCAAGACTGCATGCTCTGTCCGGGCAAGCCATACATTAAATCAATACTGATATTATCGAATCCTCCTTTTTGCAAAAGTTCGACCGCACGGATAGCCGCTTGTGCATCATGACGCCGGTTCAGTAATTTCAATTCCAAGTCGTTAAAACTTTGAACGCCTAAACTAATCCGGTTGAAAGGGAAAGATTTAATGGTCGGCAAATAATCACGGGATAAATCATCCGGATTGGCTTCCAAAGTCACTTCGCGATTTTCATTTTCACCATAAACAGAAAGCAACACATCAAAGATTTTTGCGAAATCGGAGAATGATAATACGGATGGAGTGCCGCCTCCGAAATAAATTGTTTCAACGGGTTCATTATTCAAATAATCTTTTCTTTCCTGCAATTCGTCACAAAGCGCGTCGATATACTCTATTCTACGGTTTTGGGTAGAAGAGAAAAAATCGCAATACGAACATCGTTGCTTGCAAAACGGGATATGTATATAAATACCAGCCATAAATGTTACAAAGTTAATTAATAATTTTTAAAAATTGAATGTGTGAAAATAAGTCCGTATATTTGCAAAAATATACTTGTATGTCACGCATCAAATTCTTTAACACCACAGGACCGTGTAATCCTGAGTCACATTACATGTTACCGCCGGAAGAACGCTTAGTCGGCGCTCAGTTGCATCGCTATGTCCGCGACGAACTGTATTGGGTTCTTCATTCTCCGCGTCAAACAGGGAAAACAACATTCTTGCTGAGTTGGATGCGTGAAATCAATGCCGCCGGCACTCATGCGGCTTGTTATGTCACAGTGGAAGCCTGCCAGCGTGTGACAGACGTAGAAAAAGCAATGAAAATGCTAAGCGCCAGCATTATATGGTCTGCTAAACAATTCGGTTTTCCGGAACCGATACCATACAATGAGGCGCCAGAATTGTTGCTGACCAATACGTTGTCGAGATTTTCAGAATTGGTAGCGCCCAAGCCGTTTGTGATTCTTTTCGATGAAGTAGATGTGATGGAAGGCGATGTGATGATCCATTTTTTACGTTCGCTACGCGGTGGTTTTATGACACGGGGAGTCGGAACGTTTCCGGTTTCAATTGTATTGGTTGGGATGCGCGATTTGAAAGATTATATCACAGCTTCAAAAGATGGGGTAGCTCCAAATCCCGGTTCGCCATTCAACATTAAAGAGGATTCAGCTATATTGAAAAATTTTTCTAAAGAGAATATTTTTCAATTATTTGCGCAACGTACTGCTGAAACCGGACAACAGATAGCTCCCGAAGCGCTCGATTATGTGTATGAACAGTCGAAAGGACAGCCGTGGATTGTCAATTCATTATTTAAGCGAGCTACTATGCGTATTTTGGATGAAGAAAGCGCTGAAACAGTAACAGTTGAGCATATCAGAGAAGCCCGCCAACAAATGATTCAGGCGCGTGAGACGCATTTGGATGCCTTGGCTTACCGGTTGGAAAACCCTGATGTCCGTCATGTGATGCAGTCTCTGATAAGCGGCGTACCCGATCCGAGCTTGGCAGAAAGCGAAGGATTCCGTTTGTGCCAGGATTTAGGACTTGTGACCGTTGAACGCGGGACGCCGCAGGTTGCCAATCCGATCTATCGTGAAGTGTTGGCGCGCCAGATGACTTATGGCCCTCAATTGGCGATTTCTTACCCCGAATGGCAATGGCAACTGCCCGACGGCAATCTGGATATGGACAGGCTGCTGAAAGAATTTCAAAAATTCTGGCGGCGCAATGCCGATGTTTGGGAACAGAAATCGGATTATTCCGAAGCGTTTCCGCATTTATTGCTAATGGCGTTTCTGCAACGGATTCTCAATGGCGGCGGACGTATTGAAAGAGAATATGCCGCCGGTCGCGGGCGAATGGATTTAGCCGTAGAATACAACGGAAAATGGTTTATCATCGAAATCAAATTGCTCCATGACTATGAAACGCCTCAGCTTGTGGAAGAAGAAGGGTTGGAACAAATAAAAGGTTATCGCGATAAAATTGATGCGAAGGCTCAATCGTACTTGGTCATCTTCGACCGGCGTTCAAAATCGCTGCAACTTCCATGGGAAGAACGCATTCAATGGCGGACAGTTGGTGATTTTTCCATTTTGGGATGCTGAATTATATTGCACAATGAAACTGCAACTTCTATCAATAGTAGCATTGGGATTATTCCTGATCTCCGGATGTCTGGAAACAAAAGCGCAAAGCGTTACCGATAACAGCGATACAATGAAAGTCGTAACGCTTAACGACATCTATGTATATCCGCCGCCGGCTTTTAAAAATCCGGCGGAAGAAGCCCAGTATTGGAAATTAATCAGGGATGTGAAAAAAACCTTGCCGTATGCAAAAATGATTTATTCCACATTGATTGAAACCTACGAATACATCATGACTTTACCCACTGAAAAAGAACGGGAAGTGCATCTGAAACGAATGGAAAAAGACTTATATGCCGAATACGTACCGGTATTTAAAAAAATGACTTTGTCGCAAGGAAAATTGTTGATTAGGTTAGTTGACAGGGAATGCAATCAAAGTTCCTACGATTTGTTGAAAGCGTTCTTAGGGCCTATCCGCGCCGGATTTTGGAATGCCTTTGCCGGAATATTCGGCGCAAGCCTCAAATCGACATGGGATCCGAATGGGAAAGATGCGGCTGCCGAGCGTATTATTGAGTTAGTTGAACTGGGTGTGCTTTGAAAATTTCCCATATCACAATGCCTGCCGCAACCGAAACATTGAGCGAATGTTTTGTGCCGAATTGAGGAATTTCGATACAGGCATCGCAGTGATCCATCACTTCCTGTTCAATTCCCTTGACTTCATTGCCCAAAATAACAGCATACCGGTGATTTTTCAACCGGAATTTATCTAAGGGAATGCTGTTTTCTGCCTGTTCAACAGCAAGAATGCGATAGTCTTTTTGTTTCAGCAATCGAACGGCATCGAGCGTATTTTCAAAATATTGCCATTCCACCGTATTTTCAGCGCCTAAAGCGGTTTTATGAATTTCAGCCTGCGGTGGAGTTGCCGTAATTCCGCACAAATAAATCGCCTCTATCAAAAAAGCGTCCGAAGTTCGGAAAACCGATCCGACATTGTGCAGACTTCTTACATTATCCAAAACAATAGTTACCGGAATTTTTTCGGTCTGTTTGAAATCTTCGGGACTTAATCGGTTTAGTTCTGTGATTTTTAATTTCCGCATTTAATTCTACTTTTTTTGTATAAAAAAGCAATTATTTTTCACATCTGCGATTTTGCTTCATTCGTTTTAAACGCCAAAGCATACATTTTCATTTGCTTAAGCATCGCAACCAATCCATTGGAACGGGTAGGGGAGAGGTGTTCTTTCAATCCGATAGCCTCAATAAAGTTTAAATCGGCAGAGAGAATCTCATCCGGCGTATGTCCCGAAAAAACCCTGATCAGCAGCGATACAATTCCTTTCACAATAACCGCATCGCTATCGCCTGAAAAAATCACTTTTCCTTCGATACAGTCGGCTTGCAGCCAAACCCTGCTTTGACAGCCTTCAATCAGGTTGTTCTGAATTTTATATTTAGCATCCAGCGGAGGAAGCTCGTTTCCCATATCAATCAAAATGGAATATTTGTCCATCCAATCGTCGAAAGCGGAAAACTCCTCAACAATTTGATTCTGTATTTCATTGATAGCAGCCATTCTTTTTTATTTTTCGTGATATAAAACATAGAGAAGCGTTTGTCCTACCGCAGTCAACGTTTCTTTACTTACATTGTCCATATTATCGTTCAGCGTATGCCAATAGGAGCCGAAACCCGAAGATGAATCGGGAGTATAATGAATAATATCGATGCTCGGAATATTTCTGTATTTCATTACCGGAATATGATCATCAATAATCTGACCTCCGTTCCGGTCAACAAAATAAGAGTCGTAACCGGTTGCGCGAGCAGCTTCCCATACTTTCTTTACAACCGCCGGAGCGTTTTGCTGGGAAAAACTTTCCTTAAAAAATTGTGCATCCGGAGCGCTTACCATATCCAACAAAATGCCATACCGAGCTACATAATTGGGAATATGCGGATTGCGCGCCCAATACTCAGCCCCCATGCACCAATCGCCATAATGATTGTCTTTAGCCGTGAAATCGGGAGGTCCCCAATCTTCCAAATCAAAGAAAATAATATCAAGCCCCACAGCCGGCGGGTTTATTCCCGCTTGGCGGGCGATTTCCAATAAGGCAGCGCAAGCTCCTGCTCCATCGTTAGCTCCATCGATAGGCTTCATCCAATTATCGTGATTCGGGTCGTGGTCGGCATAAGGCCGGGTGTCCCAATGGGCAAACAAAAGAATGCGCGATTTATTTTCCGGTTGAAAAGAACCGATAATATTTTTTATTTTTACGGGTGTTCCATCCTGTAATTGCAAAGTAGCTACCTGTTCCGTAACCGTTGCGCCGAGACGTTTCAATTCGGCGGATAAATAGTTGCCGCAAGCTTCGTGAGCATCTGTTCCAGGAATGCGCGGACCGAATGCAACCTGCGTTGCCGTATATTGATAGGCGCTATCGGCGTTGAATACGGGAACCGAAACAACTGAGGCAACCGTATTTTGTGTTTTCGGATTTTGCTTACAGGAAATCCCAATTGCCAAAATACACAAAAAAATTGAAAATTTTACCATATTGTCTATTTTTTTATAATATTATTGCAAAGATACTGTTTTTCATTGTAAGCGAAAAATTGTATTCAAATTTGTTTTCAAAAGGATATGCGATAGAAGATATAATTTCCCTTTTTTTTCCGAAATTTTTCTTACCTTTGGCATCCAATAAGTCATAATTTACAATAACAATTTTAAACACATCATGAAAGTCAAAGATTTAAAACCTGTGCTGATATGGAACTTATTCGATCAGATTACACAAGTTCCACGCCCGTCGAAAAAAGAAGAAAAAATTGTTCGTTTTTTGCTTGATTTTGCGAAGCAAAACGGTTTGAAAGTAACGAAGGATGCAGCAAATAATGTGCTGATCCGAAAACCGGCAACGCCCGGCAAGGAAAATTGGAAAACCGTGATTTTGCAATCGCATGTCGATATGGTGTGCGAAAAGAACAGCGATGTCAGATTCAACTTTGAAACAGACCCGATTCAAACTCGGGTAGAAAACGGTTGGGTAAAAGCAGAGGGTACAACCTTAGGCGCCGACGACGGAATAGGTATAGCTGCCGCTTTAGCAATTTTAGTTTCAAAAGACATCGAACATGGTCCTGTTGCCTGCCTTTTTACAACGGATGAAGAAACAGGCTTGTCCGGAGCCTTTGCCTTGCAAAAAGAATTTCTCGACGGCGACATACTGATTAACTTAGATAGTGAAGAATGGGGCGAATTTTGTATCGGTTGCGCCGGTGGAAAAAATACTACGGGTACGTTCACTTACCGGAAAACACCGGCGCCTGTCGATTATTTCTGGTTTGAAGTTTCTGTAAGCGGTTTGAATGGCGGTCATTCGGGAAGCGACATTCACACAGGACTGGGAAACGCCAATCAGATTCTCACGCGCTATCTTTGGACGCTGCTGCAAAAATGTCCGCTGGTTTTAGCCGCTATCGACGGAGGAAACTTAAGTAATGCCATCGCACGTGAAGCAAAAGCTATGGCTGGCGTCCCTATTGAGTTCAAAGAACAAACCCGTGTATTGCTAAACATGTTGCAGGCGCAAGTCTCGGTGGAATTATCCAAAATCGATCCAAACGTTCATCTTGCCATTCAAACGGTGGAAGCGCCTCATGACTGCATTGATTTTGAAACCGGCAAAACGTTGATTCATACGCTTTACGCTTTGCCACACGGGCTAACCAAAATGAGCCATGAAATACCCGGTTTGGTTGAAACTTCCACGAATTTAGCTTCTGTAAAGATGAAAGATGATTGCCGGATTGTAGTAACAACCAGCCAGCGCAGTTCGAGCGATTCTTTAAAAATAGACATTGCCGATAAAGTTACCTCTGTATTCCAATTAGCCGGCGCAGATGTTGTGGCAACCGATGGCTATCCAGGATGGAAACCTAATCCTGATTCTGCCGTTTTGAACATATCAAAAGAAGTTTTTAAAAAATTATTCCGGCAAGATCCCAGCGTAATTGCCATTCATGCCGGACTGGAATGCGGATTGTTTTATGAAAAAAATCCTGAATTGGATATAATTTCCTGTGGCCCTACTATTCTTGGCGCACATTCTCCCGATGAACGGATAGAAATTGCTACTGTTGAGAAGTGGTGGAATTTTTTAATCGAATTGCTGGCTTCTATAAAATAGTTTTATATGTATAAACCGTACCGACTTTTATATCTGTTTTTCATTATATTATCGACAAACTTTTTTGCCTGTAATGATAATTTGGGGAATTATTCTACTAATCCTCAAGATCGTCTTTCTTTCTCCGTCGATACGCTATCGTTCGATACGGTGTTGACCACGGTTTATTCGCCTGTTCTGTCGTTCATGGTTTATAATAAAAATTCAAAACCGTTGCTTATTTCCTCCGTTCAGTTAGCCGGAGGGGCGAACAGCGATTTCAAAATCAATGTGGATGGAATGGCAGGCGCTTCTTTTGAAAATGTCGAGATTTTAGCGAAAGACAGTTTGCTGGTTTTAGTTAATGTCACCCCGAAAGAAAACGGGCAATATACGCCAACGGTTATTAATGATTATGTTGTCTTTGAAACCAACGGCGTTCAACAGCAAGTCGTTTTGGAAGCCTGCGGACAGGATGTTTATACATGGCGAGGCGTGACTTTGACTGCCGACTCCGTCTTAGATAATAAAAAACCGTATTTGATTTACGACAGTTTAGTTATCGACAAGGGCGTCACGGTAGAAATAGGAGAAGGCAGCGTCTTTTACATGTATAACAATGCGCAACTCATTGTCAACGGAACGGTTAAAATGGAAGGTACGGTCGAGAATCCGGTTGTCTTTCGCGGAAGTCGCACTGATTATATGATAACCATTCCTTACGATTTGATACCCGGACAATGGGATGGCATTTACTTTGCGCCGGACAGTTACGATAATGAATTGGAAAATGTAAGGATACGAAATGGAAAGTACGGAATCAATATGGACGTATGCGACGATCCGTCCCGAAGTAAGCTTTCTATGAAGAATGTGGTACTTACGAATGTTTCCGGAAATTTATTACAGGCGATTAATTGCAATATTACCGCAAAAAATTGTGAATTTTCGAATGCCGGCGGCGCTTTATTGAATATCGTTGGCGGATCGTCCCGATTTACGCAGTGTACGATTGTGAATTACTATCCTTCCTACCCCAAATTAGGATGGGTTAATTCCGACAATACAACGTTGATTCTCAGCGATGCGCTTCCGAATGAAGATGGCGGGGAGGATAACTATCCGGTGATTAGCGCCCGGTTTTACAATTCAATTATTTGGGGTGCAAAATATGCTTCCACTTCTGCTATTCAAATAATCAGCGCCGATACCATTCCCTATTTATTCAAAAACTGTTTGATTCCCAATGGCGAACCGGATAGTACGCAAGTGATTGGTTGCATCTTTCAGGCAACCGATTCATTGTTTCAAAAAGTTGATCCGAACGATCTGATAAACAACGCCTGGTATCCTTCTTTCGATTTTCATTTACGGCAAAGTTCGCCGGCAAGAGATATGGGCGATGTAGAAATTGCCGCTCAGGTTCCCTACGACATGGACGGCTATTACCGGCTAACCGATGGAAAACCGGATTTGGGAGCTTATGAATATCATGATGATCAATAAATAATAAAACATAACACAATATAATATGAAAAGACGTCAATTTTTATTTAAATTAGGGGTTTTAACAACTACGGCAATTGTTGGATATGTAGTTGGCGACACTCTGATTAAGGATGAAGTTTCGCACTCCGATTTGTCTTCCAATTTTTCTTCCGAAACGCCCAAATTATTAGATGTCAGAAAATTATCCAGACACGGTCAGCTAATTCTTTCTAACGATAGGACAACATGCGCAGTTAACAATACCGGCGAATTTGTTGTCAAACTGCTTGATGGCAACAATACATTGTATGATATTTGCCGCCATACATCAACACAATTTGCCGTACCTCATACCGACGAGATGGAGGTTGCTATTGCCATGTTCATCTGCCAATTAGGCATGGCAGGTTTTTTAGCGTCACCATATTACGCTACTCTTTATGAAGCTTGATTTAAACAAATACAGCGACAGGCTCGTTAACAGTAATTTATTTGTAATTGAGCGAAATGATGCCGATACATATATTCTGTATTCGCCGCTTAACAGAAAAGTTGGCGTTATAAATGCGTCCGGCGTTAATACGCTGAATAAATATTTTAAAGGTGAAACGCTTGCTGAAAATGAAAATTTGTTTATTTCGGAACTTCATAGAAACGAATTTCTGAATAGTGAGGAACTTAAAACTCCCGTATTCCCGGAAAATCATGTATTTTTACCTCATGAAGTAACACTGTTTCTTACCAGCCGATGCAATATGAAATGTCGCTATTGCTATGCCGATGCAGGCAAAAAGAGTGTTGATATGAATTTCGAGATTGCTCGCGCCGCTATCGATTTTGTGGCTAACAATGCAGGACTGGCAGGATTGCAACAATTCGCCGTTGGTTTTCATGGAGGCGGCGAACCGACTATGGCGTGGAAATTATTGACCGATGCTGTTGAATATGCCAAGAATAAAGCCGACCAAAAAGGGCTTGACGTAGAACTGTTTGCTGCAACTAACGGAATGTTCAATCGTGAACAGCGCGAATACATCGTTCAAAACTTCACAAATTTGAAT
>Ga0123357_10008882_pt1 | contig 12625 bp, 6 predicted proteins | sample TergutEmb28metaG_FD_89873 | JGI IMG/M metagenome (GOLD analysis project Ga0123357, IMG submission 89873) | Embiratermes neotenicus P4 segment gut microbial communities from Petit-Saut dam, French Guiana - Emb289 P4 | ecosystem: Host-associated > Arthropoda: Insects > Digestive system > Gut ... | reverse complement strand
GGATATATTAATGTTCGAAACATGTTGAGCACATAAGAAGTGAAATAAAATAGCAAGTGACATCAAGTTGGTCTTTTATTCTTCAACTATCACAATGATGCACGGTCCAATAAACATAAGATTTCTCAACCTGTTGGTGAAAGTAAGACATCACTGTAGAGAATCCAGCCCTTACTGTAAGGTTTTTATATATTTTTAAGTCTTTTCCGCTTCTTTGTTAATCAAATTTTTATCTCCTGAAATTGCAGTATCTATTAAGAGACACGTTCCTTTTTTCATTATCACGGAGTATGATGTCCGGTTTATTGTTAGGGACGGTTCTGTCAGTTTTCACATTTTGGTTTCACAGTACGTGAACTTTACTTTCATTACTTGTTGCTATCGACTTTGTTACACAAGAACGATCACAATACTGTCCCTTGTCTAATTTTATTCAAATTTCCTAGCGTATGTTGAAGCGTTGTTGAGCAAAAAATCTATCACGTTGCTTTATGCACTATTCTTTTGCCAATATTGGGCACGCTCTTATAATGTTATCCATTCTGCCGTAAATTTTCGACATAGTCTGCAATAGCCACCTGTTACTGTCTTCAACATTTTTTTGCACAATAGTGGGTTTAACGCTTGATACTGTGCTACTGTTATATCTCTGCCACTATCAGCTTTCAGATCTTAGCTCGATAGCAATAGGAGCTTGCCTTCTTCACTAATGAGCTATCGATATTTATAATATACTCTAAATCCGTCATTTTGCTGTTCCGTTTTCTTTTAAATACTCACTTAATCTAACTTTTGTGTGTTCTGTGCTTTCTTTTTGTGTTACTGTTTTCACTCGTCTGTTTTCATTCTTCTACAACCTTTGTTGTTATTCTAATTGTTGATTTCATATTTGGGTGATTGCTTCAACGGTTATCAATAATATCTGCAAATTGGCCTTCTTTATCTTTCTGATCATATACTCTGCAATATTCATTATTTGTCCTGTGTGTATCAATTCAATTTGTAAAAAAGCTTCTTCTTCTTCTTCCTTCATTCCTTTTTTCATATATCCTCTCTACGTCAGCTTTCGGGTGATACACTTTTAGATCGTTAGTATCACCTTTATAATAACAATAATAACAATAAGAATAATTATTATTCCTTTCAATATACTCGTAGAAGTAACTAACGAAGAGGGGCCGTGACTGGTGCAGTTTAATGTAAGCCTATGTTCTGCAGATTTCACTCACGTTAGCTGAACTTAGTACATGGTGTAGAGTCCGTAGCTGGTCAAAACACGACCCTTTTTTTTTTTGGAGCCCGTGAGATCCAATGCCACTTTTACACGTGTCTGTAACTGGACTCTATCCCGGGCTTTCTCCAAATAACTAACCCTTGTGAGGTCTTAATCACTCACATATTGTGTTACAATTGCAGGGTACTTCTTGCTTATTTGAAGTGATGAAAACCCCCTTTTCTTCCCATCAGTACTTTATTTTCTCCTCAGCGAACTTCATCTTTCCACCATCTGTTTGTATTGCCCTTCAAACCGATTACTTTGATGTACGAGCAGTCCAGGCCGAGTGAGTGCGTGGTTCCATCATTGCCTCTGGAGGCCATTTACAAGTACACATGTACTCTTGCAAGCAATGTTCTCCACTATTGTATTCTGAAGAACGGTCCAAGAAAGTGTTCTCATACTGAGTGGTTTACTTGCCTTTCCTGCATCGACAGTGTCTAAATCAGTCGTTCACTTGGGCCTGAAAGACATGAACTAAGAGGAACACCTTGCATTACGAGGAAATTGGCGACCTATGTGTAAATCTTACTGTGCAGTTCTCAATATGACGAAGTGAAGGATACAAGTGTGGGTGTAGATGAGGAATAAGCAATGTTTGCGAGATTCTTCCTTCTTGGGCTCCTTGACCCTGAAGATCGAGTCATTATGATTATCTGAAACGACGGAAAATATTTACCAACTATATGGAGTCACATCGAAGAAGACTCGGATCTTCGAGGATAGGCTTAATGATACTGTCCGGAATTATTATTATTATTATTATTATTATTATCAGTGTTTACGATTATTAGAGGGTGTTTGAGCTTGGATAAGTAATTATCAATGAGTCTGGAAGGACTGGAAGATTCCCAGCACGATAGTTTTTGTTTCTCTTCTTCACAACCACCAAATTTCTTCTGATGTACATCGGCTGTTCCATTCGACATACATCGGGCGTTCTGGCAACTGAACACACTTCCATCCAGCTTCATCTTCCATATGTTTCTTCAAAACGTGTCTTTCAGGTATGAGAAACACTTTCGTGTTACATACAAATAATCGATGTCACATTCGCACTTCTCGTACAAAGAAACTTTACTTGATACATTCCACTCTTTTATTTGTCTCAGTTAAAATGTTACTTTTAATAACGTATATAAATATCTAATCTATTTGCTTACGAAACAGGTTAATTTCCTTCAAACTTCGCGTTTCTCTGGATACAGAGATTTGGTTAATCCCTCAGCATGTACCACGTTTCCTAAACATAAATCTCTAGTAATGTTTCAAATATCTTAAATTGTTTAATTTATCTATAAAACTTCCCTTCTTCTCCGTAATCCAATTTGCCATGACTGCTTCGAGACGAAACATGGTTTCATGTAAATTATTCTTCTTTCTTAAGAAAATAAAGCATGTTTTCGAAGTTTTTCAGATAGCTACATTGCTCTTTTATGACTCATGTGATTGCTGAGAAACTGACAGTAAAATCGGGAGGGTTTTAACACTTTGCTCGCAGTATCGTCCTGCTTGGCATGGTAAGGGGCTTAATATGTGCTTGCAGCTAGTCCCTATTTATGACTAACGTGCTCAGCTAGACCCCAAACCGACCCGTACGTCGTAAATCTTATTAGGCCCCGGTTGTTAATTTTATCTTGCTATAACAAACTTTGGACACGTTTTCCTATAATGACGTTCCTCTTCCCGTGAAACCCAAAGTTTCACAACTTAGCTTTGTTTTATTACCATATACACTGCGTGTACTGTTTAGTTGCTCCTTCAGTTCTATGCTTCCGAAGTAAAATATTTTATTCCTAAGCCCAAAATCTCGAAGCTTAGTTACGAATATTTTAATCTGATTCTAGGAATGAAAAAAAGAGTACTCAGAGAAGAGTCATTTCTGTCTACACGCCAAACAATTCTCAACTACCAGAATAATTTTCTTTGTCAGCACATTCACCAGCTCAGCAACCCGTTATGAGACTAGGCCTCGTCTAGTCACACCGTTTTCTTACGACCAAGCAAGGCAGAAAGCAGAACTCCTGGGATGGGCAATAGTGCAAAGCAAACTTCTTCTTCTACAGAACAATTGACACGACAGAGAAAACGCGGGCAAACATCCATGTCCAAAGTGAGATTCGCATAAGCAATAACATTCAGTAGACAGCACAACAGAAAACTGCGTATGTTAAGACGGTGTGGACATTGGCTTAGGGAGTGTGTGTGTGTGTGTGTGTGTGTGTGACTCAGTGTGTGTATGTGGAAGGGTACACTGTCCTCGTGTGTGCCAGGAAGGCGTAGGGGTGTAGATAGAGTTCCAATCATTGTCCATTTCGGCACTAGATGCCGGTGAGCTTCACTGTACGGTCGCCTTATTCCCGGGAAAAGATGCTCCGGCATCCATTGAATGGAGCGTCGCGTGGGTCCAGCAACTGGTCTAAACGCTTTAGAGAGGAGAAAGACATCTTTCTTTTGATTTGAATCGAAACACTACCCAACTGTTCAGCTCATTACTAGTCGCTGCACCGAATGCGGTTTGTTGGTTCCTTACGTGTGTGTGTGTTTGTGTGTGTGTGCATGTGTGTGCGTGTGTGTGCGTGTGCGTGTGTGTATTTGTGTGTTTGTGTTTGCGTGTTCGTGTTCGTGTATGTGTGTGTGCGTGTGCGTGCGTGTTTGTGTGCGTGCGTGTGCATGTGCGTGTGTGTATGTGTGTCGTTACTGCAGTACACAAATTGTGCCAATTTATACACCACATTACCTGTTTGTTACACGTCAGCATGGGTCGGTGCATTATAAATTAAGCAGCTGTGACAGAGTCGTAACAAATCCGAAATATTTGATGACCGGCCTGATCTTTTTCATGTTAGACCCTACGTGGATAAAAACTTTTAAGAAAGAATGAGGACATCTTATGTTTATTGGACCGTGCATCGTCTTGATAGTTGAGTAAAGAGAGACCAACTTGATGTCACTTGCTTTAATTTTTTCTTTATTTAATGCTCAACATATTTCGGATGTTAATACATCCATCCTCAGGAGAGTAGTGTTTCAACCTGCATACGGATACCACACCACCCCAGCCAAACCACAACGTAACACCAACACATCGAACCAGATCAATACAATCCATGTAATAACCAAGAACACAAGTCGCAAGCTCCTGAGGATGGATGTATTAACATCCGAAACATGTTGAGCATTAAATAAAGAAATAAGAGAGCAAGTGACATCAAGTTGGTATATATTTACTCAACTAATGAGGAGATATTTGGGTTACAGAAACTGATGCGTGAAGTCATTTTCCTGAATCATTTTGCTCCGTAACCAATAGGCGCAAGGGACTCGTTAGAACAGTATGCTGTTGCGTGCAGCGTACAGCAGATGCAGACAATAACTGGGGTTACATCAGAGCAATGCGATGTCACGCCGACTGCAACTGGGACAGAACTATAGGCATTAAATGTTTCCTTCCGCAATGTCAGATTTAGTGGGGAATTTAATGAGTTATGGAAACGATCCACAAACGTATACAAGTAATAATACTATTAAACATATTGTTTAATAATATTAAGTAATAATAATAATGTTATAATTACTGTTATGTTTTCTTCATAAAGATTTCATGAAATATATATAACATTATAAGTCTACCTCTTTCGGCCCGCATGCTTTATTGCTTAAATTAATGAACGTATATTACTTTCGGTTCCTTGGGGTAAAGCAGCCAGGGCGTGAATTTGGCCACTCACCTCATCCGACGTCGAAGTTATGAAAGAGAAGAGCTGTACCTCTACTCCTTCTATACGCCTTCAAGGCGCAGGCAGAGACAATTGTACCTTGTGCTGGTTTTTGTGAAACGCTGTTTTCGATTTTCATTTTCATCGGTAAGAGTCTTCCGAACTTCTGATTGACACGTACTGACACTGGCCTTGTAAAATATTTTCATGTGGGGCACTCCGTTATTTTTAGTATAGAGATGATAACAAAATACACTTATTTTAATAAAACAGGTTATTCTGCTTTTCAAATTTGGCGAAATATCCCAGCTTTAAGTAAGCCATTATCAAACTATTGTAAAGTATACAAAGGAATTTACATAAAAACTGCAAAATATATTTAATATGTTTTGAGATATCAGTCTTACAATTATATAATTTTGTAACAAATTTGCGTCTCTCTGATTTCGAAACCCGGACGTCCAACTCCATAGCCTAGTTGCTATACTCAAGAAAAGCTTAAAATATAAAGAATAACTCTACCAGAAAAACAACAGGAATTCCTATAAGATTATACAAAAAAAGACTACAGATGTCCCAGTAGTCGCTTGAGTAAAATACGTACATTAATTCAATGAATGTCTTTCGGACGGGCCGATCCCTCTTCTAGAAGAGTCCTACCGAGTGTGGTGTGTCGTTGTGTAATCTCGAAACCTCAGTAATGGGGCAGTCTAGGCCCACGTAGGGTTGTTGCGCCACAAGGAAAAATCATTTAATTTTCTTTGAATCACACGTATTCCATAAAAGTTTACAATAGCTGCACAAGAGAAAACATTTCCTTACATTACCCCATAATTCAGTAATACAAGCAGCGGATCTTAAAAAATAAAAGAGCATTACCATAAAAGAAACATTCATAAGCACCTTTTCAAAACGCATTGAATGAATTCCTTTATGACTTCTAAAATGAAATTTAATAATGAAAGCCAAATTCCACTGCTCTTTTGAAAGAAACCGAATACAATTTCCGTAGCAGTAAACAAAACTGAATCAAGGTAAAGCTGTTCGCACGCAGGCCATTATGGAGCTCTATGGGAGATTGGAGTTTGCAAAGAGCTCCACCCAATTTTAACCAGTCACCAGATGAAATTGCGTGGCCAGCTTCAAGCCTCCTTCGCTTATCTGCAGGGAAAAATTTTCCGGTACATATCAGTGAAGACTGCGTAAAACCTTGGCGAGAACAGCACCACAATTCCTTGATTGCCAAGCCTGTAGTCTAGTCGGTATTTCTTATACGCTGCCGGTTGCGATAAAGAGGAAGGTAAGAAGTACTAGCCTTACCACTGGCGATCAGGGGGATTTGTAGTGATGATAAAAAAAAATGGGGGGATAAAATGAGCATTGCCAACACTCGTGGTCGAAATTAAGGCCAGCAAGGTCTCACGAACCCGTCAGTTGGGTTTTCGTTTCGAGTCCGTATCTGAAAGGTGATGTTTGTAAGTTTCTGTTTTGCCCTGTGAAATTGAACAGACCTTACTACAGAAGGTTTTACGATTATTTTAATTCTTTAGAAACCACCTGCGTTCTTGCATTGTCTGCTCTTTCTGCCTCTTTTTTTTACCTTTTTCGTAGTATCAATTAAATTAAGAATTCTATATTGTTTTGAAAGTTATGAAATTTAATTTCGTTTTACAAACTAAAAGGTTCTCAATATCGGGGCATTTATTTTTGAAAATAAATGGAAATACAAGACCTTATGTGTTACCTGAGGTAAGAAAAGACGTGGCCACGTGAAATTAAAGGGCAAAATCAAGCAAATTGTGAAGGAAAAGTGTAGGATAATTTCAACAAATTGCACAGGCTGTGGAAAATGTCGTATTAGTTCCATATCATTCTTTGTGAAGAAAAGTGTTTTTCCTCAAATATGAAGAGCAACTGAGAACGATTCTGAGGACTGTCCCCGAATGGGACTCCATATATTTCTCTCTATACATACTGAGTATATGTATATATTTAATTACAAAATTTCATCCAAATATCGCAACCTTACAGCGAAATTTATTCTAAATACGCCACATGACAAATGAACGCATACTTTCATATTGGGAGGTTTGAGGAAGACTAAGAAGAGCCTCAGTCCGACTAACTGATTTTGTGGCCGAAAACTGAACCCGAGACCCTCTGGATATGGTACAGAAATTCTACCACCTTCCACGACCTTCTCCATAATAGTACTTTTTTTTATCTTTTATCATTAGTAATATAAGCGTTGCTAATGTGCTAATTTCTGAAAATCAAGCAGTATTATAAGTAGGTGATTTCAGTTTCCGAAATATCGTAGTTGTATATTTATTTAAAGACGCTGTCACATTCTAAAGCTACCTAATGTCACTGGTGGGAAGACTGATCTCTGATGAACTGGACACTTTTCGAGGAAGCTATAGTAGAATGTGACGTAATATCTTCGATTTTCCTGGAAACACTGAGAAAAACCATGGAACGTCTCGCTCAATATGGTATGTGTCTTAACCGAGATTCGAATCAGGAACCTCTTAAATACAGGACTAAATTACCTCGTTGACATAAACCTGCGCTTTGAAATTTGGTTATTCGAAAAGTATTAAATTTGTACTGAGTCCTTAATTTTGGAAAAAAATCAAATAACCTGGAGATCGTGCAAGTTACACACTTGGGGCCTCCTCTTGATAAAAACAACAAACCAGTGACAGGCACTTCAAATTTCTTTATACATAGATCTTAAGCTTTCAACACAAATGTTATACCACAGGAATTAAAAAGATGGCAAAAATCTGAGTGTACCTTCATGGTGGCGATCTATATCCCTGCGAAACATCCGTATCAAATAGTGTCACACAGCACAGTGGTCTTGCGGTGATGACCTACAGCTCTAACGGCACATCGTAATGCTAAGAATTTTTCCGCGCTTCTTTACGTCACAAGGTCTTCGTAGTACCTCGACTAGACAAAGACAAGGCCTTTCCAAACCCTTCGCAATGAACCAGGCATTCTACGATCTGATATACGTAGTAGTACTACGTACATGAAAGATGCACATTGTAAATTAAACCAAATTCAAGATACACAGCGACCTATCTCGAAAGACAACGATGTGAAACTTCGCTGCAGTTGAAACCTCTGGTAGTCTTGTCAGGGACAGGGGCTAGTAACTGTAGTATTAGTGTTACTGTTAACTATACTGTAAACGTTAGCGTTTAATAATCAATACTACTCAATCACGTAAAAATATGTCTTTATTTAAAAAAATGAGCGTTACTACCATATCGGGTTAACATAAAAGCCTTATTCACTCATGTTAGAACAGACATGATAAATGGAGAATGTCACTGTTCCACACAAATGCACATGTTAGCTATTACTGCATTATTGATGTTTGGATTTTCCACATGAAACCTCACAGTTCTCTGGAGGGCAGGTGGATGTCCTTTGAATGAAGATTCTGAGTTCGCATCGTTAGAAAATTATGAATTAACAAATTCATATCCAGTCGGTGTCAAGGAACTCAATTGTCACTGTGTGATTAATGACTGAATTACTGTTAGATGCTATGAAAAAGCTATCATTTATTACATTTCCACCAACTGGTTGCTTGCACAGTTAATCCCAAAGGAATGGACAATTACTCCAAAGACGTGCGATTTCTTTGTTAGTTGATTCATAAAGCTTCAAAAAAATTAAACACATTTCCGATCAAACAATAGCACCAAGAATTTATAGGTCATATTGAAGACAGCACAAGCCTGATTAGGTTTTACGGAACCTGCCTTGATATAGGATACGTTACACATCTTATTTACGAAGTTCATAAAGTGAATGCACATAATGGGGATAGTTTTCGCCGGTCTGCATTTTCACAGCAAATATTTTGTAGTGAAATTTAATGAAGTTTAGAACCCGGTAAATGAGGGCGTGGGGGCCAGTTAGGAGTCATCTAGCTAATTTAAGTTTCATATAAGTAAGCCGCATAATTCTTTAATTCGACTTAATACTTCACTAATTTTCTGTAAAGAGCATCATTGTAGAAAAATGGTGACGCTTGTGATGATATACATTCCTACCTGAGATTGCAAATTTTGTATTAAAAATATTTACAATAACAATCAATAATATAAAGTATTTGTAAATAAATGGTGTGCTTGCGGTAAAAAAAAGAATCATTTAAAAATTTTAACAAAATATATATACAAAATAAATGTATTAAAATTTTTGACTCGCTGCCTTGTGATGTCTGCATTTTGATAAAAGGAAGCTTATTTGTGAGCGTTTTTTAATACGTGATCGGCAAATATATTTATTTAAAACATTCTTCAGTAAAGCTAAAATTTAAAAAATTCAAACGGTAATAATTCTTTACTCGCTAAATTGTGATACTTGTAATTTGTTTAAATTTTCAGAAACAGACTTTTATACCGTGCGATGATTATCTAAATATCTTATCTGGAGATGGAACGGATCAAAGGGTCCAATCCTTGATGTTTATGATGATGATGAATTGTCTTAAGTCTGTGTATAAGTGAAGGCAGACCATCACCAACAGCACGAAAATAGAAAATACAGCGTTTCGCGAAATTTATGTACTTAGTTGGACTACGACTTACACTGTTGCTTTACGGTACAAACTTTGATACTTGTATTCAAATGTAAATATATTCTTGACTTGGCAAAAAATAATGGATGCTGATGATGAAACGAAAAACATCAGGACTGGCTTGTGCAGCACTCTATTGAAAACAAGTGATATATTAAAGCCTAAGGATTAAGCCTCTTTTGGTTTCCTGCACTAACGGATAGAAACGTAAACATGCAAAATTAATGCTCAACAGGCTCACTCAGAACCAAACTCGTAAGGAAATTTCAGGCATTTACATATAAATCACCCAAGCATAGCATTCGCTCGCTGGAACACATTATTGTTCTTTACATCCAAAAGTTTTTTGGAAATCTGCACGCCTGGCGATTCGCAAGCTGAATGAGCAACTTCAGCCAGTAAAATGGAATTATATCTACGGAAAAACCGACAACTGTGAAAGAAAGTGCAGGACAATCGCGAAGCAGAAAAATTTTCTAAATGCATTATTGGAGTAAGGCCAGTCACTATGATAATTACGAGATAGAATCGTGATAACAATGTTCATATTGATATCTTCAACCAAGCAACACGCTTATAGAATTAATACTCTCAGTTTCTTTAAATTCTTATTAGCTTTCACGCTGATAATTGTCTTTTAATTGAAATTCATTTCACTGGCTGGTCGATGCATTCCTCTATTATTCACCCTCTTGAAACCCGCCCGACAAAACCACCATAGTTATTTGTCTATGTAGAGTAGGCCAATTGTGACCTAGTTAACAAACTGCCGCTGCTTTATATAAATTTCAACAGAAAATATTTCAAAATAGACAGGAAAACTATGTCAAGACATCATAAACAAATTCAATTGTAGCTTTTATGTTGTCTTTCTGGAAAAATGAATGTTTCTTCGCTTCGAAAAACAAAAATAATTAGGGCAAACCATCTAAAGCAGATGACCGTGAAATGTCACAACAAAGAAATGTTGTAGGTCATTTCAAACGCAACTGACCAGCACGCAGAAGCATTGGATTTATCTCTTTTCTGAAACGTCCAGATCTGCTCTATATCGCAACCAGTCTCGTATCAAATTGGGTTCTTTCTCGGGGGTAATTCGGTCGGGGTGTCAAGTTGGCCACTCACGTCCCTCTAGTTATAAAACATCTCCTCCCCCTTAGGTGCCATCATGGCGTCGGTACAGATACGTTGGCTGAAGTCTCCTTCAGGTGCGAACTGAATTCTGTACTTAATGTCATAAATCAGGAGCTTAAGTATATCTACAATATATGCTTACTACCGTAACCGCTTAGGTCGTGTAATTGTCACAAACAGTTTAGAGAAAAATAAAGATAATTTTAACACTTAACTACCTCGCACTTATTTCGACAGCGTGATTATATCTCACAGTCTTAACTTCCACCTCACTGTCCCAGTGGACTGAAGACTGGATATATTCCACAGTGGAAAAAAACAATTATTTTCCTGAAACTCTGTTCAAAATGTTTCAGTGCTCCGGCAGGCATCAATGTTACTTTCGTCGCTTCTGTTTTAAGCCAGCTTTTATGAAACTGTAGGCGGCGTACCGCTGCCGGTCGGCAAAAAAGTTTCAGCTATCCGCGAAACATCAGAATACTAATTCTGGTTTTACGTTTAATACTGAATAGTTTTCGTTCTTAAAGATTTAAGTATACTTCACTGCTGAAATAATCAAATAAATAACAAAACAAAATGAATTTATTGCATTTCAAGCTCATGTATAAAAAATAATAGAAAGAGTTTTTTTTAATCATGTGTCATATTTGTGCAGTTTTGATAGCTGATGCATGTCCAAAGTTTTGACTGAACATACGTGTCGACTGCGATATAAGAGGTGTGAGATATACCGAACCACAACCAAGTTCATTTTCTCTTCCAATACACATCATGCGTCAGAATGCTTGTGTGGCAAAATATCTTGCTAGACAAGAAAATATAGCGCTTAGAAATCAAAATATAGAACACTTGCGGGAAAAGGCACTGCCGAATTCTTGGTTGGAGAAATCCAACGAGATGCAACAGTATGCAGATATTTATTTACTGCTAAATTACTCTACATGTTTCGGGCGTCCATCGCGCCCATCATCAGTAGTACATAAAACTGTACTTGCAGCCTCTGGTACAGATCATACTATCTGGGAAGCAAGTTTGCTTGATCTGTACCAGAGGCTACAAGTACAATTTTATGTACTCCTGATGATGGGCGCGATGGACGCCCGAAACATGTAAAGTAATTTAGCAGTAAATAAATATCTGCATACTGTTGCATCTCGTTGGATTTCTTCAACCTAGAATTACGATGCACGGAACCACGAATATAAAAAATTCGCCAAATTCTTGTCTTATTGCAGAAAATCGCAATAAAACTGGGAAACTAAGCCAGGAAACGGGATATAGATGGTATTTATTATTAATGATCACACTACTACTCCAATTTTCTGTAGTATTCATAATGCATATAATAAACGTTAAATAAGCTGCAGATACTTGTTGCTGTCTTAATGACAGCGTATGTTTATGCTCTGTATTCATTATAACAAACGAAATTCTGAAGACCGATTCACGACTGTTTAACATTTAGGGACAAAGTCCTCCGAGCAATAGTAAATGCTCCGTGGTATATATCTAACAAAGTCTTACATGCAGACTTAAGAATTTACAAAATTCAGCGTCAAGTACAGACATAAAATAACAACACACCCAAACGAACTTGCATCCCACTACTCGAAGAAGAAGAGCATAGAAGACTGAAAATATGTGAACTAAAGATTTAACAAACAGATTTTCGTAAATATCATTTCACAGATAAGTGAACATGTGATTAGATAATATTTATTGGGATATTAAGCTCGTGGTTCCGTGCATCATAATTCAATGTGAACAAAAATCCAACAGATGCAACAGTATGCAGATATTTATTTACTGCAAAGCTACTGTACATGTTTCGGGTGTCACAGCACCCATCATCAGGAGTATTAAAAACTGTAACCGCAGCCTCCGGTGCAG
>Ga0123357_10008881_pt1 | contig 12625 bp, 11 predicted proteins | sample TergutEmb28metaG_FD_89873 | JGI IMG/M metagenome (GOLD analysis project Ga0123357, IMG submission 89873) | Embiratermes neotenicus P4 segment gut microbial communities from Petit-Saut dam, French Guiana - Emb289 P4 | ecosystem: Host-associated > Arthropoda: Insects > Digestive system > Gut ... | reverse complement strand
GTGGCGGGGCCGGCTTGTCGGGGGTGCGGGCGGCCTTGACCCGGTCGAGAGCGGCGCGGGCAGCCTTGTCCAGCTCCGCCGATGACATCTGCCCGGTGTCGCCCAGTTTGCGCAGCAAGATCGCCCCGGAACGTGCCGCATCGCGTACCGCGCCGGGTTCGGCCTCGTCGACGGCGACGTGCTCCAGGTCGTCGATGCGGACCGCCGAGCGCAACCCGGTGAACAGCGGGTCGACCGCCGCCCCGTCCTCGATCTGCTTGATCGCGTCGACAGCCTGCTGGCGGATCGCATCTGGCCGGTCGGTGTCGGCGGCGACCTGACGGATCTCGGCGATGCGATCCAGCGTGAAGTAGGAAGCGCCACCGACGATCTGAGCGGCCTGGCTCCGAGCATCGCCGAGCGGTCCCGCAGATTCTCCGACACCGCCATTCGGCCCGTCTTCCGGTTCCGCAGATTCTGCGGCACCGCTTCGGTCGGGGCGCACACCGCCCGGGCCGAACTGGGTGGCCTGCTTGCGTCGGGCGGCGTCGGCGGCGATCTCAGCCTTCAGCTCCTCGTACAGGTCAGCCATCTCCGTGAGGGTGTACGGCTTGAGGTTCGTCTGGTCCTCGCGTTCGGCCATCATCCCGGTCAGCTTCTCGGACAGGCCGACACGGACCCACACGTTCACGGTGCGCCACCCCAGCGCCTTGATCGCCGCCAACCGGCGCGCCCCGCATACCAAGACGCCTTGTTCGGTGACGGTCAGCGGTTGCAGCAGCCCGTGCTCGCGGATCGAGGCAACCAGGGCGTCCAGGTCGCCGAGGTCTTTGCGATGTCGAGCCCCCACAGTGATGGCGTCGACGGCCCAGTCGAGCTCCACATGGTTCTTGGTGCCCATCAGGCCACCTCCTGGAGGTTGGGGGCGGCCTGGGCGACCGCCCTGATCAACGTGGAATCACCGCATAGGTGCGTGATGGTTTCCCCGAGCGCCAGACGCAGTAGGACGCCCTTGCCGCCGTTTGTCAGCTCGCCGCCGGGTGTGCCCAGCAGGAGGCGCAGCAACGCGGTCCACGACGCGGCGGGAAGGCCGGTGATTGCCCGCCAGCGCCGTTCCCGTCGCAGCGCCTCATACGCCGACGGGCGCGATCCGGCGTCGGCGAGCTTGCGCAGGACTACCTCGATGGCCACGACGGTGGCGGCGTGAGGCCAACCGCACCCGACGAACAAGGCAGCGATGGCGTGGGCCTGCTGCGGGATCGACACCGGTGCGTCCGATTCGGACTCACCGGCGACCTCGTCGGGAAAGCCGACGGCGAACGCCGGGTCGTGCTCCCACACAGGCAGGTCGCGTTCGCTGAACCGTTCTGCCCGGCAGCCAGACAGGCCGCCCCGCCTGGCGGTGTCGATGGAGGTGAGGGCTTCGTCGGCGAACTGCCAGGCACGAAACGTGGTGGCCACAGCGGTGACGATCACACCCCATGGGTCGATGCCGTACCGGACGGATGGGTTGCGCATCGCCTCGAAACAGGCCGCCATCGCATCGGCGGGCTCCAGGCCGTGTTTGACGGCCAACTGGGCGAACCGGTCAGCCGCGTAGCAGATCAGCGGTTCGGCTTGCGGGTCGCTGTTCCACCCGTCGCCGGTGTTGCAGATGCGGATCAACACCCGGCGCAGATACTCCGAGTCGGCGAACGGACACGCATCCCCGGCAAGCGACACCGCCAACGTGGCCTCGTCCGCTGCTGACAGGCCGGGGAGTCCCGCAAGCACGGCGGTGGTCATGCGCCTACCGCCTGCCCCTGGACGCCAACCCGGGTCTGGCCGAACGAGCCGACCGGCGGCAGGCTCACCGCCCGGTGAGCGGTGCCTCGCCGGGAGGTAGCGATCTGCGACGACATGCCATGCCGCATCCGCTTGACCACGTTCTCCTGCCCGGATGCGTGCAGGTCCGCCAGCCGGGTCCCGTGACCGTTGAGCACATCCGATGCGCGCACCCACTGCACACCCGCCTTGCCCGACGCCGATGCCGCCACTAGCGGCCCGGTCGCGGTGGACTGCTGCAGCGCCGGGTCGGACAGTCGCTCCAACATCAAGGCTTCCTGGGCGCCGGTCTCGGGTCGGTGGAGTTCGATGGTGACGCGCTGGCGCACATCTCGGGTGTCGGGGCTCATGAGAGTTCTCCTGTCATCGGGTCAACGGGCGGGGAAGGCTTCAGATAGCGGCGCACCGACCCGGTCGATACGTCCATCGCCTGGGCGATCTCCGTGACCGACAAACCGGCATCCCGCAACCCGAGGGCCTTCTCCGCCCTCCAGGTGCGCGACCCATCCCCCAACAACCCGCCGTCGCCGAACTCCGGCTCTGACACCGAAGTCTCGGACGGCATCGACGACGCCCCGAAAGGCTCCAGAGGCACTGTGCCCTGTGGCACGGGTGCTGTCGGTGCGCGCCGGACCGCCAGCCCGAGCGCCGGCTGCCGCGCCGCACCAGGCAGTGCGGCGTCCGCTGGTGGCGGTGAGTCTGGTGCCGTCGTCGTCGGTGGGTCCACTACCACCGCCGTCAGGCTGGGAGTCTTCGAGCGGTCGGGGGTAGGACGGTTCGGTCGGGTGAGGATGACGGTCATGTGGGTGGAGGCCAGCAGTACCAGCGGTGGGATCGTGGCGACCCCCATGGCGATCCAGGTCGGCTCGGCGGTGGGCAGCCGGGCGGCCTGCAAGGCGTTGCCGACGATGGACGTGGCGGCTCCGGCGGCCAGCAGCAGCCATGCGAACCCGGTACCAGCCCGGCCGGCGCGGGCCACGACGCCGACGGTGGCCACGATGATCATGCCGTCGACGATCAGCGGCCACTCCCACGCCTGCGACGGGCTGATCCCCGAACGCAACGCCAGGTGCGTCAACGACGTGAACGACAACGAGAACGCGCCGACCGCCAAGGCAACGGTGCCCACGATGCCGACAGCAGCCACCCACCGAAACGCGGACCGGTTGGTTCGTTGGCTCACAGGACCACCACCTCGCGGAGCGGACCGGCGGTCACGCTGGGCACGGTGGAAGGGCCGCTAGTGGCGGTGGCCGGGTTGGCGTGGCGGAACGCGGAGGTGATGGTCGTGCAGATCTCTCGGTCGAGCAGGCCGGCGTCCTGCGCGGCGGTAGCCAGCACAGACAACGTCGTGTTGCGGTCGTGGCCCGTCTCGGCCAGACGGCAGGCCGCCCAGAACAGACCCTGATTGCGTTCACCCTCGGGACGGCCCGCCACCCACGACGCCAGCCGCCACGCATCCGCACCGCTGGGGCATCGGATGATCCGACTCGTGAGTCGGCGCGTGAAGTGGCCTGGGTCGAGCGCCTCGCGCAGCCGTTTGGCGTCCACCGGGCGTGGGGCCGTTTGGGTGCCGGTCAGCCGGTAGGGCACCGGGTGGCCGGCGATCTGCACGACCGATGGCGGGACGATGACGTAGCCGCCCGCACCTCGGAAGTCCACATGCGCGCTCCCACACGCCCACGACGACTGCGGACGCTTCGAGTCGGACGGGTAGTACAGGTGGAAGCCGCCCGACGGGGTCGCCACCCGTGCCGCCCAGCCGTCCGCGCCGACCTGTCGCTCGACCTGACTGAAGGCGACGCGCCCGTCGCCGGTGGGACGTACGTCGACGTCGACGACGTCAATCCCGGACATCGGCCCGGTCGGCACGCCGATGTTCGCTTCCGACCACTGTGTCCACCACGCTGACAGTTGGTGCAGGTCCGTGGTGGCATCGAGGAAGCCGTGCCGGGTCAGCGGCGTCTTGCCACCCGGTACGCAGGGGAACACCGGCAGTCCGCCACAGGCCAGCGTCGAGGCGGCCTCGGCGCCGCTCAACGTCTGGACACGGGCGAGCAAGGCCGCGATGTCGACGCTCGTGCCAGCGTCGTACGGACCGGGTGCCGGTGATGCCATGAGGGTGCCTTCCGCGTGCCGATGGGCTTGTGCCCACCAGGTGTGCGCCACACTCCGCCGGTCAAGAGCGATGGTTGTCGAAGCGGGACGCGCCTTTCCACTTCACCTGCAGCGGCGCAGGATATGAAGGCTCACTGCTCAAATGCGTCCAGATCTGCGGGTTTTATGTCCAGATCTGCGGGTTCGACCCTCCCGTGGCCTCGGCTCGCGAAGCTGGCCCGGTACTCCCGTGGTGTCATGCCGACCGCGTCCTTGAACACCCGCACCGCCTGGTCCTCACCCGCCCAGCCCATGTCGGCCGTGATCACCCCCACCGGTGTTGAGGTGGCGACCAGCAGGCGGATCATGTGCTGGACGCGTAGGGCGTCCCGGTAGGCCATCGGTGTCTTGCCCATCGCCTGGGTGAACGCCCGCGTCAACTGTCGGGGCGAGACATGTACCGCGGCGGCCAGATCCTCCAAGAGCCAGGGGTCGCGGTAGTGCTCGCGGATCATCTGTCGAGCCCGACGCACGACGGGGCTCAGCGGGCGCAGCATCCGCATCGATGCCAACGAGGCCCGCCGTGTCAGATCCCCGTGCTCCAGCGGGTCGCCGTCGTTTCTTCGGGTCAGTAGTGGCTCCACGGACTGCAGGACGGCGAACAGCAGCCGCGATGCGAGGTAGAAGTCGGCCATGACCCGCTGCTCGGCGGTCAAGTCCGCCAGGTGGCCAGCGGCCGAAAACACATCGTCGCGGGTGGCTCGCTCCAACACGACCACCTGTGATGGCTGCGGGTAGGTCCACTGAAGCATGACGTCGGCGCTCGCGTCGTCGCGGATCGGTGGGAACGTCTGCAGGCGAACCTGGGTCCGCAAGAACTCCTCCGAGAGGAACACGCTCGTGATCCGCATCAACCCCTCGGGCTCAACCCCGCACGGCACGTCAGGCATCAACACGACCACCGAACCAGCCTTGACGGGGTCGACCTTCAGATCGTCACGGTGGTGCACCCGACCGGTGCCGTCCCGGACGATCAGAACCTCAGCCCAGTCGTAGGCCGCCGGCAACAGGGCATGGCGCAATCCCTGGGAGTGCGCACAAAACGACACCCCCGGTTCGACAGCAAAGGGCCGCCTCGACGGGCCAGCCGGGGCGGCACTCGCCCTGGGCACACCACCATCTTCCCAGCCCACCAGGCCGACCAGCCCTGACCGCTCGCGCCGAGCCGTCCACCAGCCAATGGCGTTCGAACACGCCAGCAGCAGGGAACGATCAGCTTTCCGGTGACGTCCTGGCTGGTCTGTCGCATGGCCCAGTCGCGTGTCAGTGCGGCACGGGACAATGGCTGTCATGCAGTCACGCATGGAAGCCCTCTGGGTGCAGCTCGCGGGCCAGGCGACACCCAACGGGTCACCATTCAGGACGACGACGTTCGATGGCTGATAGTCAGACGGGTTCGCTAGCACCTGCGGACAAGCCGCCGCATGTGATCTGCGGTGGGCCGGGGACGGTGATCAAGGGTCTGGCCCCGAGACCCGGACCCACAAGGACGATCGTCAGATAGAGTCCGGCCACCACGAGAGGACGCCGACCCATCGAGGGCTAGATTCGGCTCGGCCGCACGAACAAGACCCATGCAGGGCTTGGTCATTCTGCCCGTCAGGAGGATACGCGTGGGACGAGGCATCCGATGGTGTATCGCGGCAACCATCAGCCTGGTCGTGTTCGGCGCCGTATGGGCTGTGCTCGCGCAGGTTGAGACGCTTGACCCGGGAGCACGGGTGGGCCTGGCGTCGGTGCCATTCGCCCTGATCCTCGCCGTGTTGGGCGCATGGGCCGAGCGAGTGCGTGAGTCCTCACCATCTGGCTCGCCGCGAAGCTCCGCTGACGCACCGCGGACAGTGCCCACCACGTTGCTAGCACCATCAAGCTCAACGACGTCGACTCCCTCGTCAGATCCCGTTCTCAGGAGCGACGAGAGGGGCCTTGACGCCCTGATCTCCGACATCGTCGAGTGCCATGCCAGAGGACGACCTGTGTGGATCGAGACAGCCTCAGTTGAGGAGGGCACGTATCTTTCGAGCAAGCTGAAGAAGCACGGCGTGCCCCATGAGGTGCTCTCGGGGCGGCAGGACCCACGCAAACGGGCCATCATTGCGGAAGCGGGTCGCAAAGGCGCCGTCACGATCGCGACCGATGGGGCGTCTCGGTACGTCGACGTTGTGCTCGGCGGCGATGCCACAGCGATCGCTGCCGCAAGGATGGAGCTAGACAATTACCGTTGGCGTTGGCCTTCGCCCAAGGCCACATGGCCCGCGGTCTTCGATGCTACGAAAGGCGCCATCAATGCGGAGCACGACGAAGTCGTCGAACTTGGCGGCTTGTGTGTACTCAGAACGTAGCCACGCGAGTTCCCGCCGCAACTGGTGCCCTGTCTCGGCAGACTGTTACCGGCATGCCGTACGCCTTGCTCCGTCAAGCCGAAAGCATGGAGCATTCCGGAGACCGCTTATCGGCAGGACTCGGCCCGAAGGGGCCGGCACCGTCACTGTTGTATCAGGCGCAGCAGAGCAGCGACGTTGTCAGGGCGGCTTGCCATCAAGAGACTGAAGAACCCCCGCGTATCGACGAGGGTGTCCGGACTGACGTCGAGCAGCACTGAATACACGAGTTGCGCACGTTCTTCGTCGCCGCTCTTGTCGGACGCCGCGCTGAACAAGGCGGCACGACAGGCGGCAATACCGATGAGGATGGCGTCGCGCTCGCCGATGTCACGGCCGAGAGCGCTGAACAAGACCTTGCGCATAGCCTGCGGAGCTGACAAACCGTCAAGCGAAAGCCCATCATGCGCCAACGCCTCGATCTCCTCGCGCAACTCGACATCAGCTCTCGCAGCCTCCGGGATTCCGCTGTCGTGAATAAACTCGTAGCGCGCAAGTTGCCACCCGAGCGTGAGGCACTGAGCGGCGGCCGTCAGATCAAGTCGAACACGCACGAGCCCTGCGGGGGAAACCAGACTCCCAGCGAGCGTCTCCGGCCCCCGGGTTCGGGACGGCTCGGTATCCGCGCAGGATACTGGGGCGCCACCAGCGGGAATGAAGTGCGCGCGCTCGTGTCCGAGCTTCTCGCGAATTGCCTTTGCGATCTCGTCCTTGCTCTCGTCGCGCGCGTCGAGGTAGCCAACTGTCGACAGCAGTCCCGGCAGTTCGGTGTCGTCCATCCGTATCGGCAGTATGTAGGCGCCTCGCTGAGCTGCCGCGCGGGCCATGGCGCTCCGGCGCTCGACGTTCGGCCACATCTTCTGGCTGTACGCCGCCGAGACGAACATGACGACGAAGTGGACGCTGCGCTGGTAGACATCCGTCAGGAGATCGATGAGGTCTTCGCCCCACAGCTTCGACTTCTCGTCGCGGTCGTAGAACACCTTCACGTCGTCACCCACCATGCTGATGACGGCCTCGACATAGTCGCGCTCCTCGCCTGCGAACGACACCGCGATGTCGTACTCGTACCCCTGTCGTTCTTCCTCGACCACGGCGGCATTGTGGCATGCAGCTTCGGCGGACGATCCAGCGGGTCCATGATGCGGCCCCACCAGCCGTCGAGGGTTCGCGGCATGGTCGGTCGGCTCTCGGATGGTGTTGGCGGTGCTGACGTCGCATCTGCCGTCCGCGTCACGATCACGGCATGCCGAGTTAGGGCATCTCACTGATCCGTCCTTGATCGTCGCTGCATAGCGTCAGTGCCGTCCCACCCGATGGCGCCTCTCTATCGTCTTGCCGCCTCCTGGCCTCGTAGTCACCGCCGATCTCGATCACACGGCTAACAGTCAGGAATGCGCTCGGTGGTGAGCTCGAGGCTGACGTGGCCGGCGACGGGAGCGATCACTGTCGTGGTGGCCGGCGCTCGCTCGGGGTGGTTGTCGCGGATGCTGACCCTGCACGATCCTCGCGCTCACGATCACCACTTGACCCGTCAGGGCATCTCATTGTTCCGGCTCTGACGATCACCGCCGGCTGTCCACGTTGCCCGCAGCTCGCTCACTTTTGCCTGTCGCCTCACGACTGCGCGGACTCGCCTTCGCTCCGTATCCCGGTCACACCGTTGGCATCCGAGGTTCAGAGGACCCACTTTTGACGGAAATGAGACATTCAGCGGCTCGGACTGGTGGACTATTCGTGGTGGAGGTGACGGCGTGATGCCTGGTTTGACGCTCAGTGGTTCAGGGGTGGAAACTTAGAGGCGTCAATGTCTCATCTGCGTTGACAGATGAGAGGGTGTCATGCTCAGTGTCGCGGGATCGGCTCACGGTGTGTTGGCGGCTGGGGTGGCGTTTCTTGATCCGGCGTCGTCGGTGTTCGAGGGGATGCTGACGGGCTGGGAGCGTCAGATGCGCTCACGCGGGCTGATCGCGTCGACGGTCGCACCGAGAGTGAGGCTGATCAGGCGGTTCACTGACTTCGCTGACGGCTATCCGTGGTCGTGGACGGCGGGCGACGTGGAGGACTTCACCGTGTCGCTCATGTCGGGTGAGCACCGGTTGGCGCCGTCGACGATCCGGGGCTATCACGAGACCTTGCGCATGTTCTGCGACTACGTGACGGACCAGCGCTACGAGTGGATGGAAGTCTGCGCCGACCAGTTCGGGGCGACGCCGTCGCAGGTGTGTTACGACCACAACACGATGGCCCATCTGGTCGACTACGAGGGCCTGCCCGCCCGACGCCCGGTGAGCTATGACGAGTTGCAGGCCTTGTTCGACTGGCTTGATGAGCGGGTCGACCGGTTGGCGTCGTCGGGGAAGAAGGGCGCGCTGCCCGCCCTGCGGGACGCGGTGATGATCAAGACGTGTTACGCGTTCGGCCTGCGCCGTCGGGAGTTGTGCATGCTGGATGTCGCGGATCTGCGCCCGAACCCGGCGATGCCGCAGTGGGGTACATACGGCGCGGTCCACGTCCGGTACGGCAAGTCGATCAAGGGCGGGGTTCCCAGGCGTCGGACGGTGTTGGCGGTGCCGGAGTTCGACTGGGCGATCGACGGCCTGCGGCAATGGGTCGAGCAGGTCCGCCCGCTGCTGGACCCGGTCGACCGGCCGGGCTTGTGGCTGACGGAACGCCGCAGTCGGGTGTCCGTGAAGTGGCTGGAGGCTCGGTTCATCGAGATCCGTGACGCCGCCGGGCTGGACCCCGCGTTGACGCTGCACTGCCTGCGGCATTCGTACGTGACCCATCTGGTCGAGCACGGCTACCCGGAACGGTTCGTGCAGGAACAAGTCGGCCACTCGTATGCGTCGACGACCGCGATCTACACGTCCGTGTCGAACGACTTCAAAACCAAGACGCTGAAAACGGCCCTTGCGAGGGTTTACCAGAATGACAAGGAGGAATCATGACCAGGCATGTGACCACACGGTGGAACCTGCGGCAGGTGATGGCGTTGAAAGGATTGTTCCAAACCTCCGATCTGCTGCCGCTGCTGGAAGACCGCGACATCCATCTGACCCGCCAGTACGTCCACAAGCTTGTGACGATCCCGCCGCAACGGATCAACACGGACCTGCTGGCGGCGCTGTGTGACATCCTCGACTGCACGCCGTCGGATCTGTTGACTGTCGAGGCTGTTGAGGAACAGTCCGCGCCGCGCGCGGTGAACGGGGAATCGGGGCCTGCTATCGGGTCGATCCGCCCGATCCGGGCCAAGGTGAGACGCCCCGATGGCCAGTGACTGGGACATCTTGATCGACTGCGTCGAGTGCGGCGGCCAGTTCTCGTATGGCAAGGCGACCTGGCTGCCTCACGGCCCGGTCTGTTTCAAATGCGTCAGCCGAATCCACTACCACCCGCAGCCGTGCCCCGGCTGCGGGCGAACGCTGCCGTTGGGATGCCTCGATGCTGACGGGCGGCATGTGTGCGCCGCATGCGTCGGCGCCGAGTCGGTGTTCGCCTGCCGCCGCTGCGGCTCCGAGGTGAACCGCTACTTCGGGGCGGACTGCGCCCGCTGCGTCCTGGAAGACAGACTCACCGTTGTGATGACGAACCCGGCCACCGGGAGGATCGACCCGGCGCTTCAGCCGGTGTTCGACACGATGATCGCGGCGGCCCGCCCCCGCACAACCATCGAATGGCTGAGGAGGATCGACAAGCCCATCGGCCCCGGCGCCCGTCTGCTGCGGCTGATCGCCACAGGCGAGTTGCCGCTGAGCCACGCCACCTTCGACGAGTATCCGTCCAAGGCCGCCAACAACCTGCGCGACCTGTTCGTGTCCTGCGGCGTCTTGCCGCCCTACCAGCCCCAGATCGCCCGCGCGACCGCCTGGCTGAACCGCAAACTCGCCGCCATGCCCGCCGATCAGGCGCGTGTCTTGTCGCGTTACGGGCATTGGCACATCCTGCGGAAAGCCCGCCGCCAAGCCGAGCAGGGCACCATCTCGAACGCCTTGACGAACAACGCCCGCTGCCGGATCAACGCCGCCCAGCGGCTCATGGAATGGGCCGACCAGCACCACACCAGCATCGAGACCATGACCCAGCCCGATCTTGAGGCCTACATCGCCGAATACCCGAAACGGCGGGATATCACCTACACGTTCATCGTCTGGCTGGCCGAGGTCGGCATCAACAAGCGGCTCCACCTGCCGACGCGCCAGCCGACCCAACCGCAGGTCACGATCCCCGACGAGCAGCACTGGCAGGCCGTGCAAACACTCCTGTCCGACGAGTCGATCACCCTCTACGCCCGCGTCGGCGGGCTGTTCGCCATCCTGTTCGCCCAGCCTCTGTGCGATGTCGTCGCCATGACCCGCGACCAGATCACCCAGGCCGACGGGAAAGTGTTCGTCGCATTCGACTCGACACCGGTGGAGATGCCCGAGCCACTCGACCAGCTGATCATCGCGCAACTGGCCGCCGACTCCCCGGCGGCGTATCAAACCAACGCCGGGCGGTGGCTGTTCCAAGGCCGCAACCCCGGCAGGCCCCTGGCCACCGAGTCGATCCGGTCGAAACTCGCCGCGCACGGCATCCACCACCACGCGCACCGCAACACCGCGATGTTCAGCCTCGCCGCCCGTATCCCCGCGCCCGTCCTGGCCGACCTGATCGGTGTCGCCCCGAAGACAGCCGTCAAATGGGCGGCGCTGTCCGCCCGCGACTGGTCAGGCTACATCCGCGACCGAGCCGAGGCCGTGTCATGATCATCCCGTCCGACCCGCTCGACCGCGCCCTCCATTCCGTCGCCATGGCCATCGCCCGCGATCAAGGCATCCTCCTGGACGGCGGCCCCGACGAGGTCCACGCTTGGGCCGTCGCCGAAGCCCACTGCCACGCCATGGTCACCCGAACCATCCAACACATGAACCAGGGCAACATCGACTGGGACGCCATCGCAACAGCCACAGGCTTCACCAGCCGCGAAGAAGTCGAAGCCGGATACGGGCTGGACGAGGCATCACCACCTTTCTGACGGAGAAGGTGGGGCAATAGTCACCGGGACGAATACTGGGTCTGCACCAGTAACGCCGCTCACCTTCCGTGTGGGAGGGAGCGGCGTGACGGTGTCGATGCGGCTGATGTCGGCGGGCGATGGTGTCAGGTACTTCTTCGAGTCGGTGGCGGCCGGTGAGGGTGATCGTGATCTGTCGACTCCGCTGACGCGCTACTACCAGGAGACGGGGTGCCCGCCGGGCCGGTGGACCGGCTCGGGTGTTGCGTCACTGGACTCGACGCTCACTGCCGGTGACGCGGTCAGCGAGGTTCAGCTTCAGCTGCTGATCGGCGAGGGCCGTCACCCGGTGACGGGTGAGCTGCTCGGCAAGCCGTACCCGCAGTACGCGTCGGTGAGCGACCGGATCGACCGCCGCACCCAAGCGCTCAGCCCGACCCTGACGAGCACGGAGCGTGCTCAGGCGCTGACGGACATTGAGCGTGACGAGACGCAGCGTGGTACCCGGCGGGCGGTCGCCGGGTTCGACTACACGTTCAGCGTGCCCAAGTCTGTCAGCGTGCTGTGGGGTGTGGCCGATGGTGGCACCCAGGCGTTGATCGCCCAGGCGCATCTGGACGCGGTCGCCGACGTGATCCGTTTCATGGAGCGCGAGGTGGTGGCGACCCGCACGGGCGTGGAGGCTCGTGACGGCTCCGTCGTGCAGTCCGATGTCACGGGGGTCGTTGCCACGAGCTTCGACCACTGGGACTCCAGGGCGGGCGACCCGCAGCTGCATACCCATGTGGTGGTCGCCAACCGGGTCTGCGCCACCAGCGATGGCAGGTGGCGCACGATCGACTCGCGTCCGATGCACGCCGCCATCGTGACGATGTCCGCCCTGTACAACGCGGTGTTGGCGGACCGGCTGACCCGGGTGCTCGGCGTCGACTGGGAGGCACGGGAGAAGGGCCGGGACCGAAACCCCGGCTGGGAGATCACCGGCGTGGCGCCGGAGGTGATCAGCGCGTTCTCCTCCCGCGAGAACGACATCGACGCGGCCACAGACCGCCTGATCACCGACTACCAGGCGGCGCACGGCAGGCGACCGTCGAAGCGGATGATCTTGCAGCTGCGGCAGCAGGCCACCGTGGCGACCCGGCCGGCCAAGCAGTTCCATTCACTGGCCGAGCTGACCCAGCGCTGGCGCGAACAGGCCACCAGCCTGCTGGGTGAGGATGCCACCGCCTGGGCGGGGCGGGTGATCGCCGAGTCCGACGCCATCGTGATCCGCGCCGACGACATT
>Ga0123357_10008880_pt1 | contig 12626 bp, 6 predicted proteins | sample TergutEmb28metaG_FD_89873 | JGI IMG/M metagenome (GOLD analysis project Ga0123357, IMG submission 89873) | Embiratermes neotenicus P4 segment gut microbial communities from Petit-Saut dam, French Guiana - Emb289 P4 | ecosystem: Host-associated > Arthropoda: Insects > Digestive system > Gut ... | reverse complement strand
GCCATTATCTCCGTAACCGTTCCACTTTGGACTTAGGTGTTTTGGGTTATATCGGTATAGTTTAGCATAAGGAACACCCTCCCGAAGTCTGGCACATTCCTCCTGGGACACCCTGTATATACGCAGTATCTACAATACTGCGATTTATTGAGCAGCGACCCCTAAATGTAATTTTCCATAGTCCGACAGTGTGGGTGGGTGATACAGGGCAATAGAGAGCACCCTTGTCTCACTCCCTCATGTGTTTCTACCGTTTTTTCTGCTTCCAGTTTTGTCAAATTTAACGTACAAGCGTATGGCAGTTATAACTCACCCACATGGAAGTGACAAAAATAAATTAGCACGATGACAATACCAATACAAATGTAGAACTACAAATCTGTGCAACTGGAAAATAAGCCTCGGGATTTAAGTCCAATTCAGGAAAGCAAGTAAACTAACAATGCAGCTTCTCCGTCACAGTCCACACGTAACGACTGTCCGTTACTAATACCAGTCAGTTAATGCTGTAAAGGGACATAACCGTTCTGAAATCCGCACAAAATGCACAAATACAGTGTGTGGGCAGAATACGGTTTGTACCGTTGTGTGTGTGTGTGGAGTGACGATAGGTCTTTAGAGCGGCTAAAGAACGGAAGTAACACAACGTGGCGAACAGACAATCTTAAGAAGCTGCTGGTCGCTCAGCTGTCAAGATATTCTCCGTTACTTATGAAACCCGTTCAAAACAGCCTGCCACCCGATTCTGTCTTCAGCCAGTTGAATTCACCCCAGCGGCCTTATTTCTTTAAGATTTTGTGTACATTTTTATCTCCCATGCCCACTGCATACAGATTATAAAGCTTCTCATTATGCCGAGTTTAACATTCTCGTAACAACTTCTTGCTCCATGTAGTCACATTTTAACCCTTCACATCCCAGTTGTTACTATATGTACTGTACCACCTGGTTTAATATTCAATAGTTCTACGTTCTGCCCACACAGTGTATTTGTGTGTTGTGTGTGCATCTGAGAACAAACGGCGGCTATTTCCCTGTACAACATTAACTGACTGGTTTGTATAACCAAGACGGAGTGTTAACTGCGCGGTACGGACTGGGTCTTTAAATATAATTCAGGAAAATTCAGGTTAATTTTCGTCTTGAAAACACGGTCGTATTAGGACACGTTTTTCTCCAAGCGCTTCAGACTTCCCCCGTCAATGTCCGTTGCTCCATCGTCATCTTAATCTTAATATCTTAATCCTGCCATCAGAAAGACAAGCGCGCGATGGCTGGCAACCTTCAAACAAAGCAGTGCGTATAGCGGGCAGCACATGACGGAAAATGACTTCAACCTTGGTGGGTTTTGTTTGTGCTGTTATTTCTTCTTGAAAGACATGAGTGTGTGCAGGACGGAAAGGTGGTGGTTGGGGGAGCATCTCAGGGCTGTTCAGTCAGCTTCCAGCATTCAGAAGATGCAATTCCTGCGGCCATCTCTGCACTATCAGGCAGTCCCTCTCCATGTATAAAACCAGTCAGCCTTCAACATGCCGTGAAAGGAACAGGCTTGGCAAAGAGAATGACGCCCCCTCGGGCGGTGTAATAGCTGTGTTTATACAGTATACGATGCTAATGTTATATGATTTGAACCCAGACTGGTGACACATTTTGAGGTTGTCACAATTCGCCGTCTTGAAGCCCCACAACAACAGTGGTGGAGCAGCTGATTATTCCATACAATAAACTCTCGTAAATGAAGTGCATTGTACTTCATTACAACCAATCAAAACTACATTCGTGATGAAATTAGAAGCACGGTAGGTTGAGATATTTTCATTCGGGTTAGAATGTAGTGTCTACACATTTCTCACGGACAATCTCAAGATGTACAACGTCACTGTAATACGTGATACAAAATGGCTGTCTCTTATTGGAACGGTATTTGGTACAATTCGTGCGCCATTTTAAAGCCAATACACTAGCATTTAGTGTCAGATATTAACACTTGACCCAACAATTTCCCCACACTTCTACAGCTAACCACGTTCCTTTGGTAGTCGAGAGTTGTACAGAATTTCCTGCTCGGGGATTTGAGCAGCAGACCTTGACGGATCTGTAAACTGTTAATCCTGTCTGGAACAGACACAGCAGGTAACTTTCGTCTGAATTTGCGACAGTGCGCGTGGTAAGTGTATATCGATCGATATGACACAAAAACACGCGATGCCCCACAACGACTCTGGATGGCGCCCACAGACCTGATAACTTTTTACGGTGACAAGTGTGGGCTGTGTATGGTGAGCGAGCCGACGGGAAGTGACTAGCGACTGGCCACATAAAATTATGACCCTAAGAGTATATTTGCTTCCATATGGTAACGGAAAGAACTGTAAAAATACGAAGATACACACACACACACGCACGTACGCTTTCTAATTTAGAGCTTACGAACCTTTGTTCTGAAGAAAATTATTTGCGCCCAAAACATTACAGGTAATGGGAAGGTCGCAGACAATTGCAGAAGGCAGAACTTAATAATTTGTGTTCGCCGCTTGGCACTACGCTGTTGTGCATAAATCAAAGAGGATGAAGTGAGCGGCACATGTAGCACGCGAGGCGAATCATACAAACGTAGACCGGCACGAATCGTTAGTCGCAAAATGAGGCCATTGGAAGAAGTATTGTTAATGGGAGAATAATATTAAGACGGATTTTAAATAAACAGGATATGTTGGTGTGAACTGCCTTCAATTTGCTTCGGGCAGGCAGTCTAATACACCACAATAAGCCTTCGGTTAACATGAGAGGTAATTTCTTGATCGGCTGAGCGACTGCCAGCTTCTCAATGTGTAATTTGAACTGTAAGAACATGTACTGTGTGACGCAGAAGGTGGAACTGCACGCCGGGTCCATTCCGCCCGAGACGCTGGAGCTGTACGTGACAGAGTGTCGCGGAGAGCTGCGTCTGCTGGCTGGCGCCTTCTCGCAAGTTTGGGCGCTGCAGAGAGTACGCCTCAGCGACGTGGAACTCCTGGTGGTGCGGCGCCACGCATTCCTCAACCTCTCGGCGCCGCACACGCTGCTCGAGGTACTAGACTGCGGCAGCGCCGTTGTGGAGACGGACGCCTTCCGGGCTCTCCGTGGACCCATCAGTGCCGTCATCTCCCGCTGTGCCCACGTCATTGTGCAGAACTCGGCATTCTCCTGGATCCTGGCCGTCACCGTTAAGGATGTGCCACGGCTCGAACTGTTCAACCAAGCCTTCTCCTTCGACACACCAACAACGATCGGACGCCATGGGCCAGCCGCAACGGTGAGAAGCAAACCCAAGCTGAGAGTGAGTTAAGAGTCCTCACAGCTGTCCTAAAAACATTCGAACACTCGTACCTCCGGAACGGATCGCAATGGGCAACACTTGATATTCTCGCGCCGGTGTTGGTGAATACTCAAGTCTTCAGGGTGTTACACTGTGTCGATGGGCAGGTGGTTTGCCGAAGTAATGCCTTCATGTTCAGGGTCAAGCAGTTCAGGAGGAAGAGGCGCGAGGGGAAATATTTTCAGCCATTCCAGTTCACAACCTCGCAGCTTGCATACCGAGGCCCCTCCCACCTCCTCCGTTACTTCGCTGTCGCGTGTTACCATAGGTCACCCTCGTCACAAATAGCTTGTGTATGTAATACATCCTGCTGTCCTGCGCTGTTTTTCTTCTTGAACTGCTTAACCCTGAAGTAGAAAGCACTGTGATCTTTCGAAACGCCAGGTACTCCTTGCCCAGCAACACAGCGCCATACTCAGAAAATGCACTGTATTAGGTAAATTTCGCGGCACTTCCTCTAATTTCGCAAATGTTTGTGGTATACTGGCGTAGAGCGGATAATTTCCTGTCGTACCCATGCCAACAGCTGGCTCGATCACGACGTATCATAATTCTGCAGTTATCTCCACTCGCGGTAGCATCTGAAATTCGGTTAAGTGCAAGGAAAACAAACGTAAACTCTAACAGACTTTACTAGTTAGTGTAAGAATTCATCACAATAATATAATTTTCCCAGCAGTAATCACAACAAAGAGATATTAGGAAAACAGTATTAAGGACAAGACTATATTGTACTAAGCAGAATTTACCGAACTCGGCGACCCCTCAGTCCAATTCGCAGATTTCTCTTTGATAAACACTGTTCTGCCAAGAGCCGCATAAACACTTAGTTTCAAACATCCTGTAAAGTATTTTGTTCTTGTAACTTATAAAGACAAAACTAATTTCTCGGACCCCCCACGAGCCACGAACGTGGATCCACAGCAACAGACGGGGCCAGACAAAGCAGGCTGATCCGCGGGCACATGCAGATTTTCTGTGCCCCTCCTGACGTACCGCTTCGTGATGGCGAGGGTAAAGCAGCCGAGGCGTGAAGATTTAATACCCAGCTTAAGAATGAGTGGAGATATACCTCAATTCTCCACACATACATTCTTGACGTCGACAGGCACAACTTTCCGAGGGCAAAGTTACATACTGCTTTGGAGCGCCTGCAACTGTGCTTTGTTCATCATCCATTACGTTTATAGGTGTGATTAAAACGCGTTCTGGGAGATGCGGTAAACAGCCATTGATATTGCCACCAGACAACAATCCATTGTTTGCCAGTATGGCGGATTGTCACATAATACATAAAACGACACAGTGCAACAGAAAGTATGTGACCCTTTAAAGCGGAGTGGTTACTGTATACACCACCAAGTATAATATTCAAAAGTTACACATTTCGCCCACACAATGTTAGGTAAAAATAAAATTGTCCCTGTACAGACCATGAAGGCGTATGTAGGGGATGGAGGTACAGCGGTACGCATTCTAACCTCAGCAGTGCACGGAGGTGAGTAATCAGTCTAGCGGCCCAGCTTCTGTATCAGGGAGGAAAGAATCCCCTGGTACCCACTGAACAGAGGACTAGGGGGATCCCGGAGAGGCTCTGGACGTTTTTAGGGAAGAAAAAAAATCGCTGCTCCTACCGGGACTCAAACCCTAGGTCATCCAGCCCGTAACGTTGTCACTCTTCCGACTCAGGTATCCCGGCTGTGCCACGTGGCGTACTTGTGTATTGTGTATGCATCTCAGAACCGCAGTTATTTCCCGAAGCAGCACCGATTTTTGTTTTTATAACCGACGGTGTGTTTACTGCGCGGTACGGACTGAATCTTTATATATGGCTGCTGTCACTGGACAGGAGCATTACGCAGGAAAGTACTGTCACTGTTGTCCCTTAACTGTTAAAGGGTTACATTAAGAAAGTCACTACAAATTAACTGCGTATACTGAATGAACGTCGTATCAGCTGCAAAGGTCTTATTTTTATACAATATTCTGCATAGCAACTAACATTAACAACTGCTAACAATTATGTAACATGCTCAGATATTTAAATGGCGTTTTTAGAAATCTGCCCGTGGCGCTGCCGGGGGCTCCAACCCCCCATTTGTCTTTTTAAGTCAGTTTAAGTCTTTCATTAAATACGACGACTGCGTTCGGGCTTTATGAACTGAGACTGGTGGGTGATTGGGGCAAAGTGTTAGGCACGCCCGCCTGCCCAGAGTCCTCCAGTTGCTGAACGATGAACTTGCTATCAGAGCTGCACTTTCTGTATGTATGAAGGACTCGCTGCTAAAGCTGCTCTTGGTGCGGGGCACTTCAGAATAAGCAGCACAGGTCAGGTTGTTTCCCTCGCATAGGACTACGGTGGACCGCCTTCTTTCCCTTCAGGTGCTGCTGCAGAACGTCGTTCTGGCCGAACTGCCACACAGCGCCTTCCCTTCTTCCGCAGCAGAGGTGCGACTTGTGGACGCCGAGGTGCGCACTGTTCGTCGCGACGCCTTCTGTGCCAACACGCTGTTCTCCGTGGTGTTCCAGAACACGTCTCTACACCACGTGGAAGCGGGTGCCTTCAGTGACCGCACGCTCATCCACTACCTGGAGATGTCCGGCGTTAGAATACGCGTGCTGGCGTCTCACGCCTTGCAGGCAGCCGTCACAAACCTCACTATACAGCATTCCAGGTAACTGTGTCACTGTGAGGGCCAGGGTCGGGGTTTGGTGAAACCCTAAGACCTCCCCCACTGACACACTGAAATACGCAATGCACAATTAATATGCTTACCGAGAGGAAGTCCACTAAAATCCGTGATATAATTCAGGGTTATTTTATACAAGTCCAGTGTGTCACAGGATGTATATCCCCAAGTGTTCACATGCTTTAAAAAAAAAAAAAAGGGGGGGGGCGGATAAATCGATACCGTACTGTCTGCAGTCTAGGTGCAGCAGGTTGTCAGCATGTTCGGAATTGTGTACTGTGTATAGCGGGTCGGCGACTGACTGACAAATGACAAAGTTGTACCGAACCTATCAATACGATTGTAGCTGGTGAAAAATTGTTAAGGCTTTCACTTGGTTCGCCTACATTGCATTCCAGTTTGCTTTAGTCAACATTTAACTGCTACTGTTATCCACCCATCTATTTCTGGGTGTTCCGCATCAACGTGTTCCAGTAGGTTTTAGGAATGTGCTGCTGTTTGCACTTCATTTCTCTCTGACCTAACACACGTGCTCAGCCCATCATTCTCCTGCCTCTTAAATCATAAGAATTCCTCGTTTTGTAATAAGGTTTTCCAACACTGCTTCTGTTTTCTAGGTCCAGATATTTTTCTCAATCACTTTGTTCTCCAGTGCTTGTAATTTGTCACTTAGGTTCACAAAGAAAGACAGATCGTTTGAACTGTGAACACAACAATTTATATTCCTATATACAAGGTGATCAAAAAGTCTCTGTGCATCTGACTTCTGTATTGTAATCATCAGGTGCACAGAGACTTTTTGATTGCCTTGTATATCGTACAGGTAAAGGCGATATGAGAATTTCCAGTGTACGTGCAGATGCAGTCAGGGTTTAAATTTTTTGTAAAAACTGCACAGTGAAAATTCTGTAAGCCAGGCGAAGGCCGAAGAAAGCACCAGCAACACACGGTGTTGTGTGCACAGTTGAGATGTAACACGAGGTGATGCACGTCACTTCACCACTTGTATAGACTGTCTTGTATGTCGATACGACAGCAACGCCACCGCGGGGTGCACACATTTATTCTTGAGAAGCCAGTCACGATGCAGTCAGGGTTTAAATTTTATGTAAAAATTGTACAGTGAAAATTCTGTAGGCCAGACGAAGGCCGAAGGAAATCTGTATCTGTATCTGTACTACCATGAAGGCAGAAGGTTTACTGTGACAAGCCACATGCCAGCCCAGCAGAATTCTCACACCACCTGTACCAGCACCGTTTATGGAAGTGCAACAGGGGTGCACAAATTTAGTACGGTGTGTCCTCGGTATGCAGCATACCTCGTGTCACCCCTCTGGGGCCTATAATTTTGAGGTTGCGCCTGGATTTGTGAAAAATGTGGCAACCCCTCTTATAAAGTGTGACTACCAGCTATTGCATGACTAGACCCACTCTGCACAGAAGGAAAGCATATGTGGTACATGGAGGTACAGTTCCGCCCAGTGAACTGCGGCACTGTTTGGAAGTCATTCATCAGTTTCACTCCCCGACCACTTTACCTCCGAGGAAATAACCTCTGTTTCCCATTGAGTAGGAGATTGGTTGAGCCGCAAAGCCACTTTGGACGTTTCGGAAGAACCATCTTGCCCCTGTTGGGTATCGAACTATTCCTCAGTTACCCAGCCCGTAGCCTAGTCACTATACTGACTGAGCTATCCCGGCTTCTTACTTAGACCTACAAGTAAGTTCTTTCTCAGTTTTGAAACAAATCTGCTTCATGCTGCATTCACTGTTTTACAACATGGTCACGTGGCTTCAACGCTTCATCGTAGTTTGCTTTTGTGCCTGACTTTCCACATGCGTAATATTGTTTCATACCTCTTCCCTTAGACATGAGTGTATTCCAGTGAGCTGCCCTGAGTTGATGTGATGTAACTTCCTCGCGCTCTGACATAAACTGTCAATTTATACATTCGTTTTAGGGTTTTCACTGCGGTTATTTCAGGCTTTTGGGTTTCTGCACAGTGTAATAGATTTAATGAAGATGCGTCCCTGTATTACTCCGAAGCATCGACATTTAATCACTACAAGGTGTAGGAACCCTAAAGACAACCAGTGGACTAGCAATCTTCTTTATATAATTTGTTTTATTTGTAAAATGGTAATACAAGAATGTTTCTAACTTCCAAGCATGGCCATGGGAAATTTTTGCTCTGGAACTGCAGAATTAAAATATAATACCAACACTGACTTTGTCAAACTAAGAATTGACACAGAAAACTCGAAAGTTTCTCTCGAGAATCGAATGGTGTACTCCTGGAAGTTAGAAATACTAAATACTGTTCCACAATGCACATGCACTACTGAATCTACAGAATATTGTGCTTCCCAGTATCCAAACCAAGAAGAGCTTTTACCCTGTCCCTCCATTTAGCAAGTAATTAGTTTGTTGCATTGCAGATGTCATATCCACTTTATACTTAGCAGATCAGTCAGTAACAACTGGAACTGCTATTGATACAAGAAAACATTCAGGTTGTATTTGTACTGCTTCTTTCCAGAGTATCTGAGGTGCTGGAAGGTGCTATGAATATAACCGTAGCCAAAGCAACCTTCAGTAACAACGTGTTTGAGAAAATCCTATCTCGAGGATTTGTTCTCAACTCCTGGAACCGCATTATCATGGTTGACAATACGTTCCAATGGTTGGAAGCAGAGGCAATGAATATGCCATTTGAGACACTGCCAGGTGTCAGCACTTACGAGTTCAGTTTTGCAGGCAATGAAGTGGGTAGGTTCAACCCTGGAGCACTAAGGTTCACAGCAGAAGCAAAAGAAGGTAGTACTGTAATACGAGCAAGGCTGACAGACAACCGATTCACACAGGTCTGCCACTGCAACTTACTCTCATGGGTGAAAAAAATGGTAACATCAGAGCAGGAAATAGTGGAAGAGATTTTCAACACCAGTTCATGCACAGTAGATTCGGTACTGGCACGGTGTTTCGATGTGCCCCAGGGTTTCCTGAACATGAGGAACTATACTGAACTGGTCTGTGGGTCAGGGAACGTTATTGTATGTGAAGAAGTGAGTCGGGGTGAAAGTGCTGTGAGTGTGGTGCAGAATGGGAATGAGGACGATACTGAAGTGAACCCTGAACAGAAAGTGTTTGGGTTGATATTCATAGTGGTGGTGTGTGCAGTGGCCATCATCCTTGTGGTCACAGGAATCCTGTGGCTTCGGAAACACGGGTACTGCCTGCAGGCACAGTTAATGCTTCTACCCACCATGACAAGTTGGCTCACCATGTTCTCAAATCTCTGCATTGGCATCAGGACTGAGGGACTTGTGGTGGCACGATCTATATCACGGCTGTCAATGCATGAGTACACAGAGCTGCAACAGCAGCAGCAGCAACAGAAGCAAAGGCACAGCCTGCTGGTCATCACAGATGATAACATCAGTGAGGGGGAAGTTGAACAAGTGCCATGTGAAGACAAGTGGACTCAGACACTGCCTGAGGAACTGACTAAGGAACTCCTCCAGTCACTCCAGGAAAAATTAGATGATCCAGAAAATTACAGTGAGGCACGAGACATGATTGAGCATTTGTATGATCTCATCAAGGTTGAGGAAAGTTGCAACAACAACAACATGCCCACCACATCATACAACATTGAGGAGTATGATGGTGAAGAGGACAATCTCTATGACGTGATTCAAGTACCATCACCATTGCCACCCAGAGTTTGTCAGAACAGGTCCAAAAAAACTACATGTAGTGTTGGCACAAGGGCACCATCACCAGACAAACTTCTCTCTTATGCACAGGTTAGAAGGAAGCGGCCACAAGCAGTGCTGTGCGATTATGTGGAGCCCCATGACCACGAACAGCATTTGTATACAGAACTGCCTGGAGGTGGCGCCCCATCAGCTGCCACCACACCGACCACAAACTCTGGCACTAACAGATCACCAACAAGACCACTCAGCTTCTTGCGTGTCCTGGGTGAAAGTATCTTGCCACGGGTGTCAGTCGCTGTAGGTGGCCGTGTGCAGCTGTGTGAATATGCTGAACCAACAGATACTGCAGTCCATGTCTACACAGAAGTGCCACCAACAAGCATCAGCAAGTTCTCCAGCAAAATGGCAAACCGTCCTCTTCCCACCAAGCCTGATCAGGACAGTGCCCCTGTCAAGGATGATAATGACCCTGGGGAGGGCACATCTGCCTCCTAATTTAGCTCAACTGTGATACAAACAAGACTTTATTCTTTCCTTTGTACTCAAAAGACATGAAGGATGGGATATGATATTATTGTGATGAATGCCTCATACTGCTGTGAATTATATTATATGTGTGTGTATATGTATGTATATATATATATATATATTGGCTATTGCAAAGTAAATTATATAATTTGCAGTTTTAAACGTTCCTGTCATTTGATTATGATCACAAGTCTTCCAGATTCCTGCTCTAGAGAAAACAGTTACAACTACTGCTCCCTTGGTGGACACAGGCAAGTAACATTTATATGTCTTGTAGTAACTTTTGTTTACGTCTCAATCTGCAATAAAAATCTAAATGCACTTCCAATATACACTAACCATTGCCAAGGCACAACCTGTAGTGCCAAGTTAGGCCTTAACATAACAGTCGCACAGCAGTTACCAATTTACTGAACATCAATGTCTTGTAGTCAAGAGTTGTGTGGGGGTAAGTGGACCTAGCTCCACAGATAAGTTGCCATGTTTTTAGGACAGAATGTCTGGAGAAGCTAGCAATACAGCTTGAAGTTAAATAACATATACACACAGACACACAAAGTGTACATAACTACCTTGTAAAAAAGGATAAATGTAAGACTATTCCATATGTAGTTAAACAAAAAAAATTCAGAAACATAGCTATAAGCAATGGGATAGGTCAGTTTGTAACCACATGCTGTCTAGTATTTAACCAAGAAATTGTGCCATTTCTGAATGTAGCTTGAACTCTTGGCTACAATCAAACAATACATTCTGCAAAGTCTCCCAGAAACTGTTGTCCCAAACATTTGCATCTCATATCTCAGTACCTTACAGCTGGTTAAGGTTTCCTGCCAAACAACTAACACTTTCTGCGAGACTTGAGGTTCTCACAGCAGTGTTGCTGAATATTCCAGTCTTCTCGGATGTGACAATCATTGGGAGAGTAGTGTTTCAAAGACGAGAAGGCCTGACCCTGACAACAAAAGGACTACTGTCCTTCAAAACATTAGGGTTACTTCCCTGATGTCTCCTTCATATCTGAGAAGACTGGAATATTCAGTGAAGACCTTCATCGGCTATAGTCCACAACAAACGCCTGACAAACCATCTACGCAACTAATGCATACATTAAAACACAGCTATGCCTGTTATAAAGAAGGGCACTCAGTTACCACTCATCTGCAGTGAGTCAGGGGCTGATCCTGTTCGTTATGTTGCAATGTAAAAGTATGGGGTGCTGCAAGAAATTCCCTAGGCATAAAGCAGTTGGGCTGTGATGCTGAATATTCGCCTCCATCTACGTGAAGATCGGGAATACCTATATTCCACTTCCCCATAGCCCTCGTGGTATGATGGTTAATTAAGCATAGGGACAACTTTACAAGTATTGCTCACTTTACATCCCTTCAACACAAATACAGTTATAAACATAATTACACTGGTATTAGATATAAAATTACTTAGTTCAAACTAATTTAAAAGAAAGGTTATATACAGAAATCAGAAAAACTGACAACATGAAACACAATCTTTTATATACAACACTACAAATAACTACACATTCTGCACTTCTCAGATGTACGAAAACCGAAGCAAACTAAATGTCTGCTTGTACCGGTACCAGTACACAGGGTCCTGATTTTAAAATTACAAGTATCGTTTGCCATTCGCCACCCCCGTCTACGCTTTGCCAACGGGCATGTCGGCGTGAGTAAAGAATGACGTGACATGGGTCAACTTTTCCGGAACCAGGCGTTTATGTAACAAGTGCAGCACACATGGTTCGTTTTATGACAGTCGCCTTTTCCGTAAGTTGCAATTTTACAGATGACAGCATTCGCAAGCTGTATGTTCAGGGCACAAGCGGTGGAGTGTGAATCTCGCCATTCAAAGTAAGTAAATGTCTGCAGAGCGCAACACTTATAGCGCGTTCGCTGTTGTGTTGTCCACAGATGTTAAACTTCTATACGAGCATTTTAACACGGGCTTTTTATGAACAGATTTACACGCGAACATCGAGACATTCTCAGAGGGATGGTTAGCAGCAGTCCTGACATCTTAAACGCGATGCTGTTGCAGTGTTTTGCTGCTGACGTCTACAGTCGATCATGCTCGACCTTCAGTCTCAGTTCGTACCGAACAGTCCGTCTCAATTCGGCAAACCAATCACGGCGAGAGATCACAAATGTACGTACTGCCTGCTGCTGCTACGCCCTGTTTTAACAAAGTGTCAACAAATTTTAGTAAAAATACTCTCCTCGAAAACTTCCAGACCGGCCCCGAGGCCCACCCAGCCTCCCATTCAGTGCGTACCGGGGTTCTTCCCGGGGGGGGGGGGGGGGGGG
>Ga0123357_10008879_pt1 | contig 12626 bp, 15 predicted proteins | sample TergutEmb28metaG_FD_89873 | JGI IMG/M metagenome (GOLD analysis project Ga0123357, IMG submission 89873) | Embiratermes neotenicus P4 segment gut microbial communities from Petit-Saut dam, French Guiana - Emb289 P4 | ecosystem: Host-associated > Arthropoda: Insects > Digestive system > Gut ... | reverse complement strand
GGCAATGATATAGTATCATTGGCTTGCGCATTGGGAGAACAGTGGAGCAGCGGGCTTGGCGATTCCAGTCTTACCAGCAGCAGCGAAAAAGTTGAATATATGAATACTTTAGGTATGCAGTCGAATATCAATGCTGCTTTCCGATATAATTTAGCAACATCCATAGCGCAAGTTTATCAGTGGAGACTTTATGATTTCCCACTGCCACAATATGATACCATTGATCCTAAAGACCCTGCAACTTGGCCAACTAACAATCAAAATATTACCAATAAATCCGGAGTTAGCAAAGACTACCTTAATCTAATAAAAAAAGCAGCGAGTAGAACATTTCCCCTTACAGGCACTAATCTCACCGCATATGTCCAAGCAACACATATGCTTGAGGAAATGATGGCACAGTACAATCAGGGCAAACAAACGTCGCTGGTTATGACCTACACGGCAAATGACGCGACGAGCGGCACACTGACTTTCAGCCACGACGGTTTTGTACCACATAAATGGGACAGCACATTAGACAGCGATAAAACCTACAATACTATATTAAAATGGAGCGGCACTGCTACTGTCAAGGTGAACAACGGAACACCCGTAAGCAATGGCACGACGGGAGTCACAGTCAGAGAAACAGATACGATAACCGTGACAGGCATTTCAAATGTGGTGTTCACACTGACCGACAGCACAAACTATCTTGTTTCCGGATCAATTAAGGGAGCTTTATATGAATATACAACTAATCCGACAGCCTACCAAAGACTTCATATAGGCTGTGCGAAATTTACAACCTTGATATGCAAACTGACCGTCACCGCCAGTACCAACCTCACGTTCACAAACAAATATACCACACCTCCTTTGCCTGCCACATATGATTTCGAGTTCACGAAAGTTGACGAAAACGGTAACCCGTTAGCGGGAGCGGAGTTTACACTGTATAAAAAGACAGCCCTATATACATATGATGGACCGACGGGGAAAACGGCTGTATCAGGAAACGACGGGACAGTCAGGTTCACAGATGTTGAACCGGGAGAGTATGCGTTCAAGGAAACGGCGGCGCCAAAAGGCTACATACGCAACTATGATAACGACTATGTTGTCGTCGTGAGCCCGAACGGCGATGTTGAGATTTACGATGACCTGACCCAAACAAATCTCCTTGAAGGCAATGAAGTCAAAAACGTTCCGCTCGAGTTCGGGTTCAGGAAAACCGACGAAAACGGGAAAACTATTTTAGACGAACATAATCGACCGTATTACGACCCCAATAATAACTATTTGGCGAACGCGGAGTTTGCGCTGTACGCTTCAGAACAGGACGCTGAAAACGGGAATAATCCGTTGAAAGCAGTAAAATCGGGTACAGACGGCGCAGTCAACTTCAGTCTGGCAGGTATAATGAACACGATTGACGGCGAGCAAATGGTTGACTTTTTCGGTACGCCTGTCACAGATTCATATACATATACGTTCTATATGAAAGAGACCCATTCGCCGGAGGGTTATGAGCCTAACGATACGATATACAAAATAGTAATACAAAATAATGGCATGTATACGATACAGTGGAAGAATGACAGCGTATGGGAAAGCTTAGACGTAACCCCTAATCCCAACCCGAACCAGTTATTTATGCCGGCGTCTACAGCATTACAGCCGCTTTATTATATCAGGAACTATCCGAAAAGCGGACCCAGACTGCCCGAAACCGGAGGAATGGGAATGTTGCCTCTCAAGACGGCGGGAATAATCTTCATTTGCGGCGCAGTTGGCGCAATCTTCTACCGTAAAAAGAAAGAATCGCTGAATTTGTCGAAAAAGCAGAAAAAAATATAATTTTAACTTAAAATTAAAATGCACAGGGCGTCATACTGAACTTCATCAGTATGACGCCTTTATATGTTTTGCTGATTTTTATTCCACCGACAAATCTTCTTCCGTTAATTCTATTTCGCCGTTTTCCTTTTCATATCTTTCTATTTCTTTTTTCACAAGATATTCTATCATATTTGTCATAGAACGTGATTCTTTTTTAGCAAGATTCTTTATTTTTGCGTGAACTTCTTCTTCAAACCGCATAGTAAATTGAGTTTTAATTACAGCCATAATGACACCTCTTTTTAATATATATGGTATCATTAATAATAATATTTGAATAGTGTCCACTGATATTGTATTACAATAATACTTGACACCATATAAATTGTGTGCTATAATAATTACGAGGTGATTTATGTGAAATTATTGGAAAGAAACTTAGATAATGTTTCAGATGAAGAAATAAGAGAAATTGCAAACGAATGTTACGGAAAATTAATAGAAATATGGGACCTCATAAATGACGACTTTTCCGATGTTGAATGTTTTGATAAAATCGTTGCAGTATTTATGAAGTTGGGACACAGTGGGAGATATGAATATATCTTCGGTTAAGCGCAAATAGTAAGGGCGGGAAAATGTCCCGCCATATAAAAATCATTTCAGTAATTCGTCTAATTTTGCGCTGATTTCGGCGTCTTTTTTCCTGACGTCGTTTGCCATGTCGGTTTTGTACTGTTTTAACTTTCCGCTCAATTCGCCGTTGCCGAGCGCAAGTATTTGCACGGCTAACAGTGCGGCGTTTGCCGCTCCGTCGATTGCGACTGTCGCGACAGGTATACCCGTCGGCATCTGCACCATCGACAACAGAGCGTCAAGACCTTCCAATGCCGAGGCTTTTATCGGCACGGCGATAACCGGCAGAATTGTATAAGCCGCAAGAACTCCCGCAAGGTGCGCGGCTTTCCCCGCCGCCGCGATTATCGCGCCGAAATTATTGCTCTCTGCGTTTTTCGCGAAGTTTTCGGCTTCATAAGGCGTCCTATGCGCGGAAATAATCCGCACTTCATACTCTATACCAAAATTTTTCAGCATCGTTATACACGGTTTCATTACCGGCAAATCGCCGTCGGCTCCCATTATTACGGCAACTTTTTTTCCGCTCATATTATTTTTCTCCTATTTTATTTTTTATATTTTAGAAATTAAAGTTATCAGGGTCTGCACAGGTGCGCTTATTTTGGTTTAATTTAAAAATTTCAGCCATATCCGCGTCCGTTATTTCGAAATCGAAAATATCCGCGTTTTCGATTATCCTGTCTTTATGCACGGATTTCGGGATATTTATGAATCCTCTCTGCAAGCCCCATTTTAAAATTAACTGAGCGGAAGTTTTATTGTAATTTTTTGCGATTGCCGCCAATGTTGCGTTATTTATCAGCGTGCCCGCTCCGAGAGGGCTGTACGGTTCAAAAAGTATGCCCTTTTTCATACAGTAATCCGCGACTTCTACGTTTGTAAGCCACGGGTGGCACTCGACCTGATTTACGGCTGGCACTAAATCGGACGCGGCGAAAACATCTTCCAAGTGATGTATATGGAAATTGCTTACGCCCACAGCTCTTGCTCTGCCTTCTTTGTATATCAGCTCAAACACCTTCCATGTTTCCGCAAATTTGCCTTTAACGGGCCAATGGATAAGGTATAAATCAATATAATCGACTCCGAGCTGCTCAAGACTCCTCTCAAACGCCTGATATTGATTCCCCTGACGCTGGTTTTCATTCCAGAGTTTAGTCGTGATAAAAATATCCCCGCGTTTTATCCCGCTGTCTTTGATTGCTTTGCCGACACTGCGTTCATTGTTGTATCCTTCTGCCGTGTCTATATGCTTATATCCCGCGTCGATAGCGTATCTGACGGCGTTGTACGTTTCGTCTCCGTCTTTTGACAGATACGTTCCCAAGCCAAGCACAGGGATATTAACCCCGTTGTTTAATTTTAATGTTGACGATAAATCCATAAAAAAATTCTCCTTTTTATAATCAACTTTATAGAAAAATCTAAGAATTGAAAATTTCTTGATTTATCAACAAGTTGATTTTTTATATTTTTCAGAAAGTAAATGTTTCGGGGTCTGCGCCGGTGCGTTTATTTATATTTAATTTAAAGATTTCAGCCATATCACTGTCTGTTATCGTGAAATCGAAAATCTGCGCATTTTGAATTATCCTGTCTTTATGCGCGGATTTCGGAATATTTATAAATCCTCTCTGCAATCCCCATTTTAAGATTAACTGAGCGGTGGTTTTATTGTATTTCTGAGCGATATTTTTAAGCGTTTCGTCTTCGAGGAGCAGACCAGTGCCGAGCGGGCTCCACGGCTCGAATATTATGCCTCTTTTCTGGCAGTAATCCGCAATTTCGATATTCGTAAGCCACGGGTGGCACTCAACCTGATTTACGGCTGGCACTAAATCGGACGCGGCGAAAACGTCTTCCAAGTGATGTATATGGAAATTGCTTACGCCCACTGATCTCGCTCTGCCTTCTTTGTATATTCTTTCAAGGACTTTCCATGATTCGACGTATTTGCCTTTAACGGGCCAATGGATAAGATATAAATCTACATAATCCACTCCGAGACGTTCAAGGCTTTCCTCAAACGCCTCATATTGATTCCCCTGACGCTGGCTGTCATTCCATAGTTTGGTAGTGATAAAAATGCCTTCGCGTTTTATGCCGCTGTCTTTTATTGCTTTTCCTACGCTGACTTCGTTGCCGTACACAGCAGCGGTGTCAATATGTTTATATCCAGCCTCAATTGCGTATCTTACAGCGTTATATGCCTCGTCCCCTTCTTTCGATTTAAATACGCCCAAACCAAGCAGAGGTATATCAACCCCGTTATTCAGTTTTAATGTTGACGATAAATTCACAAAAAAATTCCCCCTCTATTTTTTAATATTTTTACATTAGTTTACCACAATTTTATGTCGAATTCAAGATAAAAATATAATATTTAAGGAAAATTTTATGATAATGTTTATTTTTTTACTTTTTGTTTCTTGCAAAAGATTTGAAAAAGTGGTATAATAAAAAAAGTATATGTCAGAAAATTTAAAGGAATTACGGAAAGAAAAGAGAAAAAATTAATGATTATTTTAGGGGTAGATCCCGGACTCGCAACAGTCGGGATAGGCGTATTGAAGTTCGACAAAAACAAATTCACGACAATGTATTACGGCGCAATTATAACTCCGCCGAAAATTCCGATTCCGGAGCGTCTGCAAATGATATACGACGATTTAACGCAGATTATACATACTTATAAACCGACGGATATGGCGCTTGAAGAACTGTTTTACAACACCAATCAAAAGACTATAATAGCCGTCGGAGAGGCAAGGGGCATTATTTTATTGGCGGCTCAGCAAAACGGATTGGATATCGACGAATACACGCCGCTTCAGGTAAAACAGTCGGTAGTCGGCTACGGACGAGCGGAAAAAATTCAGGTTATGACAATGGTCAAAAATATATTAAGGCTCGACAAAATCCCCAAGCCGGACGATACTGCGGACGCTCTCGCCGTCGCAATCTGCCACGCTCACTCAAAAAGAACAAATTTGATTTTTAAAATACACCAGTAAATAATATATTAAAATAACAAATCGGAGAAATAAAATTATGTATTATCACATAGACGGAATTTTAGCGTATAAAGAGGCGAATTTAGCCGTTATCGACTGCGGGGGCGTGGGCTATAAACTGAGTATAAGTTTCACTACTTTTACAAGACTGCCGGAACTCGGCAAAAAAGTCAAGTTGTTTACACATCTTGTAGTAAAAGAGGACGCGCTTGATTTGTTGGGGTTTTATGATTTATCAGAAAAGAACGCGTTTTTAATGCTCACATCGATTTCGGGAATCGGCGTAAAAGTCGCAACTTCGGTTTTATCGGCTTTGACGCCGGAAAGGTTTGCGTTTGCCGTAGCTTCGGGGGATTACAAAGAGCTTGCAATGGCGCATGGGGTCAGTATAAAAACGGGGCAGAAAATCATTCTGGAATTAAAGGACAAAATAAATAAAGAAGCGACGGAATCGTCTAAATCCGGCGGTTTAGACGTACAGCAAATGCCGGACAATTCGCCTGCCGGTTCAAATCCGAGAGGCGACGCTATAACCTCGCTGATAGTTTTAGGATATTCGCGAGCCGAAGCAATCGACGCTGTAAAGAATTTAGATATGTCAAAGCCGCTCGAAGAAATCATAAAATTAGCGTTGAGGAATTTGGCGAAGTAGTAGGGAGAAAATCTGTATTTACAGAGGTGTTGCGAATGATAGCTTTTGCATTAATATATTATCCGATAGCTATTATCCTGATAATATGCGGAATAGCAATATGGAACGGGAAAACGGGTCTCATTCACGAATACCATAGAAAAAATGTGACAGATTTTAAAAGCTATGGAAAGGCTATGGGTAAAGCCATTTCAGGAATGGGAGTATTCACTTTTCTAAGCGCGTCATTATCTTTATTGGGAGAAAAATTATTATGGCTATGTATCGGAATATTTTTAATTGGCATTATATTGATGATGATAATAATTTATTTCATTCAGAAAAAATATAATGGCGGTATGTTCAGCTAATATACAAAAACGGAGGATGATAAAGACGGCAGATATCCGAATTTTAAACAAAAAATCGAAAATGATAACGAAAGAGAAAATAGTTAATGATAGATTTAATTGAATATACATCAAAATATGAAAATGAAACTCTAAAAAGAATGGCAGATTTTTTCGGGTTCCATATAGGGCTGTATAATGCAAATATATCGCTTAATGAAGCAAGTTTTACGGCTAATCAAGAAACGATAGATACACTTGAAAAGTGGATTTCAAAAAACCATGCTTTATATATCATTCTTTACGATATAGTTCCGGTTGGATTTGTTCATATATGTTATCGCGGCGGAAATGTTGCGTGGATTGAGGATATATATGTTGATAAAGAACGCAGGGGTGAGGGAATAGCCTCACAAGCGATAAAACTTGCTGAAGAAATAATAGCAAAAAATAAAGATTACGACGCTGTTTGTATTGATGTGGTTATGCGTAATATAGAAGCATTAAAACTTTACTTTCGGCTTGGATATACAAATTTAAGCATGATAACTGTTCGCAAAGAATTGTACAAAAACGAAAATAATAAAGAAGTGAATTTGTTAGGGTTTGACTTTAAATATTAATTCCTTTCACCCCTACAAAGAACTGTTAAAATGTCGAATTAAGCAAATATTTGGAAATTTTAGAAAAGGGGGAGAATCAGCATGGATTTTACTATTGAAAAAATTGATAAAGATAATTATTTCATGTTCGAAGATTTGACCTTCATACGAAAAAACGGTCGTGAGAAAACGGCGGAAGAACTTGCACTGTCACGAAAATACGTCGAAACATTTAAAACGCTTGCGAATGAAAATCTGCATATTTTCGCCGCAAAAGTAGGAAACAAATTCGTGGGATATGTTTCTGCAGTGTATATTCCCAAAGTCGGTAGTCCGAAATTTCCGGGGTATTTCTTTATAGACGAACTTTGGACGCGACCGGAATACAGGAGGTTGGGTATAGCGTTTTCTCTTATGATGCGAGCCGAAGAGGCTTCGAGGAAGGCAGGCGCGATAGGTATGCGGCTTTATACCGGTGATGATAATATTTCGGCACTCGCATTGTACAGAAAGTGCGGTTATAAAAATCTCGGAAGCGGGGCGGTTTTTATGGAAAAGGAATGGGACAAAGTGTGATATGTTATCTGATAAGGCATGGAAAAGACGATGATACTGTTCGCGGCGGTTGGAGTAATTCAGGTCTGACCGAAGAAGGAAGCTTACAAGTGAAAAAATTAGTCAATTATATTAAAGAAAATAAAAATGAATTGAAAGTTAAACGATTATTTTCAAGCGACCTGCCAAGAGCCGTAGAAACAATAACGCCGATTTCTGCTGTGTTAAATTTGAAAGTAGAATTTAAACCTGAGTTTCGCGAGACAAATAACGGAGTATTTGCAGGTATGCCAAACGATATTGCAAATGAAAAGTATCCGGGATTATTTTGGAACACATTGGAATGGGACGAGGCATATCCGCAGGGAGAAAGTCCGCATATTTTTTATGAACGAATAAAAACGGCTTGGAAGAAATTTTCAGAAATAATTCTAAAAGATAATAAAAATATTATTCTTGTTACGCACGGCGGCGTAATAAATGTTATATATTCGATTATTGACGGTATATCTTATTCAAACAAAGAGCTGCATGAAAGAATTCCTCATGCTACAATAATACCGTTAATTTACGATAATGAAATATGGAAAAAGGGGGATTAATTTATTTAGGAGGATTACAAAATGCCGCAGGGCATGTCTGACAGAATATATTCTATTGAAGAAATAAAGCATATTGTTGCTCCGATTGCGATAAAATATGATGTTGACCGCGTTTTTCTATTCGGTTCATATGCCAGAGGAGAGGCAAACAGTACAAGCGACCTTGATTTCGTTATAGATAAAGGAAGATTGCGCGGCTTGAAATTTGCAAGTATGCTCGGCGATTTACAGGAAAACTTTGACAAAAGCGTTGACTTGTTGACTTCTTCAAGTCTTGCGGAAAATGAGGAATATAGCGGATATCCGAGTTTTAAGCAAAAAATCGAAAAGGATATGGTGATTATATATGAACAGTAAGGATTTTTGCACAAAGATTCTTGATGAACAGAATAAGTTAGATTAAGATAGGATAAAATTTGATTATGAAAAAAAATAAAAAAACTGAATATAATGATAATGCAGACAATATTGAAATGACAGAAACAAACGCCTATAAAAATTTTGAAGATTATAAAAGCGAATATAACGAATACGACGATGAAGAAACCAGAATCGTCTCGACAAAATATCACGACGACGACAGCAATTCGGAAGGTTCGCTGAGACCTAAAAATCTAAAAGAATATATCGGGCAGGATAAAGTCAAAGACCAGCTGAAGATTTTTATCGACGCGGCAAAAGCGCGTAACGAAACTTTGGACCACGTTTTATTATACGGTCCTCCCGGGCTCGGCAAAACTACTCTTGCCGCAATAATCGCCGAAGAAATGGGAGTAAATTTAAGAGTAACTTCTGGACCTGCGATTGAGAAACAGGGCGATTTAGTTGCGATTCTGACAGGTTTAACAGACGGCGACGTTTTGTTTATCGACGAAATTCACAGGCTTTCAAGGGTTATCGAAGAAGTTTTATATCCGTCGATGGAAGATTTTGTTTATGATTTTATCATAGGCAAAGGTCCGTCCGCAAGAAGCATAAGACTTGATTTGCCCAAATTTACCCTTGTCGGCGCGACAACAAGAGCGGGACAGCTGACCGCTCCTCTGCGCGACAGATTCGGAGTGATTTTACGCCTCGATTTATACACACATGAACAGCTTGCGACAATAGTAAAACGGAGCGCGGCGATTCTCGGCGTTGAAATAGACGAGAGCGGAGCGGTTGAAATCGCCTCGCGTTCAAGAGGCACGCCGCGTATCGCAAACAGAATATTAAAAAGAGTGCGCGACTTCGCGCAGGTCAGGGGCGGCGGGGTTATAAACGGCGATATTGCCGACAAAGCGTTGAATATGCTTGAAATAGACAAACTCGGTCTTGATTCCACAGACAGGCGTATGCTTGAGGCAATCATAAAATTTTTCGACGGCGGTCCTGTCGGTCTTGACACTTTAGCGGCGACAATCAACGAAGAATCTGTAACGCTTGAGGATGTGTACGAGCCGTTTTTAATGCAGGTGGGGTTTCTGAACCGCACGCCTCGCGGTAGGTGCGCGACGCGCGGCGCGTATGAACATCTTAAAATGGAATATAAACAAAATAATTACCTGTCGCAGATTTCACTGCTTGACGACGGGGAGAAAAATTAGAGATGACGTTTATTATTTGGAGAAATCGAAAATGAAAAAGATAGTAATCGCCTTGTTTGCGGGATTAATTTTGCTGAATCTTAGTTCGTGCGCAGATCCGGACATGAATTACAGCTACAGTATAAAAGACGCTCTGAAAATAAGCGCGTATCTTTTTGACGATAGCGTAGATATGAACGAACCCATATATTATGACGATGATACTGAGTACACGCTTGAGCAACTGAAATTGAACGAAGTCAGATTAATGATGCCTCAAGGCGCAATGCAGAACGAATTGAACACAGCCGACAAAATTTCAGCCTGCGGCTTGGTTTTGTATTTGGAATTTGACGGCATAATCAAAGTGGTTTCTGAAAACGAATATGTGCGGTTAGCGCGTATGGGAGTTTCCAGCTACGATATGCAATTAGCATTTGCGGGATATGTTGACGCTTATCCGTTGCGCGTTAAGCAGTTTAATGAAAATGATTTATACGAAATTGACAAATTTGTACCGGGAACAGAGTACATACTGAATGTAAATGCGTATAATTTTGATAATGATAAATCCCCTATTATACGGGCGAAGATAAAATTAGTAGCGTTAGAAGATGCGGCGAATGACGCCGGCTTTTATAATGATGGTAAGCCGGAGTCAAGGTGCGTGTCAATCGAGCTTATTTCTTATGAATACAGCGATGCTTACAAACTTATGGATGAGATAACAGATTTTGAGGATAATTAAGGCGCTGCGATTTATTGATAGGGATTAATAACTTATAAAATATAAAATAAAAAAATTTGACAAAGTTGGAGGCAATATAAAAAAATAATGGGAAAATATTTCGGTACCGACGGCGTAAGGGGAACAGCTAATAAAGAGAATGAGCTGACGGCGGCTTTAGCATATAAAATAGGGCTTGCGGCGTCAGACGTTCTGAGTGAAAATATAAATAACATAAATAATATAAACAGAAAGCCGAAAATTATAATCGGCAAAGACACAAGAATATCCGGCGATATGTTTGAAGCCGCGATTGCGGCTGGAATATGTGCGGGAGGTTGCGACGTTGTTGTAGCGGGAATCGTCCCGACGCCCGCTATAGCGTATCTTGTGAAAGAGTGCGGATTCGACGCAGGGATTATGATTTCAGCGTCGCATAACCACGCGTATGACAACGGGATAAAAATATTCAACTCGCAGGGATTCAAACTTTCGGATGAACTTGAAGAAAAAATAGAATACGCAATCGACAATTACAAAGACATAAAACTGAAAACCGGCGAACACATCGGAACTGTAAAAACAAATGCCGGAATTATAGAAAAATATATAAATCATGTGTCGGAAATAAACAAGATAATATACAGTAAAAACAGCGTTAAAATATTAGTAGACTGTGCAAACGGTTCAGCTTCCGAAACTGCGGCAAAGATTTTTGACGGCGAAAAAATTTCTTACAGTATAATCAATTCGGACCATAATGGATTAAATATAAATGATAAATGCGGTTCAACACATTTGGACGGAATTAAGAAACGCATGAAAATGGGAGGATTCGACATAGGGTTCGCTTTCGACGGAGACGCTGACAGATGTCTTGCGATTGACGAAACCGGCGAACTTATAGACGGAGATAAAATCATCTGTATTCTCGCGGAGGAAATGAAAAAAGACGGCAGATTAAAAAACAATGCCGTCGCAGTGACAAAACTGTCGAATATAGGACTGCATAAATTCTGCGAAAGCAGAGGAATAAGCGTCGAGCAGACAGATGTCGGCGACAGATTTGTTTTAGAGCGTATGCTTGAAAAAGATATAAGCATCGGCGGGGAGCAGTCGGGACATATAATAGTCACAGATTACGCAACGACCGGGGACGGACAGATAACCGCTGTACTGATTCTCGATATATTGAGAAAATCAGAAAAGAAAGCGTCGGAAATTTTTAACGTCATGAAGTCATACCCGCAGGTTTTGTTAGGCGTTAAGGTCGCTAACGATAAGAAAAAAGAAATAATGTCAGATGAATCAGTACAGGAAGCAGTGGAGAGAATACAAGGACTATTGGACGGCAACGGGCGGGTTTTACTCCGTCCGTCCGGAACGGAACCGCTTATAAGGATTATGATTGAGGGCGAAAATCACGATACTATAACAGGATACGCGAAAGAAATAGAGAAAGTTATATTGGAAAAATTATAGAGTTATTATGATATACGAAAAAAAATGGGAAGATTATGCGCTAATCGACACGTCGGACGGAGACAGATTAGAATGTTGGGGAAAATATATACTTATACGCCCCGATCCGCAGGTTATATGGTCGCGGAAAACAAGCGACTTGTGGAATAAAGCCGACGCGGTTTATAAACGCTCAAACAGCGGCGGCGGCTCGTGGGACTTTATGAAAAGACTGCCGGAAAAATGGATTATAAAATACAAGCCGCTCGATTTAAGTTTCGAAGTGTCGCCGATGGGGTTCAAACATATGGGAATATTCCCGGAGCAGGCGGCAAACTGGAACTTTATGCACGATATATTGGTAGGGGCGACCCCTGCTGAGCGCGCTCAGCCTGTCGCCCCTAAATCAAATCCCGTATACGTATATACGGGCGACCGCAAGGGTCGCCCCTACGAGGTGCTTAATCTTTTCGCGTACACAGGCGGAGCCACGCTTGCGTGCGCAAGGGCGGGAGCGAGTGTCTGCCATGTAGACGCACAGAAAAATATGATAAACATGGCGAAACGCAACGCCGAACTGTCAGGGCTTGAGAGTGCGAATATCAGATATATTGCCGACGACTGCGGGAAATTCGCCGCCCGTGAAATACGGCGCG
>Ga0123357_10008878_pt1 | contig 12626 bp, 5 predicted proteins | sample TergutEmb28metaG_FD_89873 | JGI IMG/M metagenome (GOLD analysis project Ga0123357, IMG submission 89873) | Embiratermes neotenicus P4 segment gut microbial communities from Petit-Saut dam, French Guiana - Emb289 P4 | ecosystem: Host-associated > Arthropoda: Insects > Digestive system > Gut ... | reverse complement strand
GAACCTTCGGGTTCCATAAAGTGAGGGGAATTTCTTGACTACCTGCAGAACCAGTTAGCTTCTCAAGAAGGACTCTGCCCCATGGAGTAAGTAAGTATATATATATATATATATATATATATATATATAAAAGCATAAAAGTTTAAATTGTGTCGTTACTGTTTCTACGTAACAAGCCAGTTTTACCGTTAGGGATACGCACGCCAATTAGAAATCAAGTCGAAAAGCACCTATGTTTCTGTCAGTGTTACAGTGTCGAACCTTGCCCATGAAAAGGTGTCTCTAAGTATTGGCATTACCGATTGTACGCAGCTATCTGTCAAGAACATTTCTTGGCGTGCGTAAACAGTGGAACTGTACTTCACAGCGTCTCTCAAGAGCCACAATGTATAAGAGTGCATCACTGGTACTGTCTACGAAAATCGCAGCTAGTACATCTGCCCATCGTTTACATTTCTAAGGAACTCCAAGATGAAATGAAGGTTTATAATTTAGTACACACATAAAATACAAAAATTATATGTCGAAAAAGTAAAAGGAAAATCTTTGTTGTAAGTCTTCAGAGGCTTTTCTTAACTTTCCTCTCCCTGAGAGGAGACCGGTTTGGATTATATATATTAACCATAAGTGAAACAGGACATCAAAGAGGAAATCGTCACGACAGTGAGAAGGCTCATTTTAGATCTCGCAACCAAAATCAACACGTGATATATTGTCTAAACCAGCTATTCTCAAACCATGGGATATAGAAACCCATTAATTGAGCATATTAAAGTATGCGAACCAACGATTGCAGAAACTGGATTGCTTGGTCCTACACATGAGGGCACTATGTTTTTTTTTTTTCAAAAGATCGGTAATTATTTAGCAATCGACCAATTGTAACAAACCAAAGGCTCGAATCTTAGCAACACCGTTCGTAAGAACCTCGAATCTCGCATTACAAATTTAAGTATAATTAGGATTAATGACAACATTTATCTCCAGTGCAGCTACTTTTATCGGCGTCCGTACAGGCTGGTGGTTCAAACCTTGCTGCTACTACTGACGATAATGATGATAATGACTATTATGACGATCGTCGTCATCAAGTTCATCATTTTTAACACATGTCTTCCCGTTGTGTTAATAGTAAAAAATTAAATAAATATGTGTCCAAACACAAATGAATTCTATTTATTATACAGAACTACATTTCTCGACCTATCTTAGGTCATCCTCAGGTTCAAAATTAGTCTTTAAAACATGCTGATGAAGAACTATACATTATGCAAGCCCATTAAACTCGATTAATATTATTAAAACCTGTGAAGGTCATAGATAGGAACAATATATGCGGATAGAGGCTTTTTCTGCTTCGGTGGTCTAGGGGTAGCGTGCTGGCCTTTAGTACCCAAGTTTGTGGGTTCAAACCCGGCCGAAGCCGTCGGATTTTTAGGACGAAAAAATCCTCAGCACGCCTTCCTTCGGAGGGGAAGTAAAGCCGTCGGTCCCATGTCGTAGATTTGCGGCATGTAAAAGATCACTAAGTTTACGTGGAAGTCGGAATTTAGGCAAAATTATTACCGGACATCTTTCTCGTCCACAATTTCACCTTTCGCTGCTAGGATCTCTCGCGTCGTTGCGGACGGAGGCACCTGGCGGCTAAAGTGGAAACGTCTAAATGCGGGGGAAAGCAATGGCAAACTACCCCCAAGAACTTGACCAAAATGCAGTGTGCCAGAGCCATACCGGTCACATGACTGGGCTCTGGTTCCTGCCACGCTCGGCTTTCAAGCCTGAATATAAATGAATGAATAATAACTTTAATTGAGTTCTATGCACTTACATAATGTACATTTTTTTCAGCAGTACGTTCGAAGGACCAATTTTGAATCTGAGGATGATCGGATATAGGTCCAAATTGCAGTTCTACTTAACAAAGAGAATTTAGTTATGTTTGTACAGATATTGGTTTTATTTTTGTAGGTCTTCATCATCTTTGTATGTGCGATGAGGCATTTTCTAAAAAAAATAAACCACAATTTACATGATTTGAGGGGTCAGTAATATTCACAGATGCTTGGAGTTGCAAAGTTTTCTAAAACGTAAGGCTTCTTCTTCAATACAAACATTCTCACGTCATATTCCGCACTTACTTGTGATCGGCATCTGCTCTTTATCGTGGCCACTGCTGAGAATCCTGTTTCACACAATCAATATTACAACATCGCAAAAAAAAAAAAAATCAGTAGGTGTACAGAACCTCTCTTAATTCTTTTCACTCAGCTTGCACGCAGATTCAGAATTCATGAAAACACATTGTCGGATATTATATGTTCAGAGAGGCCTCAAAAGAGAAACAATCTTTAGTAACAGTGACGACAGCCACTGTTAGCTAAACAGTGAAATGATCCGTAATCGAATCACAACTTTTCACTTATAAACGATTAAGTAATTCTCAAAGTGGAATTGCAGTGAAGAAAAGTAACCCACCATACGAATTTTCACATCTCTATTAACTTGTGTGCTTTTGTTCTCGATAAAATGTTTTAAAGTACGAAACATGTATACTTTCCCACTCATTTTTCCTCTACCGCAGTCCGAATACATAAACGATACGATTTCCCTTTTTCACTCAGATAAAGCATTGACTATCAACGCTCTACAGTCAGGCATTAAGAATGCTCTTCCTCTCAAATGTGTCACTTAAATATGACAGCTTCATGATCAAAGGACTGCGCTGCATAAGTAAACATTCCAGTGAATTTCATCTGATAAGCACAGATAAATTTCATATCTTGGTAAGAATATTCTTGCTAAAACATTCTCCAGATGCAGCCATTTTAAAGACGTGCGTTTTACAGGCACAGACTCAAACAACATACAAAATATTAAACCTGTATACGTGTAATTCTTCAGCAAATTTAATGGCTGTTTGAAGAACTTCCTGTAATACTCGGCTTCAGTCATTGGAGGCAAGAGCTTTTCGATGAGTTATCTAGTGTGTCTATCAAGCGCAAGGCAATTATCGCCAAATGTAAACTTTGAAGACCTCCCTACATACCTCCTCACACAGAGAATGTCCCGTCTTTACACACTCCCAACAGTTTAGACTTTCCATGAGACTTACATTCATATAGATATAAAACAATATCGAAAGGTTTTCAGTTCATCGCCCTAATTTCCTTCGAAAAACGTTCATCCTCGTCGACATACCTTACGTAAGTGTTGTACGAGGGTCTTATGGCCGTGACTATCAGCTGGTACGTGACGCCGTGTAGTTTGTAGAAGATTACCGACAGTTCAGTGGACCCTGATACATCCATCACCCAGGAAGATGAACGAACTCACCCTGAATGTAGACGCATGAAGCATCTTTAGTGGGCCGTCTTTATTGAAAACGGTTTTGTTCGTACCAGCTACTCGCTTTTGTGGTTGAGATTAGTAGACAACAGGATGCTGATAAGCCTCTTGTGCTATATCTCCCCAGCACAGTAATATTATATTTTTTCCCTTACTGTATGGGGCATTTTCCATCGTGTGGTTCCGCAAGAAAATTAGTAAGATGGGAAAAGGCCATCTCCCTGTCTTCCCAGAGTTTTTCTTCCTTATCTCTGCCGGCCAGCGAAAAGTGCAATTCTGCACAGTGCTCGAGGTCCCTGTCTGGCTGTACAGTAACAGAAGGAACCTAACAGTTATAACCTATCGACAATTCCGGTAAGCTCAGCACAGTGAAAGAAATGTCACAAAATATTTCTCCGGCTGCGGCTATGTTTGCAGCGGGTAGCAAACCTCTAATAAATCTTACTGACGTGCCAAAACTGTGGTCACTACAAATGGAAGATGTTTTTCTATATATATGTACAATGGCTGATTCATTGCACAAATATTAATTTGGACCTTGATTTCCCACATAACATCCGTATAACAGATGTTAAAAGACATATTAATCAGGTAACGTCCTCTGCTCAAGCAATAGTCTTGACTGAAGTAATTAAATACCCAATATTAAAATAAGAGAAATTAATTGGGATTCGCAAGAGCATCCTACAAGCACTTGTACTCTGAAGATGGAGGTAGCAGACTTTTCCGAAAAGTTGATGGTCGCCTAGGATTAACCTACCATAAGAAATTTACTTAGGTAATTGCGGGAGAGACGCCACACATTTTGCAACTTTCACTTTAACTCAATATGGAAATCGTTAAAACAGCTGAAATTTCAGAGTTACTATATTAAGGTCTGTACTTTATTAAGGTGTATGCAAAATAACTGCAGAAATGAAAGCTCGGAGATACAGGGCGACGAATTCCGTTTCATGTACACATTTGAACCCGGAGGGGTGAGCCACAATCGAACTCCTGTTGTTTGTTGAAGTTGTTGAATATTATAGCAGAAGCAAGCTTTACAGCATGCTATGACTGTAATGTTTTTCACTCTTTTCTCCCGATGTTAAAACATGAACATTTTTTGGCTCCTTTTGTGTTATTGCAGATTCGGATTTGTTATTTATGTATATTAAAATTTCATCAATATTGAAAATATTCCCAGGTGTGTCAGAAAGTTTACTGTCGATGATCCTTTCTCCAGCATGTTAAAATATGTTCCAACAGTGTTCCGGTTCATTATTTGAGCTCTAGCTAAGACAGACTTTCAGCAGTCATATCCTGCTGTTTCAATTTCATCTTTGAAATTTTTCAAGTTCCCATTTCTCTAGCAAGCTTGTATGCAGTGGCAACAACAGTGTGTCTGTGTGGAGCAAAACCTGCTACTCAGAGGTACTATGAAATGCGTATGCATTATTTTTCAAACTGATTTCGAATTACTTAAATGCGGCATCTCTCCCATAATTTTTGTGGCGTCTCTCCAAATCTTCAGGGAGAAATGCCCAACCCCCCCACTTATTGAACGGAATGTAAGACATGGCCTCTACGTTGCGTACATTCATTCACAACGCTTCTCTGGACTCGCTGAACAAGCACACATGCTGTAATCTCCATAGATTTGCCAGAACCCACCATCCAAGTCTCTCCCGCTGCGGCAACTCTCCCGGGATTACGATACTTCATGTTCGTAACCATTATAATATGGTGTCGTTTCCTCAGTAGTAACCAACTTTCAAGTATTCTGCGGCCTCTGTATTCAGCGATGATATGCAAAAATTAAGAAAAGCGGGTGCTTCCGAGCCGTTTTCCATCTGCCGATCTACACGGCGACACATCCTAGGGAAACTTAATGTGAGTATTCATTTACCTGCGAACCTAAACCTAGGACAAAATAAAGACAGCAACATGTGCAGGCATGCTAAAACACAGAATTCTCGATTGATTAGAGTTCCTTAACCCACTAAACCCACTAGTTAGTATATGACCGCAAGGTTTAACACTAAAAGCTTTGAACTTTGTACACACAGTACGTTTACACTTTGCTTAATGATTCTCACAATAAAACAGCGTTTGTTCCTTTATATAGAATTACCCGACCGGTCTTCCAAATGGAATCATATTCTATGTGAAATAGACTTTGCACTAAACAACCGCAGATCAGTTGAATAACACAATATTCAAATGAAATAGCGAAACAGAGGTTTAATATTATTACATTAATTTTAATCCCTCAGGTAAGAAAAATACAATGCTTAGACATTTTTATTTCGAAAACGCCTGAGAATTAAGCCTCTTGGGAGTACTAAGAGCAGACGAGACGCGATGATTAATGAAAGGATTCAAGAACACTTAAGATACGTAGAAACCTTGTGACCAGCCGAATAAGTACAAACAGTTAAATCAAGACCCGCATCATAGATCCACTGGATACTTAATTAATTCGTGTCGGCAGCGATGCAAATGAGACTGCGTCATTGTGGCTGGCGTCTGAATAACACCGGCTTCTAAAACAATTCTTACATTTAGATGGAGCGACTACATTTCTCCAGGCTTAGAAGTTTAATTGAAATTTTCTTACCCCATGATTGTACAATATGGACGTAACTAATGGGAGTTGGCACATTTTCGCTATGCGAGTTTTTCACTTGACTACAGATCAGCCTGGCAACAGTTGCTAACGAGGAAGTGTGCACTTACTACACATGATGGATGGTAGCAAATACCCTGCCCGTTGCAGGCACTTTAAAAAACGAATGTAGGGAAATTTGAGTTGTCGGGTCGTTTTAGGTTGAAGGAGGGTGAGAGAGAGAAATAAGAAAACTTTTATTCTTAGAATTAAGAATTCTCCACCGTAACTAGACTTTTACCAACGCTGGTATAAAAAATAATTTAAATTCCCATCTCGCCGCCACATATTTCTCCTTCAAACATTATCAAGACGAATTTAACGTACCGTAATGAATATCTGTTTATTAAAATGTTTAACGCCAACTTGTATTTCACAAAAGTTGAGATAATTATATAAACTCCGGTAATGAAAACACAAACTTTTCGTGGGTATGAAAACGACCAAAGTCATAAATAACGGCATATTTAACAATGAAAATCTGTAATATTACATACATAATCTTAAAAAAAAAAAAGCAATAAAGTCCATTTGTAGTACAGTCCCAGTAGTAACGAGTCCATGAGCGTACAAAGCCGCAGTCTTAACACGATATGTTTCTTTCCAGGTGCCTGAGCACTAAACTGTAAGCCTAAATAACGCAAGTTAATTATCACATGTCTTATTGACGCTACAATATAAATATTTTGCCAGTCAGGCAGCATTCTAGTAACAGTGTCAGCCGAACATGGAATCCGCTCATAGAATATACAAAACCGATCACAACTGCACTGCTGCAAAGCGACAGCTGACGCCATACACTCTGCTGTTTTCAGTCCATAGAGCGGACGACATCCGATTTTACACACCGACCGACGACCCCCCTCCCCTCCCCCGTCTGCTCTACTCCATTTCGCGCTTAAAGAAAACTCTCTGTTGAATACCAACACCTGTCTGGCTAACAACAACAATAATACCAGATGTAATTCTTTTCAAAGTTAAGGCAGCTGCAATTTCTCTCTAGAAAGTACTTTAATCATACCACTTCAGAAATTATCCAAGACATGTTATGACTTTCCACATTATAAACCAATATCCACAGACCTCAGCTGCCAAACTCTCACTGGACGTAGCCCACAACAGCTGTTAGTAAAATGTACATGTCAAATTACAATAAAATCCATGACAGGTCTATGGGACAAGAGGCAAAGCACATTTATAACCTTACGTAAACTAGGCTTCATTTCGGATCAATTACCTGTACCCTGTAATTGTCCAACAACTTTCGGCGAAAATTCCGTTCTTCTGGGGCACGACGCTGTCACTTGGTAATGTAATACATACGTTTCGAAACAACGTAGTGTCTTCAGCTTCAAGGCATCTTCATGGAAGTTTCGATAACTGAAGATGAGGACACCACATTGCTTCAAAATGTCAGGATCCGATCATCAGTGACGCAACGTCATAACCCACAAGAATGGAATGTTCAGCTAAACCGCTTCCAAATCGTCTAAACTAGCAATCATTGGTCAGTCTCGTATACCTACAAAATGTTAACAAAGTCAGAGGAACAGTATATGGGACAGTACATGGAAAATCGTATTACTGGTCTTATGTAAGTTAAAGTTTATTATGTGTCAATACGCCTGAGAATATTCAATAAAAATTCCAGGGTTCAGTTCTTAAGAAGTGAGTCCGACGCTGTATGCACTCCAACTAAGTCACAGACGGGCAAATTTCGGCATTGAAATATGCCACAGAAGGACAAACGAACACGATATCCATACAACGCCCTACATCGCACTCCATTAAAAAACGCCTAAAATATAACCGTGGGCTGCTTCAGGACAAAGCAGTGTCATTTCACCTTCCGTACTCCCACTAAATATGACATACCTTCTTGATATGGTTTTCAAAACCTCTCTCCTTACCCCCGACACTCTTCAACCAGTCTTCTTATTTCAAGTTCCAATACTCATGTTCACTTTTCACTCCGCAGTAGTTCCGAAGGATCCGTCCAAGTTCGAGACCTACGTAACATTTTGTACCATGCTATACCTTTTACATTGAGGAGTTGTTAGCAGCTACACCGTACACGTACCTAAAACCGAAGGTGTTGTGTTCCACCTCTTGTTGGCTGTCCGTGGCTGCTCATTCAGTATATTTGCATCCACTCTTCATAGCCGGAGGCCGTCTGCTCCATCCGCAACGTGAGGACAGACCGTGTCGTAGTGATAGGGAACAACGTATGTATTATTATGTCATTATATAAAGGAAAACAAAATCTAAAACACTGATAGTTGCAAATTAGTCATTTTAAGCGCGTTCGCAGAACTGTGAAAAGCGATTATTAGCTTCCTCATGCCTGTCTGTCTGTCCGTCCGTCTGCACGGAACAACTCGGCTCCCACTTGACGGATTATCATGAAATTGGACTATTTTTCGAAAATTTCGACAGCGCATTCCAGTTTCATTCAAATGTGACAAGAACAAGGGATACTTTACATGTAGACCTATTTATATTTATGATAATAACTTGCTTAATTCTCTTAGAATAAGTAACGTTTCAGATACAAATTGTAGAGAAAATTGAAACACACATTTTATGTTCAAAATCGTACCGTTTATGAGATAATGCGGAAAAATATGTTGGAGCCAGACAAGCCACAGATGACAACATAGCACGGTGCATGAGCATTGTATGCTGGATAAGTAAGGCTAGAACCACACACTCAGAACATTTAATATTTATTCCTTTTCGACGGTAAAAGTGGTCAGGCGAACGAGTCTCAATATTACTTTTATACGTACATTGTCTGTCTCGTTCCAATTATGACCAGATACTACAGGCTAGACTACAACAATAACCAAAATTTGCGGACCGGTTGCGCTGGGCTAGTCAACAGCTCAGAAACACTGGCTTAATATGACATTGGAAGGAAAACGCGAGAATGAAAACAACCCCAATTACTGCAGATCCACATACGTCAGTCGACAGACTGCTTGTCACTACGTCGCTTATTATCTCAGTGTGTTGAAATCAAAACGCTGAAACAGCTCTTGTCATCCCTGACACTCTTCAGCAAGCAATCAAAACTGGAAAACATGTAGCCTACGAAGTATAACAAACAAAAGTCACATATTCACTACACCTTAAAAAGTGCAGGAAAGTTGATATACATCAGCCATCCTTTTTACACAAATATTCGTATCACTCAGATGGACCTTATTCCAAACTAATACAGAATATATATCCTTCAAATACAATTGGCAGTTTTTTTTTATTATTTACATAACAGTTCAATACGCACGATAGGACGTTAAAGATTCAGTAACAGCCTATGCTCAAAAGCTTCTTAGGGACCAGTGACACTCGCCCATATTAATATCATCCCACTGCAGGGTACAGATTTTCAGAATTCATCTACCAGTTGTAGTAATGTATTTTTCAATCAGGTTCTCAGTCAGTGCGAATATCTTAATGGTCTTGATGTTAATTTAACTCTATAAAATCTAATTGTTGCTTTGCGTACCACCAAGTTTAACATTAAAATATTCTACGTCCTGCCCACAGAGTGTATTTCAGTGCTTCGTATTGTTCTCAAAAAAATAGCAATTACTTCTCTATTAACTGATTGGCTTTTATACTCGAGACGCAGTGTGTTTACTATACGACTTTAAATACAGTTCACGTGAACACGAGCGTAGCCGATCATTTTTAGTATAGCTGTTTCTTAAGATTGCTGGCGTCAGTTACGGACGGTTCACGGCATGCATTGTAAGTTAATCCGTCAGCGTATATTCAGGACCGTTGGCGATATGGAGGGGAGAGATTTAAATGAGAAAACGTTAGGGGCTGATAACGGACGCTAGCAGTCCAGTAAGGAAGTCAGTCGCGTACGAGTGTGGTGTAGGTAGGAGTACAGAAAACTGTCAGTTTCCTAGAAATTAGCAGTCCAGTAAGGAAGTCAGTCGCGTACGAGTGTGGTGTAGGTAGGAGTACAGAAAACTGTCAGTTTCCTAGAAATGATCTAGTTGTTTTACTGGATATAGCGTTACATTATTTTATATCAAGAATAAAATGAATAAATAAAACGTAACTGAAAAGACAATAATTAAAACTATATGTGATTCGGTGAACTACACCCGATTCCCGGAAGAGGATCACCTACCAGATTGAGCGCGTCGGAACAACAAAGTTACGAAGGGTGATCGTGTAGACTAGTCAATGACCGTGCTATGGCTGAGGCAGTTAGCCGCCGACCTCTCGCCACGTAGGCCAGGGCTCGAGCCAAAGTTAGTCCATGTGAGATTTGAGGTCTGTATGCTCCTGACTCATCTTCAACGACACGTTCCGCTCACCAGAAGGACAAAGGGCCGAAGTCTGGAAACATTCCAAAAACCAGTGCTCTTTCGAAAATCTGGGAACATTGAATAGAAAAGTACCTTCAATTAATATTTAGAGGGCAGGTCACGGCTCACGCAGTTAGCTGACGGCCTCACACCGCGAACGCCTGGGTTCGATTCCGGGCCCGTTAATGTGAGATTTATGGTGGGAAAACTGGCAATGAGGCAGGTTTTTCCTCCGAGTGCTGTAGTTTTCCCTTTACAGTATCATTCTTCCAAGGTTCCATACTCTTCTTCATCTGCATGCTGCTCGTACCGTACGGACAAATGGTTGAACCCGAGGAACCGTAAAACACAAACGCTTAGTCTTCGAAGGGTTAAATGTAGGTACAAATCTGCTGGCGGAAGCAATTAGAAGCGAGCAACTCCATGGCTTTGTATTATAAATAGTACTGTTGACGGATGTAAACAACAACATAAACATTAAAATGAATAGCAGTACAACTGAGTCGCAAGAAAACTGGTTCAAACAAAAGTTGAAGGAGCTTCACCAGGATTACATCATACTTCATTTGCAACAGTGACAAAATAAAAAGCATCCAGGTACAGCGGTTTCACGCCCATTTATGTGTATCAGGTGGTTTTTATTTTATAATTAGAAAGAAACACACGTCGTGCAGTTTTGTGAATTATACTGAGCAATCCGGGAAGTCTGATGTGGATAAGAGCTAAGGCACACTGATGCTGATGGAAATTAAATTCGGCGGACAATTTTTGGTGTACATCCCCAAGTGTGAAATAGATTTACTTGGCATTTTTAAGCTTATATGATAAATATGTTCCCACAAATTCTTCTTTACGTGTTCATTTTATGAAAAGAACGAACATGAAATTAAACCCGCTGTAAAACAGTAATATACACTTAGAGTTACTACGTACTCACGAAGTTTAAGAGTAAATTATATTTAAAACATGAACTGTACTGAAGAGAAAGATAAACTGTGCAACAGAACCATCAAAGGCAAATCCATACTACTGCGTTCAGTTGGCTTAACACTACAAAAGTACCATTTAAAAAACGCAAAATTTAAAACATCGGTTTTAAAGGCAGTGTTATACGACTGTCAACATTTTGTCCCGACATGAGAACGATTCACACACAACCACCCTTTCCAACTTCCCTTATATCTCATGTCCCCTGTGCATCCCTCGAACGTTGTACAGGAGAAGTGCTTGGATTCTTATCTTGATTGAAAGTAACATGCTGGAGACGGAAAGACTTCGTAAAAAATGCATTACCTCAGCACTCGATTCTCCTCCAGCTATCATATATGTTGCTCATTAGGTTGCTTCTTGTGGCATGGGAAGAGACAAGACCATACTTTTGTTCTACCCCCGTATTTTAAAGAAGGCCAAACATATTTGAAGGGTACATACGATGTATGCCATCTCGACACAGGTTTTTCTTGGTTCCCTGTGCCCAAAAGAAAATGCTGAGATGGTTCCCAAGATTCCAAGTTGCCACTACATGCTTCTCATGTAGCCCTCCCTACTTAAATTTAGTAGTAACCAATTTCATGTTTGTTTACATGTAAAATAACCACTGCCACCGGGTGACAACCCAATTGCAGTAAATAAATAAATATTATTATTATTATTATTATTATTATTATTACCGTAATCGAATGATCCTTCCCATTGTTCGAGTCGTCGAAGATGATACATGCCTTGGGCCACTTGGCCACTCTGATAGGCTCGTATCCTTCCAAACTATGTGAAAAGTTTGAGATTTATTGTGAGTATTCTTTCTTTATGAAAAGAGCGTCGTATCCACTTGTTACAGTCATGGTTGAATGTCACTTTGCGAGTCGATTTCTATGCACGTGTTCTACATGTCCACATTGCGCTGTGCAGGTAGTGGCCTCGCAATCGACCGATCCTCGTACAAGGTGCCATACCAAACGCATATTTAAGTTCTCCATGATGTTACGTGTCCCATGTCGCATCCAAACATACAGAAGACTGAATCTTTAACATAGCCGCTGTAAGAAGTTCAAATCTCGCATCCTAACAAATATTTATAAACGAGGATCATAAACCTGGAAAACAGAAGGCACTAGGCAACACCCCGCCTGTAGGGAGACAAACAAACAAAAGAAATTTCAACAACCAACATCCTAAATCAGGACCAGCCTCGTGGTCTAATGGTCAGAGTCTCTGACTACTAATCATGAGGTCCCGGGTTCGATTCCCGGTTCTACCGTGGGAATTTTCCCTGAAGGGGAGGATTCCCGCGGTGACCATGGTCT
>Ga0123357_10008877_pt1 | contig 12627 bp, 4 predicted proteins | sample TergutEmb28metaG_FD_89873 | JGI IMG/M metagenome (GOLD analysis project Ga0123357, IMG submission 89873) | Embiratermes neotenicus P4 segment gut microbial communities from Petit-Saut dam, French Guiana - Emb289 P4 | ecosystem: Host-associated > Arthropoda: Insects > Digestive system > Gut ... | reverse complement strand
TGAGATGAAAATAAAGTAAAAGAGGGAGGAGATACTATTATATATATTTATCAATAAACTATACAAAAACTGTATAAATATATATATATATATATATATATATATATATATATATATATATACTGGGACAACCCTGAGACATAGCTAAGTCCCGTTAAGACATGGACCACACCTTCTGCAGGCTGAAGCCCGTGCTGCCATCTGTGTGGCTGGAAGCTGGCCTTGAAATACAGTTGTATACCTACAGATTCACAAGATCAACTGTAACTTCAGGTCGGCGAATTTATATTAAATTGTTGTTATTCATTACCTTTTTGTACCATACATTAATGAAAGTAAATTTTCATGCCACATGCAGTCCATATAATTATTTATTGTAATATATTAAGACTACTGCAATGTACAGGGTTATTAATAAGTCCGTGAAACATTTTAAAAATTCGCAACAAATAAACTACTCAACGGATCATGGTACTTCTTACGCCGATAGAGAGAGAAACTCTCCAAGTTTTTCTTTACATAGTTCACAAATGCTCAATGTGTCCACCTTTGGTAATACGGCATACATCTATGCGATAGTCCATCTCGTTCCACACGTGTGTCAGCACATCACGGTCGACCAGAGCCACAGCAGCGGTGATACGGTTGCGAAAATCTGGAGGTTAGCGGGGAGTGGAGGCACAAAGACAGTGTCCTTCACAAACCCCCAGAAGAAAAAGTCGCACGGTGCTATATCCGGGGACCGGGGTGGCCACCGCATTAACGCGTCATCTTCTTTTCCTGTGCGTCCTATCCACCTTTGTGGCAAGTTTCGATTGAGATAGCCTCGCACGTCCTTTTAGTGAGCCGGAGAGCCATCTTGTTGAAAGATATAATCATTACTGTCTTCATTCAACTGTGGCATCAGCCAGTTTTCTAACATGCTTCACGGACTTAGGAATAACCATGTATTTTGAAAATTGGATGAATCACTTGATATTCTTTGCTGCTAACTACCGTTTTCACGGGTTGCCAAGATTTTAATTTAATTTTAAATTCAGGAAATTGACTTTCATTTTCAAGTTTTTAGGTGCAGGATACTGCCATCTTATGTGATGAATTACGAACGTACATCCTGATCAGAGCAGTAGAATATTTAACTTGACTGAGAGTGTCTAAAATCTGCGGAATGGAGGAGATTGCATAAGAAGGAGCTAAATGATCTGTACTCCTCACCCAATGTTGTGAGGGTGATAAAATCGAGAAGAATGAGATGGGCTGGGCATGTGGCGCGTATGGGTGAGGAGAGGGGGTTGTATAGGGTTTTGTTGGGGAAACCGGAGGGAAGGAGACCACTTAGGAGACATAGGCATAGATGGGTGGATAATATTAAGATGGATCTCTAGGAGGTGGGATGCGGGTATATGGACTGGATTGGGCTGGCCCAGGATAGAGACGAGTGGCGGACGCTTGTGAGTGCGGTAATGAACGTTCGGATTCCGTGAAATGCGGGGAATTTCTTGACTAGCTGCAAAGCAGTTAGCTTCTCAAGTAGGACTCTGCACCATGGAGTGAGTAAGTAAGATAGTGTCTAAACATCTGTGGTCACGGACGGCTATTTGTCGCTATATGAAAGAATGTTCACATGTACTTGCCGCATTACGGGCTAACCATATTCAGCTTTGAACTTTAAAGCAGTGTGTGCGTCATACATACAAACATCTGGAGACCCATACATTTTGTGGACACGTATACATTGTTACGGAATGTACAATGTATAATACAGTGACTTATTAAAAAAAACTGTGACTTTTTGTTACAATTGTGTTGTAAATTGAGTTGATATTAATGAGTCTTTAAATGAAAAGTAGGTACTTACTATTCCGTTAAACGTTGCTTGAAAAAATTAAACAGCACACTTCGTTCTGGTTTTTCACATCTGAAGCAGTTATATGTCGGTCAGAGCGTGTGCTTGCGTACGTGTGTGGGTGCGTGTGTGAACCCGCAATTATACTCGTATATATGTGTATATATATATATATATGTGTGTGTGTATGTGTGTGTATACACAAACACATATGTTTGTGTATAAATGTACGTACGTATGTAGGCCTATTTATGTTGGCATTCTTCTATGTGTGTATATGTATGTATATGTACTATAGTATGCATATATGTACTATTTATGTAAGCCTGTATATATATGTGTACGTATGTACATATGTGCATGTATATATGTGTGTAATTGCTTAGAGTCAAGGTTTTGTAACTTCAAATTAGATGTCAACATACTCCCCTCAGAGCTGAATGCTGAGGAACGAGGCAGGAAGTGGCTGTGACCTACGTCAAAGCATTTGCCGTAACGGGATGACAAGAAGCAGTATAACCGCGTTTGCGAAAAGAGTCAGAATTGGCGTACGGTAACTAGCATTTATAATTCAGACACGTCAGCTCTTAGGATGGAGCTTCAAGCTGACCCCTTAGCTTACATCCTTCTAGTGTTGAGGTTAAGAATGAAGGGAGCTATGCCTCTATTAACCCATGTGCTCTCATGGCATGCACAGGGGCTATTTCAATTTGTATGAACGTTAAGCTAACTTTTCGGTTTTGTGATATCAGTTTTCTTTTCCATGTTATTTAAATTATTTTTTTTATTCATGCTGTATGTGGCAATGCTGAATACAACACTGGGTTTGTTCTGTGTGTTTACTGGACTTTATGTTAGGTGACGCGTTATAAGGGACCACTATAGCAGTGTCACTGGAATAGTGGCATTAAAGTGTAAATGCGCGAATATGTACATTTATCAGTTAATAAGGTAGCTAAGTATATCAGCTTTCACGACTGTTATTAAACCATTTTACTTATCCTTGATTCAACGTCCTTCAGTAAGTGATCGCGTAGGTAAAAGGAGAACTTACTCTCATTTTGAAGAACCACGGCAGCTAAACTGGTATATACTGTTCGTTACGTCAACTTTACGTCATGAGACTAAGCTTTAAATCTCGGTCGTGAACACAGAAATGCACAGATCAGAGCAGAGAATGAGGACGGTAGAACAATGGAACGTGCCTTGCTGTGACTGGTCATAGATACAGCCAGGCTGGGAGAGTCGTTCGTCGGCAGGAGCTAAAGTCGTGGTCCGCTCAGTAACAACGATGGCAGTGCTGAATACAATATTCGTTGAAGACATTAGCGAACCATCCTATGGCTCTGGTGGCTAGTGGCCTGCCCCTGTCGGCGAGGGCCCCTGATTTATTCCTGGGCCAACCCAAGTGGGATTTGTGATGGAGAAAGTACCGTTGTCAGTATCGTTGTGTCGGTGCTCCACACTCCTTCTTTTGTCTATCAATGACGCTACATTATAATCTCAACAAGTGACAGGCTCGTTAAACATCACACTCGAAGTTGATAATCACCAATGATTCACCGGAGATCAGTGATATTAGTTTTCTCGTTGTATCTTTATTAGGCTCAACTTTGTCCATTGTTTTAGGAGTTATATTTGGTATACGTAACAACGACCGTTGCAGTCGATGGGACAACACTTCCTTGTTTAGAAGCTCTGTGCTCATATTTCGTCCAGGATACCCCGTTATTCTGAAGTTTTCGTGGTTTTCCTCAGTCGTATAGTTAAACTGCCGGGATAATACGTCAAATTAGCCAATTATCGCTTCTTCCACATTCATTTAAAGCTGTTAATTATTCAACCTTCCATTCGATTTCTATATACGTATTCCGAGAAACTGACTGCCTCTTTAAACAAAACGTAAACAAGTACGGTGTACAAAATCTTTAGAAATTTGGCCGTGCCCCCGTTTTAGGGAATGCTCATTCTTCTAAGGGACAGAAGTAATGAAATCTCTGTAAGTATAATGACGACTGATTTACCTGGAGCAGAAAGAGTGCCAGTTTCAGATACACTGTGTAAGCCCGTGTCAGTGCCTCACAAAGAGAGCCATTAGTGTAATAATTACAAGTATTATGACCACAGGCTACCTTTAAACACTTTCGGTTGTTTAATGGATACTCTTCTCGTTGCTGTCATTGAACAGAATAAATCAGGCTGCACCTGAGTACCTCTGAGATGCAGTGAAAGTAAGATAAAGGAAACAGACATCACCCCTATAGTGGTCGGTACTGCACAGTGCGCACGTAAATGTTGGCGCGTTTTATACAATGTAACTGAAGAGAACTACCCTAAGGCATAAGATACTCTTTAGTGAGTTCTATTATGATTATAGCCATACATAATGTGTGTCGCTGATACATGGCCACTCTGTGCTCGTAACTGTATTCCATTAAGTTTATGAAAACGTATGTCTTATTTTTACTTATTAATAACTGTTGGATCCCCTACAGCTGTTTTAAAACTTCAGATAAACATATCCTAACATAAATATTCGAACGACATTATTACCTCAGGACATTTAGATCATGTATATTGAAGTCGCAGATTATAATCCTGGTTGTAAATTTAGGTGCATTTTATAGTTCTTCTGCTGCCCGCAGAGAAAGTTCGCGTAATTAAACAATGATTGATTATGTAAAAATGAATGTTAAACACACGTAGCAATTTTCTTGTAGCCTTAGGTACTGTCAGATTGCGGCTTCGCGGCATCCGGTTTTACAGCTGCATTCACTGCTTTGATTGCAACAGACTCCGGCGAGATATAGGATGTGTGAGAAGTCAGGATGGACAAGCTGGGTGTATGTTAGAACTAAACTAATTCATCAGTCTAAAAGCTAAATATGAAGAGACCGCAAGTATAACGATACAACAAACAAACAGAATTAAACGATCAAGAAAGAACGAAGAACATTATTGAAATTCAATAAGAATAGGCCCTTTAATATTTGCCTCGACTTATTATTATTATTATTATTATTATTATGACCAGCCTCGTGGTCTAGTGGTCAGAGTTTCTGCCTACTGTTCATGAGGTCCCGGGTTCGACTCCCGGCTCTACCGTGGGAATTTTCTCTGAAAGGGAGGATTCCCGCGGTGACCATGGTCTGGGTAGGTTAGTAGAATTTAGGTTTAAGGGCCCTCCTGGAACTACATCCTCCTCTATCACCACTCACATCATCGGGACAACGTAACCGCGCCTCATGGGCGTCCCAACCTCATAAGTCGGTTACACTTCTGCCATGCCCAGGAGGGAAGACCACGAAGTCCACAAGGACATGTGGGGCATTGAAAAAAAAATATTATTGTTATTATTATTATTATAGTATATGACAGCATACAATAGCTTACAACACGTTAAAATTGCTATGCATGTACAGAACTAAAACGGAAAAAAGCAATGACAATAAGCAGTGTAACAGTAAACGTAATATACTTAGGCTCAGGAAAGGAAATGTGTCCTAAACACCAACAGTGTTTGCACTAAAATATGCAATATCTAGCATAAGGACAGAGTCTGGAGAATTTCCGACGTGGAAAATGAGGGAAAAAATCTTAATTTATATTTTTAAACTTAGGTGTTCTTTACGAAGTAAAAAAAAAGGAAGGCCATATGTGAAGACCACGTCAGTCCGTCCGTCCGTCCGTTCGTCTGTGATCCATTTTGAGTTACTAAACCTTTTGGTCAGAATTTCTTGAAATTCAGTTTAGGAGATCTTTGCGCAAATTATTCGAGAAAACAAAAGTTTGGTGAAAATAGTCTCAGTGACAGTCAGATTGTACATAAAGGCCGAAAAAATTTCTACACGTAATTTTTACATTTACTGATCGATATGAGCTAAATTCAGTACGGAAGATCTTCATCTTCATCTTCAGGCTCAGCCTGCAACCCGGGCACCACTCCAGTCTAACAGAACCTAACCTCCAACATACAGCAAACCAAGAACGAAACGACCAATGTGGTAATCAACATCATAGTCGCGAGCTCCTGATGATGGGCATAGTAGTGTCCGAAACATGTTGAGCCTACAAGAAGTATAATAAAATAATAAGTGGTATCTAGTTGGTTTTTATTCTTCAGTTATCACAATGATGCACGGTCCAACAAACATCAAACTGCTTACTCCGTTGACCTCATTGTTCCTTACTGAACCTTAAAAAATGTACAACCATTGCGGCTCGACACGGCTCTTTTCTTTCCGACAAGTCAGTCGCCCCCTCTGAGATTTGACTGTCCGAACTGTTGCTAAAGAGATGTCCTGTAATATAAATTGTCTGCAGTCACATCCAACTGATGACAAACTGCATTTGTTCGATCAAGTTCACCGTGAGGACCTGAGTCGCTTGATTCAGATCCGGTTTCCTAACAACTTGTCGCTCCTTCTTTATACCTTATAAAAAAATTAAAAAAAAAACAACAAAAGGGAACTTAACCTTTCGTATTATCAATGTACTTGGCATTTCATGGCTAGACACACTCTTATTTGATGTCGCCATAACCGACGCTAACTCTGTAAGGCGGCATTTACCTGAAGTACACATAGATACTGTTTTTCTACCTCACAGTAAACATACTGCAGCTCCAATACAAAGACAATATTGTTCATGTAATTAACCGCTATTTATTATTGTAATTATAAGAAACCGGGACCGCGGGAGCACACTGGGTATTGTGCTGTGCTACAAATCGAAAGGTCGCTGGTTCGATCCCAGCTGGTGTCACTGGAATTTTTCATTGACATAAAATTCTTCCGATCGCACTATGGCCCTGGGGTCGACTCAGCCTGTAACAGAAATGAGTACCAGGAGTATTCCCTGGGGGTAAAGGCGGCCGGTGCGTAAGGCTGACAACCTTATCACCATCCTGTGCCGTTGTCACGAAATCTGGGAACCTTAACTCCCTGGAACCCTGTGGGCCTGTAACGGAACTGCTTTACCTTTACCTTTAATTATAAGATACATAAATACGACGTGTGGACAACATACAGAGGTGTTTAATGTTGAAGTAGGTCATATAGATATCACTGCCATTGTGTCTACTGCTCTGTATAGAGCTGCCATAAATATACGTTTTGCTGACAAACTGTGGGATGTTTGTTAATAGGACAGCTTTCCTTCTTAAATTTTCGTTTATAAGACACGAAGGTGATTAGCAGCGCACACGGAAGCTCCGCACTGATCTCTATCTTGACCTACAAGAATCCAGTCCTCGTAGTCACACCGTATTTCCTTAAAATACGTCTGTTCACTATTCTTTCATTCTTCATGCGTCGATCTCTCAAGCTGCCTTCTCCATTCAGATTGTTCAACTAAACCCGTTTAATTTACAGTGGTTATGTTGTTATGTTATAATCAATAACGGATCTTCCGATAGTTTTCCAAGTAATTAACCCTGAAATCTGTCGCAGCAAGATTGCTTTCATGATTCAACAACATAAATTCTTTGTTTCGGCTCTTAGGTCTGAAGTTCAGGAATGATTTATGATGATTATAAACTCACTGCAGAATATTACGTAAGGAATTCACAAGGCAAACGTAAATGTCCAAGAGGTTTTTATTTAATTTGGTCAGTCACGGATATAATAAATCACTGAAGTTGATAGTATGTTAGTGTATATATGTCATAAGACAGTGAGCCTGTTTTTCGAAATTGGGCCATGAACAAACTTCTTGGTGCAATTGTCAAATCTAGAGGAGGATCGAAGGAACTATAGCGAAATACTTCGGCTGATTTTTCGTAGAACAACGTGCAACGTGACACCAACATTTTATTGTAAATAAGAACAAGAAGAAACCAAAATACTTTGTCGAGTAAAGAAGAACCTAAATCTTGTATTTGTGACATTATCCGCAAAATCCATTTTTGCCACGTTTCTCTAAAAACACGTGATTGAAACGATATTTATGAGAGTCTTCAGCGTAATGAGCTAAACTCTTGCTACCGCACATCCCAGATTCATTTAATTACACGTTTACTTACAGCTGCCATTGTCGAGAGATGATGGGCTTAGTAGGGTAAGGAAACGTCGTTCCAAAAAAGCTGCCGACGTTTGAATATTGTGTGGTAGTATTAATCCTTAACTAAGAAGAAACTTTTTGTGGCATATACAGGAGAAAAAGGACTGTGAATAATTTTATTTTAAGGATTCCACTCTTTGTGACCGAAAATTGTTTGAGAAAATGTAGAAGTATTTATTATCCCTAATCTCTTATGAGTAAAATAAAAACTAGAGGAAACTGTTGTTAATTTTTGTTATTAATTAGAATACATCCTCTTCTGTAGAAAATCTTGAAGCCCTAATAATCCTGCCCGCCCTTACATTAGGTTCATATCTTACTTCCTCACGAAGAAAGATTACGCGTTTTTTATCACTAAAGTTTTTGGGGTAATTTGTAACGTCCATCCTACCGGAATACTCTTACAAAATGAGTCATGAGATGGCAGTTTATAAGCTATCGTGTCGAGTGAACAGAACTGCGAAGAGGGTACTGTAGAAGAGAAAAATCTGTAAGATAAAATTAATATAATTTTTTAGGGTCTTTTAGGTTACATGAACACTGTAAATCATTTTCCTGCGTGTTGTCTTATCTTATATTTTACAATTCCGAAATGCAGCACATAACACTTATTAAATTCATGCTCAGAAGTTACCTACTTCTTCGAAAATAAGAGTAACTTATATTGTGACATTCTCTAGTATACTTAGTCCCAGTAACTAAACTACTTCGTAAGCTGTAAAATGGAGTGTTGCAAAGTTCTCTTAAAAAGGCCAGAAAATACGGGCCTGAAACTTGGAATGCGGAAAGGTTTCGTTGTAAGGAAGAAAGAAGCATGCCCGTAAGATTTCCAAAACACTAACGCTAAATATTTATAAGGTGCCAGACTTAGCTGTCTGTAAATAAACAAGAACTGTCAGGAACTGTTCCTGCGAACATTTGGTTGTGACTAAGAATCACGAAGGTTATAGTTCGCCTCTAGAGGAATGTCGGAATTGCTCGTTGCTGTAGTCATGAGGTTTGTCATCCCCGTTGTGTTCTATGAAATAACTAATGTACAGTGTGTGTACTGGTCTGATGTACAGTGTGTGTACTGGTCTGATGTACAGTGTGTGTACTGGTCTAACTCGTGTAACCCACACCGCCCAAACTTTCTGACAGATACGAGATCTCGTGCCTACTTTACCCCCTCCCTACCCCATATAAACAGCCAATGTATGTTTTGTATAACTGCTTAATAAGTATTTCATGTACAACCTGAAGATGGCTATTATCAAGCGCAGAAACATGTAGTTGTGCTGTATGTAGAAAATACTTTATATTCTACCGATAAACACATTACTTTAGTTACTCGTTGCTGTGTAGAGTGGGGAGTATTTCGAATCATATTACAACGGACTTTAACGATGTTTGTTGAAACTGGTAATATTTTCTCCTAAATCTTCACATCAGAGGAATGTAGCAACAACAGGTTTCTGCTAGACCACACAGTTTCACACGACAGACCACAAAGTTCCTAAAGGAATAGTTTTGAGTTGTGACTTGAGCATCAAGACATGAAGTTAATATTAAATGTCTACCACAGAACTGGTTATGTTCCGTGACCGAACAGAGGATAACAACTGGAGAGCAAGATTAAAGTAAATACGAAATTTACGTTTACGTGACTTTCTAATTTGTTGATCGCATTTTCTTAAAAAGAAGTATGTTCTCTGATTTATATATTGGTTTTATATATAATATTTCCAATTAGTTAACTGATTTATAATAATATATCACATTTTTATTCTAAGAGTAGTCTAATAAAAATCCATTTTATCAAAAAAAGTTTAGTGTATTATCAATATTAATTTTTGAAACTAACAGCCCTAGTCGGAATTTTCAGGAAACATGTTGTCTATGAATCAGAATGACTACAAAATTAGCTGTCTTATGTATTGAAAAGGACTAATTAAATTCTGATGTCCGAAAATAGACACGTGACAAGGAAATCACCTTATTGAGACTGTACGTATGGACGTAACAATTAGTACTGCGTAGAATGTTTAGGCCGTGCATGAGAAATCGCGGACCAAGGACTGGAATGAATTTGATTTGCATAAAATTAATAATTTTTGTTGAAGAATTATTAGAATTTACGAACATGTTTTACAGAGCATGCAAAATTTACTGTTTCTGTTAAAGATTTTAACGTCTAAATGTATAAATCGTCGTTAAAGACACTTACTTTGTTTGTTTGTTTTTGGTGCGACAGCCGCCATTAGGTCAGGGCTTCCTCATCCACGATGTTTCTGGATCACACACAACGGCACACCACAGTCGGTAGGACTCCTCTGGACGAGTGATCAGCTCGTCGCAGAGACCTCTACCTGACAACACACAACACACACAACAAAAAAACTTCCATGCCCACGGTGAGATTGGAACCCACAATCACAGCAAGCGAGCGACCGCAGACCTACGCCTTAGACCCCGCGACCACTGGGACCGGCAAGACACTTACTTAGGTTCTGTAAAAGGACACAAAACAATTTCCAAACTTAATTTGTACTCATCAGTTAATTCAGGAATGGCTGGTTCCTGAAGGCACTGAAATTGCCGTGACGTTGTTGAAAGTGAGTTATTTTGTTCGTGTAACTCGTCATACTTGTAATGCTATAGTTATCATCTGCGAAACTGCGTAGTAGTGAAACCAGAAACATTGCAGACGTGTGTAATTACACCACATGATTTGAGTCACTCGGTATCATGTTAAACTCTTTGCGAAATATCGGCATAAGTTTAAGACGACACTATTTAGAGGCCACAATCTTAGTCACCTACCAACAAATAAGAATTATTACAATCTCGAAGCCATGTTGGAATATCTCACGCAAAAGTACCCATTATAAACATCAACTCGCGGGTACAAAATTGTGTTCTTTATTAGCTACTACTGGTTGAATGTTTCTGAGTGTTATGCGTGGTTTGCTCCGGACAATACCTTTGCTCTGTTGAGAAATGCACTTATTTGATAGTGATTATGATCGATATAAGCGTGCACAGTGCACATAGGAGATATACAAACAAGGTGTGGCTTAAGTCAGAAGTGGTAGATTATAAATACATAATTAATATAAATGTAATTTCCGTGTTACCGAGACAATACAGAACCTTCACTGTCCAGTGATGCTGAGAAAATGAGCAGACTTCACCTTCCCGGCCGCAACGCTTAGTAGGTCCAGTAATAGTTAAGGTTTGTCGTATTCAAGGACGTAGAGAAAAGCATCCTTCTGTACAATAAACCAGGAGTTATGTATACATAAGAGTAAAAGGAGCAAAATGCAAACCTTTAGGTAGTGGTGATATACTGCATATTCTTCCAAATTTTTTTGTTTTTGTTTTATTGATAGGTAATTTCTTAAGGATTAATGGCTGAATATTTTAGTTTACCTTAAAATTTGCATAAAATTGAAAAGCTTTGCCCCTTACGTCCGGCAGCATAATGAGGACTTTATTAAATTAATGCTCAAAAAGCTTAGAAGATATAAGTAGATACAGAATGTACTCGAAGAAATAACAGTGAAAAATGCAACAAATGTGTTAAAGCAATGTAGCAAAACTCTGCGGGAAATTTTGATGTTTTGCTGACCGTGCATCTCAGTATATTTATCTCAGTAATTAACCAACTTGATGCACCAAATTTTTGTTTACAATAAGTTTATTTCATGCCTCTACATGTTTCGAGTACATGTGCTCATCATCGGGAGGTCAAAATTGCATTACACAGCCTCTGGTATCATCACATCTATAGGTGTGATGATACCAGAGGCTGTATAATGCAATCTTGACCTCCTGATGATGAACACATCTGCTCGAAACATGTAGAGGCATGAAATAAACTTATTGTAAAAAAAACAATTGGTGCATCACGTTGGTTAATTACTGAAATAAATAAAAAATCTGCAATTGCGAATATTTAGTTTATAAGTAAATAAATTAAATTTTTACAATTTTAAACTGTCCCTTACAGGACTGGATGTTTTGCCTTCTGTTGAGACTTTTGGCTCTTTATTGTTTAACTTATTAATTATTTGCCCGTACATCTGAAGTATCGTCAGTCAATGAAATGTTTTTCTCAAGACGTAAAGTGTAAATCAGAAATGTGCAATAGCGAATACGCGAGGCTACAATCATATAGACTATCCGACATGCGTCAAATGGCGCAGCTGCCTATTTCCAACTGTAAATTTTCAACCTGATAACAGCCCCTAAAAAGAACCCCAACAAATTCTATTTGCCAGCGACGCAACTGTCTTATCATTAAACAATGTAACAGTCGTCATCTCTGTCTACTCGAACTTTCTTTTCACAAAACCAATTCCGCAGGTAACTTTCGTCACGTTCTGATGGTTATAATGCATAATGTTGAGAAGATTAGAGAAAAAAAGAAAAATAACAGACCGAGCACAATTTTCATAGGCCATTTCTTCTAACGATAATACCGTTCAGTCAAAACACAACAATATATTCAATAATATAAAGTTTGCTGCATGTTTCGGTTACGAGTAACCATCATCATGCAGACATTTCAGTACATGGTCATGACATGTTCAGTGCTTACAGTATGGGATCCCAAATGTAAACAATATGGGATCCTGTATTGTAAGCACTGAACATGTAATGTCCATGTCCGGAAAGGGATCCCATACTGTAAACAATATGGGATCCTGTATTGTAAGCACTGAACATGTAATGTCCAT
>Ga0123357_10008875_pt1 | contig 12627 bp, 9 predicted proteins | sample TergutEmb28metaG_FD_89873 | JGI IMG/M metagenome (GOLD analysis project Ga0123357, IMG submission 89873) | Embiratermes neotenicus P4 segment gut microbial communities from Petit-Saut dam, French Guiana - Emb289 P4 | ecosystem: Host-associated > Arthropoda: Insects > Digestive system > Gut ... | reverse complement strand
GTGGATGCGCGCGCTAACATAAAGCAGCAAACATGAACGGTCGGGCCATTCCAGGAGCTTATCTTTTCCGTCTGCATGTGTGTTTCTGTTAACGAAGATTTCAGCTAACGAATGTGATTCCGGAACGAATTATCTTCGTTAGCCGAGGTATCACTGTATAAGCTTGTTATCTGCCAGGACGTGACGTATATTCTAGTAGAAGTGTAGATGCATCGCGGTGAAGGCCGTAGTATTCTTTGAATCCTGTAAACTTTTACCATTCAATACTGCGTCACGTCACATAATAGAGTAATTTTCCTTTTCTTCTTATTCTTATTCAGAAACGTACATCTTTTAATAAGATTTCGGTTTCCTTCGTGCGTTCAACCATTACAATTCAGTCATGTTCATATTTTGGCGCGGAAGACGACTGGCAACATTGATACTCCTGTGGCTCCACCCAGTGGCGGAGGTGCAGCGTAAGTGGGAAGAACCATTGTATAATCTAGCGCTCCTACTGGCTGTACATCGCCGCGGGTACTATGAAGGAAGCCAATACTTTGGCTTATAATCTGCAGGTAATTTTGCTTGACCTGCAGTCAAAATTAACAGTTTTATTTTTAATATTTGTTGCTGCAAAGCATAAAACCATACTTCATGTTTAAAGCTGAAGATCCGAGTAACGAATACCGGTGTGAAACCTCTCACCAGAACAACATTGGTCCGCCATATTGAAGAGAGATCTTCCATCTCCGTTTTCCTCGGTTTCTCTCTCTCTCTTTCACATTCATCACACATTGTCACTCTCCCCTCCTTCGTGGACGAATCCAAATCAAGCGTTGGAGGGTGTTACTTGAGAATACAGGAGGAATAGTTACCTAGAATTTTTTACAGAACAACACGTTTAGGTTATTACTATGTTACTGTGTCACAGAATTTGTATTGAGGAACTTGTATCCATAGAAGTACGAGCGACAGTAAATAGCGTGCTGCGGTATTATTGACGAGCGGTGTCACGATTCCTGGTTGAACAGTTGGACTCGTCTGTGGAAGGGTGGGGAGGTGGGGGGAGAGTTTATGACGTCATTTGACGGTGGAGTCGACCTAAACAGAGTTATAAAACGGCACGAAGGATCGAGAAAGGCACGACGAACGTACGAAGCGTGTGAGGAGAAAGCGAGAGAGAAAAATAACAACTAAAACGAAGGCCAAATGAGAGGCATACGTTGGGAGAATGAGGTGTTGATGTATCTTGGGCATATAATGCAGTGTTTATAAGTGGATTTTGTGTGATTTAAGTTCGAATGTTTAAAAGCAGAACGGTAACAAATGCGTTAATTTGTTTAATCTGAATCTTTTTCAAACAGTTAGTGGTTTCGTAATTTATAATGGAATTGTCCATGGGTGATCGTGTTTATGCGGCAGAGAGAATCGTGAAGAAAAGGGTGAGGCGGGTAAGTGAAATCGTACGCCGTGCGCCTTCCCAATACAAGTAGCTGTGCTGACGTGTGTCCCTCCTAAGGCTATGTGTAACGTGATTTGCTGTTAACTGTACAAGTATAAAGTAACGCGTTAAACTTGACCTTGTTTTAAGTAGGTGGCCAGTGCTTTAGATGTGGGAGCGCATGGCAAATTATGGAGGATATCTTATGTAGAATTTCTAACTGGAAAGCCCCTCACATTTCCCGTTACTGTCATCCGTCAGTTTGAAGTAATGTGGGCCCTTTTCGGAGGGGTGTCACTCTGAGTGGACGCAAATAGCCGAAGCATTTACGTCGATGGGTTATTAAAGAGTTTTTTTGACGAAGCTTTTATACTAGGCATGATTTGACAAATCTAGGGCAGCGTGGTCAGCTGCTTATTTTTCTGTATTATGTGCAAATTTTATGTAATATTCGTATGCAGATCAGAAGATCCTTAGCAAACCACCGGTCATCAGGTCAAAGTAAATATAGCTTTAGCTCGCAGCTGTGAACCACATTTGTCAAGGTACATATAGGTGAATTTTAATAAGGCAAGTGTGGCACTTTGCACTTTGGGGGCTGTGCAGTGGGATAATGCTATTATGTGTCGGATGGGAGGACCGAAGGTGGGCAACTCGTCTGTGCTCCTCTCATGAAGACGGTTGACGTGTATGGCTTCCTTTTCACCCAATCAACCACATGTAGGATTGCCACACTTTTGTTTTAAAAAAGTGTCTGCTAGTTTTTGCAGTGAGGTGTGGTGACAGTGATTTAACTCCTTTATACGAAGAAACTCAAAGACGTAATTCCTGTCGTCAAAATCTATTATTGAACATAATGCAAACATCATAATAGTCCACCTTCTACTAGTTATTCCAAGTGGCTGCTTTCCAATAAGTTTTCTCTAACAGAGTTAGTTGAACTGAATGTCATCAAGTTAATGGACTGTGTCTGTATATGCCCATGTATGTCACTTATGGAAATAGGCATTAAATGTATAGAAATTATGCATTTTCTTTTGTGATTTAATGAAAACATATTACTGTGTTTCGTGGCGACCCAAACTCCAGGTTCACTCTTGAACAAGTGTGTCCTGCTTAAAACATGAAAATGTGTATCAGTGTAGAGACAAAAAGTTTAAAGTGGCAGTGGAGCCAATTTCTAAAATGTCTTGTGATTTAGATATCAGTATATTTTAGACAATGAGTTATATCTGACTTAAAATTTGGCATAAGTACAAGAATATGATTGATGTGTTCTAATATACAAACATGTGGCACTATAGTATAACCCTTTTTAAGCACAGTAGTTACCTCAGTATGTGGACCACCAGCTTTAACATTCATGAACTTTGCATTTTGCCCAAAAAATATATTTATTTTTATGCCAGAATATAGGATGACCCTGCATGTAAGATAACTGCCACCTACATAATAATGAAATTTCAGGAAAATACCATACAAAAAAATATTTTAACTTCGTGCACAATTGTTATGGTGACCAACAGCCATTCACTCCCTCCCCAAATTTTTTAGATGACAGATGAAAAAACTGGGTAAATGGGGTATATGTTTTGTATGATGCACAGAATAAACAACTGGGTGGACATACTGTATTATGACTTTTCCTACATAAAGTTGTATGGGGTCCTGATAATTAATTAATTATGGGAACAGGGTGTTAGTGTATTAAGCTTTAACTTCCAACTAAGCTTGACTAGTCAGTCTGTTTGCAGATCCTTTATTAAAAGGCGTGTTACATTTTGTTGCAGGGACGAGTTGAATATTTTGTGAAATGGAAAGGATGGAGTCAGAAGTGAGTGTCAATATCTGACTTACAAATTTAATATAGATTACACTCTTCTGGAATGTGATGCTGTGAGAACCTCACATCTCATGTTTAGTAGATTTTTATTTATAATCTATCGACATTGGTGAGATTAGTATGAGTCAAAAATGGTATTGCAATGCCAGTATCCTTAGCAATAGAAATGTTTCATAAAGATATGAGTAGTGGAAGGGAATTTGTACTTCAATGAATGTAATCTGGATGTAGAAATTTGGTTGCTATGTATATTGTAATGGATTTGTAGATTACACTAAACTCTATTTATACCTTAAAGGCAGCAATAGGAATTAGTTCTGTGAGTTTTGAGGTTTTCGTATTGGTGTGGCTGGGGGTTCTGTGTTTCTGGGATATATGCGTCATCCCAGAAGAACTGAACCGTCTGTCAGGAGTCACACAAAACATTGCAACAGTATATAATTTGTTACTTTCATATATTAGTCTAATTTTTATATATTTGTTTTATTTGGTTCTTTCATTTTCAGTTTTGTTGTAGAATGTAAAATCATAAATTTGTGTTTTCATGCCAGTTGTTCAGATGGTACCTAGACTGTCTGTACATGATCACTGAAACTGTGTTATCATTTGTATACACAGGCCTGTGTGTTACTGACATAAATCCAGGCAGAACTGTGTGTTTCCTTCCCTGCTACATATTTCCAGTAGTCACATATCCTCTGTTCAAAATGCTGTATTTAGGTGCTTTAAATCTGCAATCCACTAACAATGTGCAGTTTTAGCCTGTGCGTTAGTGTGCTGGACTGATGTGCAAATGGCCAAGTATTCATTTTCTTACTCTTTTGCACCTGTCATTGTGCTGGTTGATCATCAACATCATCAGTGTCATCTCCTTCTCTTCCTTGTCCATGAGCACAGTTTTAAACACATGGCACATTAGAAATGTGTTTTGATTTCCACCTTCATGCAGAGAGGATATGAAACACAGTCCTTGGGATGCAGCTACTGCCATGACCAGGTCCACCTGAAGACATAAATATAACCCATTTATGGAAAAATGTAGTTTTTATATTAAATAATAGGGTGATAGACACAATTAAAGAAAACTAGCCTTAGTTTATTTACCACAAGTGTTGGAATGTCGCATTAGTTCGAAAGCTGTTTCAGGCACAGCACGTGGGAGCCAGAAGAGAATATATTAGATGGACGTCTCATCGATATTTTTGAACAAGGACAGCGTGGGGACCCAGCATCTCATAAGAGAGGACCGGGTAGAAGGAAGGATTCCACACGCTATCATGTATGTCCCACATGCAGTACTTCTGTTTCATTTCTTTAGCATATGCGTACCTCATATGATTTTTTTTACTTGTTTGTTTAAGCATTAGTCTGCTATAATTTTGCCTCAAGAATTATGTTCCCACTCTTTCTGGTCTTTTCATTGTCATCTGTAGAGTTGTACTATCAACTGTGAAATTAAGAACACAGGGTGGCTGCAGATTAGTAGATGATTTTTTTTTGAGGGGGGGGGGAGCTGTTTATTTAGAGCACATAAAAAAATTTCTGGCTTAAAAGCACTCTCACAATGTTCAAGTTTTTTTTTTTTTACATATGGAAGTTTGAAATTTTTTCACTAGTGGCATAACAATCAGATGTACCATAAGACAGTAATACAGGCAACATGCAGTAACTACAAAACAGTGTTGTAGTGTCCAGCTTTTTTCACATGTGATTACAGGTGCTCAGTATGGGCTGCTTTGGCAACACGACACATGTCCTACCTGTAGCAAGTTTCATGTCACTTTTGCTGCAGTGTATCCTACTCAACTGTCATGGAAGCTTCCGGATTCTGTCTTTGAGTTCTTCTGTGGACTTATTAACTTACATATATGCTCTAGCAAACTTGAACATTGGAGACAACCTTGTAGTATTTATTACGATTATTATTAATTGGCTGGGTCAGTTCCTTGTCCCATATGCACTGTGACCATTAATTGATCTGTTGTGCTTAACCCAGCTTATCATTAGACATTCAAGCAGATCTGTGTCTGTAATAAGGTCCAACAGAAAACCTACAAGTCCATTCTGTCCATGACAGTTTTCTAGCCTCTAGTTGCCAAAAAACTGAAGTGTTCTTTGCGCTAAATCTTCAGTCTTGTGTGATGTGTGACGATATTTCATCACTCATACCACATTTTCTACAGCTTGTGTCTCCTTCATAGGGACAGATTTGTTGTAGGTGCTTTCTTAGTTGACAGTGTCCCATTATGAGTTGTCACTAATTTTGTCTGCTTTCTATTAATGTTCGTAGATTTGCAGCTATTCATGCAAAGTTTCTCTCAGTAGTAATTTCACATTTCCATGACCTGGACTATCATTCCAGTAAATATTGTGGTGTCTCATGGCCCAATCGTTATATGCTTGCTTTATTGGACTCCTTCGAATGCTGCTAGCTGGTTCTGGGCCAATAAGCGACTTTTCTGATCCAACTTTTGCAAGTCGGCCATCACGTTCGTTTCTTTACCTTGTACTGCAAACATTTTCTATTTATGTTCTTAGTAGAAATTGCAAGCCTACAAATTGTCTGCTGATTTGTAGCCACCACGTGTATCATTGAAATCTGTAAGTTTCATAGTTCTTATCAGTAATTTGCTATTCCTGTTTGATGCCGTTTCATTATCACCTTGGTTGGTATGTGCATCACGTTTAGTTATATGGCTTCACACTTAAACCAACACAACTCTGATTTTTTTAAATGTAACACTGAGATAGTTATATTTCCATGAGTCTTATTATGTACCTTTTGTTTTGTTTCTATGATATAACATGTAAAGAAATAAGTGAAACTTGGAATGTTCCATCAAAGAAATTCTGAAGTATTTGTCATCTTATGTCAGATCATTTCAGAAGTTATGTTTGTGTACTGTACAGATACCCCCTGGCTTACATAAGCCCAGATTTACTGAAACTTGACCTTATGCGTATGTTTCCGTAAACCTCTTTTGTTTCACATCATCACTAAGAATAATTCAGTGTTGCTGCTTGGCCAGAATGTGGATTGCCGACAGTACATTATCACGTGTTGGAATGACAGTGTGCGTTTATAATGTGTACATAATGACAAAAGCTTTCACCGTCACTTTTTCTTTGTACCTCGTAAAATAAGTCCATAAGCAGAAACGCTGAAATGACCTTTGTACACAAGATGTACATATGGATGTGCAAATATATTTTTATGTCTTGGAGTCTAGGTGCCAGATTTTTGGTACTTTTTTTTTCTTCTTTCTTTTCTTTTCCTTTCCTTTCTTTCTTTTATCTTCTTTCTGTTTTTCTTTTTTAATAATAATGTGTCACTTTAATAAAAATTGTGCTTGATCACATTCATTGATGATGGGTAAACGTTTTCTAAAATAAACGTTTTTGCCCGTCTCTAACAGCGTGGCATGAATGCAGTTAAACAAATGAAGCGTGCAAAAGCCAACTACCAAAATTCAATGCTCTTGACTGTAAGTATGACTGTGTGCTTGTAGCACCCATAATTTTTATGTCTTGGTTGGGAATACCACAGTGAAGGATGCGTAATGTGCTGCTATATCACTGCATCACATGAAACTGAAACTAGGGAACTGATGTGAGAATGTGGTTAATCCATCTGACAGCTGCTGGCACTTACACTCAGTTTTTCTACCAGTTATTGGCATTTAAAAAGTTACAGTTGTAATAATGCTGACATGTGAATGGGGACACACACACACCATCACAGTAGTAAGACGTCAGAATTTCAAGTAAACCAGGGAAAGCAAATTGTCTTACTATCGTGTGATATTTTGATATGACTGCAGTGAGCACATGGATACAGGCGTCTCTGATTACATAAGTGTCCTCAGCTGATGAGTTGTAGGGCAGGATGAATATTATTTCAATGCATCCATTAGTTACTTTTCAGCAAAGTAACATAACTGATACCTCACAGGGAACGAAAACCACAGACTTCTCATTACAAAGAGATATTTACTGCTGTTAAACCTCACTTATATGATACTACAGAATAAGATTATTAGACTCTTACATCAAGCAAGTTACTGTGAAAACATGGGGAAATGTCAATGTAACATAATATTTGGGCATGTTAGGATCTTTGGATCCTTATCTGACCACTTACTGTACTGTCCTAATCTGAATAATGGTGTGTACCTATTTTGAAAAGAACTAATGTTCTGACCAATTCACATTCTTCACACATTTACCTCTATACACTATATTAACATTCACAGAATGGGAAAACTGCTCGATCATGGTCTACTGTATAAGCACAGTGCTGTTAAACTGCTGAACGTATCGTAATGACAGTTAATTTGTTGCATAATTTCATGGTTTTCATACGTCAGACCACAGATCAGACTGCGTGTTCCTGTTTTTGTCTACATTACCCAGCTTGTAAATCACATATTTATGGTGCCATATTTTTAGATCAGCTGTTTCTTTTGCCTCTCTGACTTTGCTGTATTTCTTGTAATATCTTATAAACAGCATGATTGAAAGATTTTCTTTACAATCTTTTTCTGAACCTCTGCAAACCCAAGAAGCCTTCAGCACGATTTTACTTTAAATGTTTATAGGTCTTCATGCATTGTGTTTTTACTTCTGTCAGATTTTAGGAAAAATTTATTTTCGTTGACAAATTTTGGTAGAAATTTGGAATGTAAAATGTCACACAGTCAGTGAAAGTGTCCCATGCAGACAGAGGGAAGGACAGACATGCTGAAGCTAAGTCTCTTCTTGCAGTTGTTATGGAAATATGCATACAAACTGCAGTAAACCAGTGTATTAATTATTATGTAGAATTGGTTTGGTTGTTCAGCATATGGATTATCCCAGCTATTCACACTGACAAGAGACACAAAAGGAGATATTAGTTTTGGATAATCAGAGGACAGAATGTGGTCACTGTTTTTAGTCTCAATAGTGAAGTGACCACAGTTAAGATGCTACAGTACTATTATAAAAGGATGTGGGCTGAAAGCAAGTGAAGTACAGTTGTTGAGAGTACTGCTAATCCGGTGCTGGTTTTAATCTCACTTCAATTTATTAGGACAACCACCAGCAGCAGCAACAGCAACAGCCAGAGGTTGGACGAAGTGACCCAGAGGATACTGAGGAGGTTCAAGGTGGTGTCGAGGGGGACAGCAGCCAAGATGGGGGGGCAGGAGGGAACAACACTGCTTTGCCAGAGTTGGAGCTAGGGGAGCGAGAGGATGATTCTGGTAAGAAGCCAGAGGAAGTGCAAGGGGGCGAAGGAGGAGGAGGAGGAGGAAGTGGTGGAGGAGGAGGAGGAGGGGACAGCACCCAGGATGATAAGGGGGCGACACAGTCTACCAGAGAATTGCCAGAGTTGGTGCCGGGGGCACGTGATACCAGCAACAAAGACGGTAAGAAGCCACAATGTAGGGTGTCTCAAGAGAAGGTTACAGTAGAAAAACAGGCAAGTTGTAACATTCAGAGCAGGCTCAATGATCAGAACCGAACTTGTTAGAGTGGTCAAGCAGAGCGTATTTTGTGTAATGAGCAAGTTAAGTGAAAGTTATAATACTTTAACGGAGGACATCCTATTTTGTTGCGATTCGTTAACGGTGGTACAGCCAATAAAACTTTCCTTTATTATGAACACAATATTGGTATTTCTTCTCACCTGATGTTGACCTCCTATGGTTGAAACATGTAGTAGTTACAAAGGCAAATATTGTTTTTATATAAAATAGTAGTTGTGTTGACTGTAATACCTTCAATCTATTGAAAGTTCTAATATATGTCATAAGAACGTTATGATGTGTGTGTGTATGTGTGTGAAAAGATACTTTGCTTTTAAAACAAAATTATTTTTGAAGATGTCTAGACTTCCAGGATGTGACATTTTGTTGATGTGCAAGTTGTTCCCGGCATTCCGGAGAATTTCAGTGTCTTCATCATTTTGAATTGCTTAACTGACGAAGATGAAGGAACTGCACCTGTTCAGAATGTCAGAAAATTTCTCAACCGATGACACATTATTATGTCCCAGAAGACCTGAATTTTGAATAGCAGCACCACTCTGAGAACCTCACTCCTTTCATTATTATTGTTCTTGATTTTTGTCTCTGTGGTCAGGTGGAATACAATGCATTCATTTTTTCTAGATTATCAGACCCAGTTTAGAGTACAATAAACATGTAATGAGGTATTATTTTACTAAGTCAGTATCAGATTTTCAAGGACTATCCCTGCAAACTCAGGGCAGTACATGTAGTGTAATTTTTGCCACAACATGTTCCAACCTATTTGAGATCATCCTGTAATGCTCTTAGAATAGACTGGATGAAAGGTGTAGACATTAAAGAACCCTTGCATTACAATTGTTATTTAGATTGTGTATCCATCCGCCTATCTGTTCCTGTGCTGCAAGCACTGTAGCTTACTTACTGGGGTTGTGTGACAGCAACTAGATTATGATGTGGGTTCCATGTGAATGACATCTCACATCAGCTAGTTACTGACAGTCACATAGTACTCATAAGGGTGTGTATTGTTTGTCATGACATCTTCCAACAGTGGATTATTAATAAGTCCATTTGGAATGAGTGGCCTACATTAAATAAGCAACTTAGTGCTGTATTTTACATTTAAGGGTCCATGCGTCGTGAAATATATGCCAGTAATTGTCCAACAAGATGCAACTATATACAATTTGTTTATATCTGTAAACTGCTCTACATGTTTCGGGTGGTATCTCCACCCACCGTCAGGAGCTCATGTCACTGTATCCACAGCATCTGGCATTAGTAAAACCGTAACTGCAACCTATCTTGAAGCCCATCCAGTCACGTTCACAACAGGTTGCAGTTACGGTTTTACTAATGCCAGATGCTGTGGATACAGTGACATGAGCTCCTGATGGTGAGTGGAGATACCACCCGAAACATGTAGAGCAGTTTACAGATATAAATAAACTGTATATAGTTGCGTCTTGTTGGACACTTGTTGGCATATATTAGTGCTGTATATCAGTGTAAAACAAAGTGAATTGCTGGAATCACTTTTAGCCAGGTTTTGTTTTCTGATCATGTTGAATGCTCTGACAAAGAATGCAGTAGTTTCCTCATGTTATTTCAATATCGTGAATGACTGTGTAGTTGCCTGCAGTTGACCTTTTCATTTCAGTTTCTTTTGCATGTGTTCGTTACGTTGCCAGCAGCTGCAGCGTATTTAACACGTGAATCTTATGTGTATTGGACCGTGCATCATTGTGGTAGTTGAAGAATAAAAGACCAACTTGATGTCACTTGCTATTTTATTTCACTTCTTATGTGCTCAAAGTGTTTCGAACATTAATATATCCATCATCAGGAGCTTGTGACTGTTCTGTTGAATTACCACATTGGTCGTATTGTTCTTGGTTCTATGTGTGTTGGAGTTTTGGTGTGGTTGGGTTGGAGTGGTATCTGAACCAAGAACAATACGACCAATGTGGTAATTCAACAGAATAGTCGCAAGCTCCTGATGATAAGCCTGCAACACAGATACCACTCCAACCCAACGACACCGAAACTCCAACACACATCGAACCAAGAACAATACGACCAATGTGGTAATTCAACAGAACAGTCGCAAGCTCCCGATGATGGATATATTAATGTCTGAAACATGTTGAGCACATAAGAAGTGAAATAAAATAGCAAGTGACATCAAGTTGGTCTTTTATTCTTCAACTATATTTAACAGGTGTTTGGAGCCTGAAATAAAGCGAAGCTGTCACTGTACCCTCGCAACATTCTGTGACTGATTTGTGTCCTCTGTCATCATTTGACTTCATCTTGTGATTAACAAAATGCATCAGGAGTTCGTCCATTACCAGTTTTAGTAACTTATGACAAACAACAAAACAGACAAGGAATCCATAATTCAAGACTTGTGTACCCAAACACAAATTTTTCTTCTCCCATGTTTCTTGGAGCAAATTTTATAGCCTGAAAGATATTGCACACATTGATGCCGTTTGGGTATCATTTTGAGAGTTCACTAAGGAGCAAAGAAAAGTGATGCATGTCGCATGAGGTATGGGGTACAGCGATTCATACATTATTGTGAAATGTATGAATTTTAACCTTTTGGCGCCGGAATTATTTTTTTAAATTTTAGCACACCCTGTATATAAAATGTGAATAAAACAGGAACCAAATACGGTAGAATTATGAAACAAACTGCATTTTGAAGAGAAAAAAACAGAGAGTATATACCGTGTTTAAAACATTCAGTACCTATATTTGTTGAATAAATATATAAAATGCAACGTTTAGAGGTTAGCGGTGCGGTACGATCACTATAGTAGTCGTTGGGCGTCAAAGGGTTAATTTTATCAGAATACTCGTATTTTGAAGAAGAGAGACATGCTAGATTAGTTCAAGGGTGGAGACTTGTGGGACAGAGAAGACTTCATCCTCATCTCATTCTGAAATGTAGGTGGCATGTGGTGAGATGTTCTGCAGTTTGCAAGATGAAAATTCAGCAACTTATATGTGCATGAGCCTTATACCAGAGTGAGTCAAGTGAAAAACCTTGAAAGTGTTAAAGCAGATTGAGACCTTACTGTGTGCAGCTGTAGGCACAGTAAGGCATCAGTTTGACTTACAAGCATGAACTTTGTGTAGTAGATGTGGCAACATGGGCTTCATGATGTCAGCAGAGTGTGCAAAGATTGCAGCTCTGTTGGACGCAATCATGAAGGAGGAACAGCTTTCTATCATCTGTTTTGTGGTTAGTAATGGTATCAAGTCCAGTGAATTCCATTTCGGCTTGAAGCTGTTGTAATATGTACTTAACTCTGACTGACACTGCTGCCTGTGACTTGTGACACTCAAGGAGGCTGTAGGTGGAATGACACTCTGACCCAATGAAGAAATGCGAGACTGGCTTTGCATGCACCTGAAGTAATTTTTTTTTCACAAGGAATCTGGGCATTGGTGAAGTGCTGGAGGACACGCATTGAACACAGTGGGGACTATGATGAAAAGGTGACAAAGCTGTGCTGAACCTATTTGCACCAGATCAGCTGGTAAAGATTTTTAAGGTGTTAATTTGACTAACCTTCATATATTCTAATAAAATATTCAGTGTTTGTATTTTCTTTGGCTTCTCGCAGTGCGACAAGAAACAATAATAATAATAATAATAATAATAATAATAATAATTTCCCATCATTCCTGAAGGGAACATAGGGCCCTCACAAAGTTTTGCCATCTGACACGATTTCTGGCGAGTGATTCCGTGTTTTCAAAGTAAGCGTCATCGCCATGGTGTCCGTCCGGTTGTTCTTCGTGAGAGTTTCAGTAATCAAGTGTTTTAAGACATG
>Ga0123357_10008874_pt1 | contig 12628 bp, 9 predicted proteins | sample TergutEmb28metaG_FD_89873 | JGI IMG/M metagenome (GOLD analysis project Ga0123357, IMG submission 89873) | Embiratermes neotenicus P4 segment gut microbial communities from Petit-Saut dam, French Guiana - Emb289 P4 | ecosystem: Host-associated > Arthropoda: Insects > Digestive system > Gut ... | reverse complement strand
CCAGTCCATATACCCACATCCCACCTCCTGGAGATCCATCCTAATATTATTCACCCATCTATGCCTAGGTCTCTCCAGTGGTCTCCTTCCCTCTGGTTTCCTCAGCAAGACCCTATACACCGCCCTCTCCTCACCCATACGAGCTACATGCCCAGCCGATCTCATTCTTCTCGACTTTATCACCCACACAATATTGGGTGAGGAGTACAAATCATTTAGCTCCTTGTTATGTAATTTTCTCCATTCCCCTGTAACCTCGTCCCTCCTCGGTCCAAATATTCTCCTCAACACCATGTTCTCAAACACCCCCAGCTTCCTTTCCTCCTGCAATGTCAGCGACCAAGTTTCACACCAATACAAAACAACAGGCAAAATTATAGTTCTATATATCTTGATCTTTAAATTTTTGGATAGCAACCTGGAAGACAAAAGATTCTGCACCAAATGATAGCAAGGATTTCCTGACCTCAATCTGCTTTTAATTTCTTCCGCAATAGAATTTTGATTTGTTATAGTTGTTAAATTAACTACAAGATTCAAAAATAAAACCTGGATTAATCCACAAATTAAAAAGCACAAAGAGAGCTGTGAAGCAGACTTAACCAGATCACAAACTGTACAAAACATATATTTAAAATTCTTAACACCACCAGGACCATCTGTGGAGAAAACTGTGAATCTTCATGCATTCAAGTACATTTATAAACCAAGAAATATAAATGTATTGAAGATAGAATACCAACAAGATGCAACAATTCAGATGTTTATTATCAACTACTGTCTCAACATGTTTCAGGCATCATTATGCCCATCATCAGGAGAACCTCGTATTGCTGCATTTGGTGTTTGCGCTGGTAGTGCTGTATGTGGCTGGCTGCAGTTGTGGGGTGTTGCGTTGTAGGGTGCGAGGACTGTGAAGGTTACTGTTCGAATCAAACAGTAACCTTCAGTCATCGCATCCTACAACGCAACACCCCACAACTGAAGCCAGCCACATCCAGCACTACCAGCACAATCACCATATGCAGTAATACGAGGTCTTTGTTCTCCTGATGATGGGCATAATGATGCCCAAAACATGTTGAGACAGTAGTTGATAATAAACATCTGAATTGTTGCATCTTGTTGGTTTTCTTTCTTCACACTTTGCTCATGATGCACGGTCACAGGAACATAAATGTATTATTTAACCAGTGTGGATCAAAATGGCATGTCAGCTCATCTCACCAGAAGCGACTGTGAAGGATTTTAAAAAGTCCTGTATATCCAATGCAGTGGATGGGACTGATGATGATTTGTTGTGGAATGGCAGTGAAGAGGATGGGAATGTTAGGAGTGCGGGTGAGGAAGGTGAAGGCTCTGACTGTGAAGATGGAAACAGTGACACTGATTGGTAAAGGTTGATAGAATCTGGCATGCTTTGTGTATCAGTTGTATGAAATCAGCAGTAAAATACTTCTTTGCAGACATTATATTCTTGGGGTGTTGTCTTAGATTTGGATAACAATCTTTTCCTTTGGGAGGCGTGTTTTATTTGGGATTTAGAGTCATCTTGCGTTTGGGTAAATATGGTCCACTTAATAATCGTTGAAGTGCACAGAATAAGGAAAAACCTGATTAAGATGTTATTTAATTTTTGTTCAGGTTTCTAATTACATAAAGTACATCATTACATATTACATATTCATTCAAAGCCATATACTTGATATACAGTAAAACAGCTGATGTTTTTGATGTGTGGTTGATCATGCATCGTAGTTCAGTGTGGAATAAGAAACCAACTATATGTCACTCAGTATTATATTTATTTCTCCTTTATAAGTTGCTCAACATGTTATGGGCCACCTTGTGCCCATCCTCAGGAGCTGACTTAGTGGTATTTTTGCCGCATGTGGTGTAGAGCCGTGGCTGTGTAGGTGGTCAGATCCGGTTGGCTGGTTGTGTCCATTGGGGAGTATGTAGCACAACTACATGCTATGTGCTACATACTCCCCAATGGACACACAACCAGCCAACCAGATCTGACTGCCTACACAGCCACGGCACTACACCACACGCGGCAAAATTTACCACTAATCCGTCAGCTCCTGAGGATGGGCACAAGGTAGCCTGAAACATGCTGAGCAACTTATAAAGGAGAAATAAATATAATACTAAGTGACATCTAGTTGGTTTCTTATTCCACATTGACAGCTGGTTTTATTTATATAAGATGTTATGTGGACTGAATAAATTATATATTGCATTTTACATGGAAAAAGATACGGATGTATGAGTGTGATAAATGCGAGAATGTAAGTCCCAGCCTGTCTTTGGGGTAAATTAATTGTCCCTTGGTGTATCGTCAGTCTGGTTCATCCTTAGTCACATAACACAAAGAAAAACAGAAAAAGGGAGTAGTATGATGTATTTGTTGCATCATATGTTACCACTTTGACAGCAGTATGTAATTACCATCTCATAGCAACTGTTGTATTGAAATGGAAATTAATATGGAAAGTTTCATGTCCCCATTAGGGCTTGGCGGTATGAATAGGTGTAATTCAGAAGCAAGATTTGCCCTTTCTTTAGGGGAGAACCTAGTTTGAGTTTTGACCAGGGGACTGCATAGTCTTGGCATACGTTCTGTTACAAGTGCAATGTGACCTAGAAGGAAAATTAAACAAAACATCCACTTTTTGAGCCAAATAATTTAATTGCAATAGTTTTACCTTTTCATTTATAATAATGTCTCTAAAAATGGCCACCCTGTGCCTCGACGCAAGCCTTGAGACGCTCTGGCCACTCTGCTGTCGCCACATGCTCCGTCTCCAGGGGGATTTCTGCCATTGCCTTCACAAGGGATCTCCTCAGGTTCTCCAGGCTGTTGTGATGCTTTTGACACACCATGTCTTCCAAAAGAGCCCACAGTTTATTGTTGAGGGGTTGGAGGTCTGCACTCCCTGAAAGCAAATTCCCGGCACTGATGAAGGCCAGAAGGTTCCTCTGCAGCCACCCCTGAGTTGTCTTGGCCTTTTGGGGAAGGAACGGAGTCCTGCTGGAAGACCCGCTCCCAACCACTGAAGAGGGTCGTGTTAAGATGTTTCACAACTCCTTGTAGCACGTCCTCTTGATACACACAGACACCACTTTCACCCCTTTCTTGCAAAAATGAAGATGTGTTACCCCCTGATGGGACACCTCCCACCAAACCATGACATAGGAAGGGTGATGGCCCCCTTCATGCACGGAACATTTTCCTTCTCCTAACGGGACGTTTGAGCATAAATCTTGATGTTCTGTTGGGTGTACTGCTCCTTGATGGTGAAGATTTTCTTGTCCATAAAGAGGATGTTTTCGTGCCCATTCTCAGCATGCCACTGGAAATGCTCTGCTCTTGCCCTTCGGATCACCTTCAAAGCAGGAGCAAGGGTGTGTCCTTTTGAGTGGCAGTGCACTCTCATGTGTTGATCGTCCCTGATAAGTTGCGACATTGATTGGGTCGATATGTTCAGCACTCAGAACATGATCTTCTGTTTCCAGAGTGGATTTTGGCAAATCCACTCCTGCATTGCTTTGGTAGCAGCTTGAGCCCTCAAACTTTTCAGGCGTCCTGACTGAGCCGTCTTCAACCCTCCAGAGATCCTCGTAACATTTAATTGCCCGATAGATGAACAATCGTGAAATTTTCAATTGTTTTAAGAGTTTGAAAATTTGAGAATAGGATTTTCCACAATTGTGAAGGGCAATCACAGCCACATGGCTTTCCATGACACCCCACTTCATGTTGATGCTGTGACAGACTCGAGCAAACTGCCTTGGCATAAGTACCTGAAGAGACAGTACTCCAAAAACAGCCATCCTTACAACACTCACACCCCAATGTTTCTAGCTTTAGACAACATGAAATTTGTAACAGAACTTATGGCAGGACTATGTATTTGCGCTGAATATTTGGGATGGTACTTTATCTGCCTTCTTCAATTGAACTGGTAACTACAGCTGTATAATGAGATGTGATAACTTCTATCAACAATCCTGTAGTTTTACCACTTGTAATTTTCGTACTGCTTCTCATTTGATGCCACATAACTTCTGACATTGATACAGCACTGACATAAACCCAGAAGTATGCAGAAGTTAAACTGGAGGTTCTCACAGCAGTGTTGATGAAGATGCACATCTTCTGAGATGTTACACTGTGTCGACTGATAAATGGTTACCAACAGTGGATGAAGGCTTTGCAATCCCTAGAAACATTAGTCATTATTTACCAATCACCATGGCATAACATCACAGAAGACTCAAACTTTCAAATATACAGAACCTTATACTATATTAGTACTTTCCTGCTGACCAGTCATAATTGTCATACCATTTCTCATTTATCACTACATAATCTCTGCATTTATATAAGGATTATGATATTCTTACCATACCACAGCATTATACTGTAAAGCCATAAGGTGGAGTGAAGGTAAAGTGTCATGCATGCTTAACCTCACTACTAGGTGAAAGCAGGTGGTGACTCATGCCCCAGTTCCTTTTATCGTGGGAAAGAATTTGTGGGACTTACAGGGTGGGAGGCAGGAATGAATCTGTTTCGTTTGGACATGGTTCTTGATGGGAAAATTCCTGTCCCTCCTAATCACGCTTTCCATAATCACTGTTTCCTAATTGAGCTGTCATGGCTCATGTTGGTGGTGAAGCATCATTAAACAGACTAAGTAGCAGAATAGAGCAATTCTGTGGTTTTCAAGTATGACTTAATTGATTCTGTTGTGTCTTGCTGTTTCCAGGCTGCATTTGACCATGTTGTGAAGAATGATCTGAAAATGAAAGTGACCTGTACCTACTTACAAAAGTACCTTGAAGAACATGCTTTGCCAGAATATACAAGCCGAATTGCTGAATAGAGAGACCTGCTGCCTCTTATAGTCTTGTTGGTGTCATACTTACACTATAACACATTTAATTTGGATTATGCAAGGATAATTTGTGACCTTAGAGAGAAAAGGAGAGAGACCCAATGTCCATTACTTTCAAAGACATACAATACAGAATTGTGGTTTTATGAGTGGCTTTTAGGAGTTTTCTGTGTCTGTACCAGCATTCAGTAGCAGGAGTTAGCTGCCACAAGGTGTGACATGAGCGCTGAATGAAAAGTTGTCTCTGTGCACAACAAAAATGCATATGAGGGGGTGGATGTACTACTTACTCATTCTTAACCTCAGAACAGATGTTAGTCATCAGCTTCACAGCTTACTGTACCCCAGTGAAACAGCCCCAACTAGTTTGGCTCCAAAGCCAGTCTGGATGATTTGGAGAAAAGAAAAATGTTTTTTGCCTGCTGGGATCTGAACCCCATATCATCCAGCCCATGGCCTAGTCATTATACTGACTGTGCTAGCTCCTTAATCTGTTCCAGAGGTGTATTAAAAAGTCACACATGACAATTTTGATTCAGTATCTCATGAGACTAACAATCTACAAGGCTTAAACTTTTACACAGTTCCTCCATATTACTGGGTACACAAATAGAAAATAAGGTAAAGGCCTTTTGTGTATGATATTGCATGGAAATGTGCATACACATCTTCTCTCTCCACATACACTGTGTTGCGCTCATGTTATTGTATATAATGCGACTATCTTAATAAAATGTATGTCTAATGCAGATTTATACTTTGCTATATTTGGTGCTGCATGTATGTTCCATATCAAAGATATGCCAGTGAGTTGAACTGTGATACCTAATTGAAAATCACACAGAATCATTAGTCATTAATAGATTAATGCATATTCTACATGCTCTACAGTATTGCCTATTGACTGAGAAACTGGATAACCCTCATAAGTTTAATGGGTTATTTATTTTCCAGCTCCCTAGAATATCATTTTTCATAATGAACTGAAGTCCATTTTTTTCATTTCACAGTAAGTAGAAACAGATTCTTCCTGCTTAGGAATCCCCATTAGGTTTTAATATGAAAAATATGAACCACTTCCTATAACATGGAATATATTACATTAGCTACTTTCAGGAATATACGGTACTCGCAGACAATACCAGCCACCACCTTTATGTGCAATAATAGTTGCAATCCCGTGAGTCACTGCGGAGATGTATTTCATGCACGCACATGACCATTCCGAGTTCAGAAAAATGAAGTCTCGACGTCCCGGATAACAGAAAATCGTATTATCGTCCGTGGTTACCATCACACCACTGTCGTTGTATCACTGCTTATAAGATGGTAGTTATAGTCCTTAATTCTGTGATTTGTTATCAGTGGCGAATCAGCACAGCTTGGATCTGATTTGTGTTTTCCTGTGTTTCCAATCACACTATTCGGGCGATAGGTGGTGCTCGTATTTCATAGCGAAGTGGTGAGCAACGTGCCCACGTATCCAATTAATCTGTGGTTCAAGTCATTGAGGGCATGGATAAAGCAAAGGCCTCATAGTATGAAACATGTGCTATATCAGCATCGATCCATCAGCGCAGAAACAGATAATCTGTGGCAGTAATATATCACAGATGAATACCTATGACGGCATTTAATCATGGTTCTTCTTCAGTTTTACGATAAATTACTTATTTTAAGTGGCTGATTGTAATTAAATATACCGAAATGGTTACGACACCGCACTGCTAGAGAATATTGTTACTCAGTTGCCGGCCGTCATGTTGAACGACCGTGACGACACTATTCTCCAGTAGTTCCCATTCCTTAAACAAATGCTCAGTTATTACAAATGGGATGTAAATTGTACTGAAACACACATATTCCTGGAACGAATGTAGTTATACATTACTACAAACACAAGATTTGACACGTGCGTGAGATTCGTCGATTAGAATTGCACGCCACGACAGCCTTTCTCTTCCACCTGTGGGATAATATGTGAATTATAAAATATAAGCAAAATATAGTCAAACACAATTGAGTTGTGTGTGTGTGTGTCTGCATTTTGTTCACTGCTAAGATCTTGTTGCTCCCCCATTCCGCTGCCATTCAAACTATAAACTGTGGTAAAAACAGTACCCTTGATGGGCTTCTCTGGCAAGAGTTCAGACTTCTCTGCCTAAGTGCGGCCCGTGCATTACTCTGTGACAAGTTGTACGGACAGAGATAACAATTACGTACCATGTGGTCTGATCCATGTTAACGGAGGCCTCTCATGAGGTCATGGATTAGAGATATGAACAGGTGAGCTCTAATCATATATATGATCTGTGGCTCTAATCGATTGTTTGAACGTGTGATGACATTGTGTTTTGAAAGGATTTTTTGTGTTGTGTTACGAGGAATGCTGAGCAGGTCGTGAAAATTGTATATCGCAGAGAGAAAACACGTGAACATCATTGGACGCGATTAGAAAATATGGCGTTCCCAGCGTTAAAGAATGATCGGATTCTACGAGCTGCACGAGGGGATGATGTAGACAGAATTCCGATTTGGATAATGCGTCAGGCAGGACGGTACCTCCCAGAATTTCGTGAACTGCGTTCGAAACATGACTTTTTTACCATATGTCAGACTCCGGAACTTGCAGCTGAGGTATCGCTGCAACCAATTCGAAGATTCGACCTGGATGCTTGTATAATATTTTCAGACATTCTTGTTATTCCTCAGGCCCTTGGAATGACTGTTGAGATGCGACCTGGAGTAGGACCAGTATTACCAGAACCATTAATTTCTTCAGAAGACATACATAAACTTGATAATACTTCGAACATTGCACAAAAATTGTCTTATGTTGGGGAAGCAATCACACTAACACGTCATAAACTCGATGGTAAGGTACCACTAATTGGCTTCTCAGGAGCGCCCTGGACCTTAATGGGTTATATGATTGAAGGCGGTGGTTCGAAGACGTTGTCCAAAGCCAAATCATGGTTATATCAATTTCCAGAAGCTTCTAAGCAATTGCTAAATATATTGACAAGTGCAATTGTTGATTATTTAGTAATGCAAGCATGTGCAGGTGCTCAGATGCTGCAAGTGTTTGAATCTAGTGCCGAACATTTGGGTCCAGAGTTGTTTAAATGTTATGCTCTGCCTTATATTAAACAAATATCATTGTGTGTGAAATCTCAGATTAAGGCAAAGGGGTTAGATGACATTCCAATGACAGTTTTTGCAAAAGGTGCTCATTATGCTTTACAAGAATTGGCAGAGAGTGGTTATGATGTTGTAGGGCTTGATTGGACAATTGATCCTGAAGAAGCCAGGCAGAAGGTTGGTTCCAGTGTCACTTTACAAGGAAATCTTGATCCTTGTGCTTTGTATGCTTCTGAAGCAGAACTGAGGCAACGGACAAAGGAAATGCTGAAGAAGTTCGGAAAAAAAAGATACATTGCCAATTTAGGCCATGGAATATATCCTGACATGAAGCCAGATCATGTGGCTACCTTAATATCAGCTGTGCATGAAGAGTGAGATGTCGAAACAGTGTACAGTTAGAGAGTGGAAGATGGAGTGTATGTGCACGTCAGTTTCAGTGAGTGATATTTGAATGATATGCCAAATGTCTTGTCAGCAGAATTGCCAAGACAACCAGAAAAGTGAGAAGTTGAGCCTAAAAAAATTGTATTTAAATTAAATTAAATTCTTAAATATTTATCAAATATATCAAATTGTTGAACATGGTTATATTTGTATTTTAATAACATATGCAGTTGGCAGAATATTGTTAAATACACTAACAGTACATTTACATCAAAACAGATGTATATGGGTACTGTCTATGTTTTAAAAGGCTAGTAGCTTCTTGTCATTATGGGTACATGTAAGAAGTGTGATTTTTTAGGTTTTTCATTCTTGTAACATTGGTACTGAAGATTAAGGTACGCTGAGCTGTGACACTGCAAGCTTGGATGAGTATTTCCAGATATTCTGAAGGATGACAGTGCCTCCTTCTTCGGGGTCAAGCAGTCCAAGAATAGTCATGTAAATAAAAATGTCTGCATGTATATAGTGTCACAGATGGCCAGATAGAGTGGCAGTCCAGTATGAATTAGTGGTTCATTAATGTTGGCTCTCAACTGGGACATTGTTCCTCTGAGGCATAACATGAGCAATAACAGAACTTGTATCTAGCATCTATCTGAGAATCTGACAGGTATATTCAACCCCTGTCCCAACCTCCTGTGTTCTGTAAAGGACAACCCAGAACTGAAGGCACCCAGGGTGCATACAGGAACACTCGTGCATTTGGTTGGTCTACATAGGGCAGACTGTTGAGACCATTGTTAACCCTTTGATGCCTAACGTCCACTATAGTGGTCATACCGCACCACTAACCTCTAAGCGTTGCATTTTATATATTTATTCAATAGATACAGGTACTGAATATTTTAAACATGGTATATTCTCTCCGTTTTTTTTTTTTCTCTCTCTCTTCAAAATGCAGTTTGTTTCATAATTCTAACGTATTTGGTTCCTGTTTTATTCACGTTTTATATACAGGATGTGCTAAAATTTAAAAAAATAATTCTGGCACCAAAAGGTTAACGAACAGAACCAGCACATCAAGCTTGGTCAGGCCAACAAGTTGACAGCGTGGATTCGGCCATGACCACCACAGCCAACTCCACGACACCAAATTCCTCTCCAACAAATCCTACTACAGTGTCTGGATCATCAGGGAAGTGACAAGATTAAGTTCCATCCCGATGACATAAACTGGTAGGATGGCAGGTAATGGAAACCTCTCATTTAATCTCCCTTAGAGCATAGGAGGCCTCTGCTAAATGATTAAGTAGCTCACAACTTCTGTCAGCACTGAACATCCTTGTTTCTTCTACTTTGGACACCTCCTGTTTGTACCTTATTCTACATGTATTGTTGTGTAGTTGACACACATTGATTTTTTTCGTTGTGGTTTTCTTTCTAGCATTCTTACATGTATTGTATGTTAGTCATAAGCTAAACTTACTCATGCTTAGTTCTTGCCTCTTTTAAGATCAGGCATGGGAGAAATATAATTTCCTACCATTTCTTTTTCTTTTCTTTTTTTTTATATATATATATATATATAAAACTGGACTCACTAAGTGTATCGCGCGAGCGGTGTGTGGAGCAACACATGTAACAATTGCTGCTTTGTTCTGCAGCAGCAGTCTGCCGCGTGGCTCGAACTGTGACCGAGCAGCAGCAGAAAAGCTGGACAGTCAGTGATTGCAAACGGTAATGAAGGGTCCACTGGTGAGAATTGTCACTGATACATTTTAGTTGTAAATGCAATTACTCCATACTCTTGCACAATAAAACTCCAATATATTCTACTTGGGGATTACTGAGAGTGTGTGCGACCTGCCCGACTCCCCGTCTTAACCAGAGTTACGAGCTCCGTCCTCCCTGGGAACAACATCTAAGATATGTTCCTCATCGGATCCGCAACGGATACAACATTATTGTATTCTGAATTCTCACATTGCATTGGTGGATACATCGCAGTGTACACACGGCCAGTCCACTCCATCTACCTCATCTCATTGGCTTTTTGCATATCCAGTTATGACCCATTTCTGAGTCTCATCACTTTATAATCAATATTTAATTTATATATTTTTACTCTATTTTTTTATCTTCACCACACCACATCCCTAACTGCACCCTAACTGCACAGCTGACCCCCAGCTCCCTTGTTGGTTGGTGGATGGTGACCAGCTCCTTGACTTAATGGCATTCAGCAACACCCCTCTAGGACACCAAGGCTCCTGCTACCTGCCCCATCAGTTCACCACACTCTTTTGCCATTTGGTTCCCGCAGCACCATACCTATGTAACACCCTTTTTTTTCCCCCCATGGCCTTTCAACTGCTTTACCGTGAAGAAGAGGCACTACATTCCGAATGACATGTAACATCCCAGAAGACTTGAATCCACAACTGTTGTATTGTGTGTTGCTCTGAATATTCCTCGGACACCAAACAGAAAACTAATAAGACCAGTGTGGTGTGTGGTTGAATGTTTAGCACTTCCACTTTATTTAATGACATCTTGGGTTTAAATTTTACCCAAGAGACCAGCTATCATGAGGTGTTTCATGATTTCTGCAACAAATAGTGGGTTAATGTACTTACTCCATGAAGCAGAATCCTTCTTGAGAAGCTAACCAGTTTGCAGTCAGTCAAGAAATTCCGTGCATTTTATGGAACCCAAAGATTCATTACTGCATTCACAAGTGCCGCCACTTTTCCCTATCCTGAGACAGCTCAATCCAGTCCATACCTCCACATCCTACATCTTAAAGATCCATCTTAATATTATCCTCCCATCTTCACCTGGGTCTCCCCAGTGGTCCCATTCCCTCAAGTTGCCCCACCAAAACCCTGTACACCTCCCCTCCCCCATGTGCGCTACATGCCCTACCCATCTCATTCTTGGTTTTATAACCCACACAATATTGAGTAAGAAGTACATATCATTAAGCTCCTCATTGTGTAGTTTTCTCCGCTCCCCTGTTACTTTATCCCTCTTCAGCCCAAATATTCTCCTCAACACCCTGTTCTCACACAACCTCAGCCTACGTTCCTCCCTCAATGTGAGCGACCAAGTTCCACACCCATACAAAACAACAGGCAAAATTATAGTTCTGTATATCTTAATCTTTATATTTTTGGACAGCAAACTGGAAGACCAAAGGTACTGAACCCAATGTTAGCAAGCATTCCTTGACTTCAATCTGCTCTTAATTTCTTCCTGAATAGTATTTTGATTTGTTAAACTTGTTCCTAATATTTGAACTCTACCACCCTTTGTAAGAAACTATTATCAATCTCCATCCTGTGACTTCTTCCTGCATTCTTTTCTTGAGACATGACCATGTACTTAGTTTTATCAGCATTTACTTCTAGTCCAGTCTCCTTACTAGCCGCTGCCAAAGCTCTGCGTTTTCCTTTACAGTATGTACGCTTCCTCCCAATATATTAACATCATCGGCATTAGCCAGAAGCTGATGTGTATCATTTAGTTTCAAGCCATCCTGGTTTACCTGAACCCTCCTAATGTCATACTCTAAAGCAAAGTTGAAAAGTAATGGCGATAGAATGTCTCCTGTTTCAGACCATTCCTAATAGGAAACATGTCAGACAAATTCTTGCCTACCTGGACCATGCTATACATTTCAGTCAGACACATTTTATTAGCCTTACCAGTTTCATGGGAATACCAAACTGAATGAGAATGTTATACAAGACCTCCCACTTAACTGAATCATAAGCTTTCTTGAAGTCTATATATAGCTGATGCATGGCTTCATTGTATTCCCATTTTTTCTCAAGTATTTGACTTCGGTGGTCTAGGGGTAGCTGCTGGCCTTTAGTACCCAAGTTTGCGGGTTCAAACCCGGCCAAGCCGTCGGATTTTTAGGGCGAAAAAATCCTCAGCACGCCTTCCTTCAGAGGTGAAGTAAAGCCGTCGGTCCCATGTTGTAGATTTGCGGCATGTAAAAGATCCCTAAAATTTATGTGGAAGTCGGAATTTAGGCAAAATTACTACCGGACATCTTTCTTGCCCACAGTTCCACCTTTCGCTGCTAGGATCTCTCGCGTCGTTGCGGATGGAGGCACCTGGCGGCTAAAGTGGGAACGTCTAAAGGCGGGGGAAAGCAATGGCAAACTACCCCCAAGAACTTG
>Ga0123357_10008873_pt1 | contig 12628 bp, 3 predicted proteins | sample TergutEmb28metaG_FD_89873 | JGI IMG/M metagenome (GOLD analysis project Ga0123357, IMG submission 89873) | Embiratermes neotenicus P4 segment gut microbial communities from Petit-Saut dam, French Guiana - Emb289 P4 | ecosystem: Host-associated > Arthropoda: Insects > Digestive system > Gut ... | reverse complement strand
TTGGGGTTCAATCTCGACACCGACCAGCCACTGACCGGCGAGGTCGGTCAGATCCCGGATACCAACGGTGATGGCAACGGTGACTTCGCCTTCGATGCCACAGGCAACTTGTGGATCGTCACTGGCACCAGTGTGATGCGCACCGAAACGCCTCTGCCGACAACCGGTGGCACCGGCGCGCAGCTTGCCGTCAACACGTGGGCGGTCGTTGACGGTTTGCAGGGTGCGCTCGGGTCGGTGGCGGTCGGGCCGGACGGTTATGTCTACGCCGGGAGCGCGACGACTGTGTACAAGATTAACCCGTCGGAACCCAACCAGGTGACACAGTTGCCTTCCACCGACACCGGTGATTTTTCCGATATGGCGTCCTGCTCGGCGATGAACGTGTTGACCGTCCAGAAGAATCTGCCCAATGGGCGCGCATCTAGCGGTGACCAGTTCAACCTGAATATCGCCTACGACGGGTCGATTGCCTCCACGGCGACCACGACTGGCAGCGACAGTGGTATGCAGAGCGACGCTGCCGAACTCGCCGTCCTCGGCGCACTGCCCAGCGGCGGTTACGACATTTCGGAAACCCCGGCGGCGGGCACGTCGATGTCGAACTATTCGTCGTCCTATGAATGTACGGCGATGGGGGCGGACCCGAATGGGCCGGCCGGCACCTTGGTGCCAATCGACGGCTGGAGCGCTAGCGGCACCGGCACGTCGGGCACCATCCAATTCCCGTCATACCCTTCCGGCGCCACCGACGCGCAGTGGGCTACCGGCATTCAGGTGACGTGTACTTTCACAAACACACTGCAACAACCTATTACGTTGACGAAGACCGCTTCGCCGACCACCGTGCAAAACGTGGGCGACACCGTGAATTACACATTCAATGTGACCAACAGTGGCGATGCGCCGCTGAGTGACGTGAACGTCACGGACCCGATGACGGCTGCCGGTTTGACGTTGACCGGTTGCGACAATCTTGGCACTCTTCAGCCGGGCGACAGCGCCACCTGCACCGGCACATATGCCGCGACAACAGCCGATTTCAATGCGGGGTCAATCAAGAACACCGCCACCGCCACCGGCACCCTACCCGACGACACACAGGTGACCGGTGAGGGTTCCGCGACCGTCACAGCGACCAGGTCGACGGCGGTCAACTGCAGTACCCTGTATGCGATCCAACCGTCAGGCAATCAGGCCATCTATTCGGTCGATATGACGACAGGTGCCCGGACGACCCTGTTCAACCTCGGAAGCGTCGTCGGCGGCCTCCCCACCAGCACCACCGTGTACAACGGCCTCGCCATCGACCCACGCACTCACGAGATGTATGCAGTGTCGCAAATTAGCTATAACCAGGGGAGTGCGACTATCTACGAGATCGACCCGGAAAGTGAAACCGCCACAGTGGTAGGCAACGTCACATTCCCCACACCGGTTCCAGCCAACTCCGGCGTCGTCATGGGGGCGATTTCGGATAGCGGCATCCTCTACTTCGCCTACATCGACAACAGCGACATTCTGCACATCCTGGGCTTCAACATTGATGCCGGGCAGCCGCTGAACGGCGAGGTCGGATGGGTGCAATTGACCGATTACAACGGTGACTTCGCCTTCGATGCCACGGGCAACTTGTGGATCGTCACCGGCAACCAGGTTTTGCGCACACTGACGCCTTTATCGACGACGGGCGGCACCGGCGGCCAGATTGCTGCGGAGACATGGGCGACCGTCAGCGGTATGGGCGGCATGTTCGACGCAGTGGCGGTCGGGCCGGATGGCTATATCTACGCCGGGTCAGGCAGCGCCCGGAACGGCAACGGGTATGTGTACAAGATCAACCCATCCGAGCCTCAGCAGGTGACCCAATTGCCTTCCGCGGATGGCGGCGATTTTAGCGACTTTGCGTCGTGTTCGGCGATGAATGTGTTGACCATCCAGAAGAACTTGCCCAATGGTCGCGCGGCCAGCGGTGACCAGTTCAACTTGAATATCGCCTACGATGGGTCGACTGCCGCCACGGCGACGACGACCGGCACCGACAGCGGTATGCAGAACGACGCCGCCGAACTCGCCGTCCTCGGCGCGCTGCCCAGCGGCGGCTACGACATTTCGGAAACTCCCGCTACGGGCACATCGATGTCGAACTATTCGTCGTCCTATGAATGCACAGCAATGGGGGCGGACCCGTCCGGCCCTGCCGGCACACTGGTGCCGATCACCGGTTGGAGTGCCAGCGGCACCGGCACGTCGGGCACCATACAGTTCCCGTCTTACCCCGCCACCGCCACCGACGCGCAGTGGGCCACCGGTATTCAGGTGACCTGCACATTCATCAACACCCTGGGCCAACCCGGCATCAGCGTGAAAAAGACCGCCTCGCCAACTACCGTGCAAAATGTCGGCGACGAGGTGACTTACACATTCAATGTGACGAACAGTGGCGATGCGCCGCTGAGTGACGTGAACGTGACAGACTCAATGCCCGGCTTGGTTATTGACCCGTCGTGCGCCAACCTGGGCTCGCTGGATGTCGGCGCGTCGACGTCTTGCACGGCGACGTACACCGTCATACAGGCAGACATTGACCGCGGCTCTATCGCCAACACGGCGACGGCCAGCGGGACGCCACCGACCGGCGGGTCGGTCAGCGGCACGGGCGACACCACCGTCACCGTGACCGGCCTGAACCCCAGCGTCAGCCTGACAAAGACCGCCACCCCGAAAACTATTACCGCCGTCGGCGACGTCGTCACCTACACATTTGCCGTGACCAACAATGGCAACCAGACGTTGACCAACGCGCACGTCACAGACCCGATGACGGCCTCTGGTCTGACCTTGACCGGCTGCGACGCGATGGGCACGTTGGCGCCGGGCGCGTCGACGTCCTGCACCGGCACCTACACTGTCACGCAGACCGACCTTGACAATGGCGGCGTCAGCAACACGGCCACCGCCACCGCGACACCACCGACCGGCCCGGACATCACCGGCACTGGCACCGCTGACGTCACAACCAATGACAACCCGCACCTGAAGTTGGTCAAGACGGCTGACAAGACCAGCTTCCAGGCCGTCGGTGACATCATCACCTACACGTTCAAGGTGACTAACGATGGCAACCTGACCCTGACCAACGTGGCCGTCAATGACCCGCTGTTGGGGTCGACGCCACCGGCAGGCTGCACCTGGGCCACGCTGGCCCCGGGCGCGTCAGTGTCGTGCACGGCGCAATATGCCGTCACGCAGACCGACCTCGACAACGGTGGCGTCACCAACGCGGCCACCGTCACCGGCAACCCACCCACGGGCGGTCCTACAGACGGCACCGACACCGTGACCGTCCCCGCCGCCCAGAACACCGGCATGACGGTGGTCAAGACCGCTGACAAGACCAACTACAACGCAGTTGGCGACGTCATCACCTACACATTCGCGGTGACGAACAACGGCAACGTGACGTTGACCGGCGTCAATGTCACCGACCCGATGACCGGCCTCGTGATGGGCCCAACTTGCGCCAACCTGGGTTCGCTCGCGGCTGGTGCGTCGACGTCTTGCACGGCGACGTACACGGTGACTCAGGCAGACCTTGACCGCGGCTCCATCGCCAACACGGCGACGGCCACCGGCACGCCGCCGACCGGCCCGGCCATCACCGGCACCGACACCTTGAACATCGATAGCAACGGCGCCGGCCCGGCGATATCGGTTGCCAAGTCGGCGTCGCCAGCCAGCGTGTCGGCCGTCGGCGATAAGGTCACATACACCATTGACGTGACAAACACCGGCGGCGTGACGCTGACCGACGTGAATGTCGCCGACGCGATGCCAGGTTTGGTGCTGGACCCCACATGCACCGGCCTGGGCAGCCTGGCGCCGGGGCAGGCGACCGCCTGCACGGCGACATACACGGTGACGCAGGCAGACCTTGACCGCGGCTCCATCGCCAACACCGCGACCGCCAGCGGGACGCCACCAACCGGCGGCCCCATCAGCGGCACAGGCAAGGCAACCGTTCCGGTGGCCGGTCTGAACCCCAGCGTCAGCCTGGCCAAGACCGCGACGCCGAAGATCATTTCCGCCGTCGGCGACATCGTCACCTACACATTCAATGTGACTAACAGCGGCAATGTGACGTTGACCAATGTGAAGGTGAACGACCCCATGCCTGGCCTGATGCCCGACCCGTCGTGCGCCAGCCTCGGTACGCTGGCGCCGGGCGCGTCGACGTCCTGCACGGCGACTTACACCGTGACGCAGGCTGATTTGGACAACGGCGGCATCAACAACACGGCCACCGCGACGGCGACACCGCCAAGCGGCCCAGACATCACCGGCAGCGGCACCGCCGATGTCACAGCCAACGACAACCCCCAGTTGAACCTGGTGAAGACGGCTGATAAGACTAGTTTCAGTGCGGTTGGTGATGTGATCACTTACACATTCAATGTGACCAACACCGGCAACGTGACATTGACCGGTGTGGCGGTTAATGATCCGATGTTGGGTTCGACGCCGCCGGCTGGTTGCACTTGGGCAACTTTGGATGCGGGCGCGTCGGTGTCTTGCACGGCGACGTATTCGGTGACGCAGGCTGATTTGGATAAGGGCAGTGTGACGAATGCGGCGAGTGTGGCGGGCAACCCGCCGACTGGTGGCCCCACTGATGGTACTGATACTGTGACTGTCCCGGCTGATGACCAGCCAGGACTCACCTTGAAGAAGACGGCTGATAAGACCAGCTTCAGCGCCGTCGGCGACAGCATCACCTACACGTTTGATGTGACGAATACTGGCAATGTGACGTTGACCGATGTGGCCGTCAACGACCCGATGCTCGGTTCGACGCCGCCGGCTGGTTGCACCTGGGCAACGATAGCTGCCGGCATATCGGAATCATGCACCGCGACATACGCCGTGACGCAGGCTGATTTGGATAAGGGCAGTGTGACGAATGCGGCGAGTGTGGCGGGTAATCCGCCGACTGGTGGCCCGACTGATGGTACTGACACTGTGACCGTTCCAGCCGACGACCAGCCTGGTGTTTCGATGGCAAAGACGGCTGATAAGACCAGCTTCAGCGCGGTTGGTGACATCATCACCTACACATTCAAGGTGACCAACACCGGCAATGTGACATTGACCGATGTGGCGGTTAATGATCCGATGCTCGGTTCGACGCCGCCGGCTGGTTGCACTTGGGCAACTTTGGATGCGGGTGCGTCGGTGTCTTGCACGGCGACGTATTCGGTGACGCAGGCTGATTTGGATAAGGGCAGTGTGACGAATGCGGCGAGTGTGGCGGGCAACCCGCCGACCGGTGGTCCCACCGACGGTGGCGACACGGTGACGGTGCCAGCCGATGACAAACCAGGCCTCACCCTTAAGAAGACGGCTGACACGACCAGTTTCAGCGCTGTTGGTGATGTCATCACCTACACGTTTAACGTGACGAATACTGGCAATGTCACGTTGACCGATGTGGCAGTTAATGATCCGATGCTCGGTTCGACGCCGCCGGCAGGCTGCACCTGGGCAACGATAGCTGCCGGTATATCGGAATCATGCACCGCGAAATACGCCGTCACGCAGGCCGACCTGGACAAGGGTTCAGTTACCAATGCCGCGACGGTGGCGGGCAACCCGCCAACCGGTGGTCCCACCGACGGTACTGACACCGTGACCGTCCCGGCTACCCAAGAGCCGTCATTGACGATTCTGAAGACCGCCGACACACCCAAGATGCCGGCCGTCGGTGGCGTCGTCACTTACACCTTCCTGGTGACCAACAACGGAAACGTGACCGTGCAGAACGTCGTCGTGACCGACCCGATGGCCGGGCTGACGTTGAACGGCTGCTCAATTGGCACGCTGGCGCCAGGCGCTTCGGCGACCTGCACCGGCACATACACCGTGACGCAGGCCGACGTCGACCACGGCTCTATCGTCAACACGGCGACGGTCACCGGCGATGCGCCGTCAGGTGACAAACCCACCGATGACAGCACCGTGACCCTGACAAGCGACGGCGCCCCGTCCATTCAACTGGTCAAGACCGCCGACATTACCGGTGTGGCCAAAGCCGGTGACACGATGACGTACACCTTCGACATCACCAACACCGGCAATTTGACGCTGACCGGCGTCACCGTCACCGACCTGATGCCCGGCCTGACACTTGACGGCTGCGATTTCGGCACACTGGCCCCCGGCCAAAAGGTGACCTGCACCGGCACATACGTCGTGTCGCAACCAGACATGGACGCCGGATTCGTCACCAACACCGCCACCGCCGCGGGCCAGCCGCCAACCGGTGACCAGGTGACCAATCACGCCACCGTGACCACCAATCTGCCGACGGCCCCTGGCATGTCGGTCGTCAAGAGCGTCGACACCACCGATGTCACGCAGGCCGGCCAAATCCTGACCTACACGTTCGTAGCCAAGAACACGGGCAATGTGACGCTGGACAATGTCAACGTCACCGACGAGGACCTGCCGGGAATCGTCCTCGACGGTTGCGACAATCTTGGAGTGTTGGCGCCAAATGCCGAGGCGACATGCACGGGCGCCTACACCGTGACGGCAGCCGATCTGGACGGCGGCTCGTTGACCAATGTGGCCATCGGCCATGCGACAACCCCGCCCACACCGGGCGGGCCGACGCCACCACCACAGATACCCGACGTCCCGTCCAACCCGGTGACCGTCACCGACCAGGATGCCACTATCGGCAACTTCGTCTGGGATGACCTCAACGGCAATGGAATCCAGGATCCAGGCGAGCCGGGCATCGCGGGCGTTTCCGTCACGCTCGTGCGCCCCAACGCCGACGGGACGTCGCAAACGTACCAGACGACCACCGACGCCAGCGGCCACTACACGTTGAGCGCGCCGCCATCGGGCGCCACTGGCTACACCGTCACCTTCCAGATACCAACCGGAATGGTGGCAACCGCCCCCAACCAGGGCACGCCCGGCAACGACTCGGTCATTGACGCCACCGGCACCGCGACTGGTGTGACAGGCGTCGGCGGGCAAGCCAACAACGATATCGACGCGGGCTTCTACACCCCGTCGAACATCAGCGGCGTGGCTTGGACCGACAGCAACCATGACGGCATCATGGATGACGGCGAGCCGCTTGCGCCCGGCGTCACACTGACCATCAGCGGCACCGACGGCACCGGCACCCCGGTCAGCCAGACCACAACCACCGACGCCACGGGCGCCTACCAGTTCCTGGTTCCGCCGTCTGGTGGCAGCGGTTATGTCGTCACCGTTACGACACCGGCCAACACGGCGTTGACCGACCAAGGCAAGGGCACCAAGGGCACCAGCCCGACGATTGGTTCCGACGTCGACCCGGCGACAGGTACGTCCGGCACCATAACCGTCACCTCTGGCGACGCAACTGTCGTCAACGCCGGCCTGGTCGGGTCGAACCTGGTTGTGACCAAGACGGCCAACCCGTCCAGCGGAACAGCCGTCAAGCCGGGCGACACCGTCACCTACCAGTTGACCTTCTCGAACCCGGCCCCGGCGGCCCCTGCCGCCGTCGCCTATGTCGACGACCTTTCCGGGGTTATTGATGACGCCACTGTGGCGATGGCGGGAATCGGTGTCACACCGCCGTCAAGCTGCACTGACCCGGCCAATGCGGTTCCCGGCGCCTGCCAGCTAAAGGCAGCCGGGATGGCTGTGACCATGTCGCCTGATGGCAGCAAGATCACTATCTCTGGCACTCTGCAGCCGGGCACGGTTTTGGCACTGACGTACCGTGCGACTGTCATCGGTTCGCTGATGTCGGGCGACCATAGCCTGGTCAATACGTTGACCTCGACTGGGCCTGGGCCGAAAGAGCCACCGATCGTTACAGAGAATCCAGTTTCACAAATCTTGCTCGTCAAGGAAGGGAAAGTCCTTGACGGGAAGTCGGGAACCGAAGGCGACACCATTGCCTATACGTTCACGATCAAGAATGTCGGCACGACGACACTGCACGACGTGCAGTTGACTGACGGCCACGCCGGTTTGTCGGCATTCGTATTTGGCTCCTGGCCGGGCGACACTGGTGTGCTCACACCAGGGCAGTCGGTGACTGCAACCGCCCTGTACCAGGTAACGGACGCCGATGTGCTGGCCGGGACGGTTGTGAATAACGCAACCGTGGCTGCCACGGATGACCAAGGAAACAATGTGACTTGTGATTCCTCTTCGAGCGTCCCCCTCGCGGCTCACCCGTCGATCGTTTTTGCCAAGACTGTGAGCGCAGCCGATGGGTCGACGGTGGTCGTTGGTGACCAGCTTGGTTACACGTTTACTGTAACCAACACTGGTGACATCACGCTGAACAATGTCCGCGTCACCGACCCGATGGCCGGCCTGAGCGACATCGTGTTCAACTGGCCCGGGCAACCGGGCGTGTTGAGCCCCGGGCAAAGCGTCGTCGCCAAAGCGACATACCAGGTCACTGCGGCCGACGTTGCAGCGGGCCACGTTAACAACACCGCCATTTCCTATGCCGACATCCCCGGTTGGCAACCAGGCGACCGCAATCAACCACCTTCATCCGTTCCCTCGCCGGAAGTTTCGGCGACAGCCAGTGCAACGTACACCATTTCTCCCGAAACGTTACTGGTTCAAACGGGTGGCAACCTCTCCGACACCTCGTGGTTGGCTGCGTTGGCGTTAGCACTGTTGTTGGCAGGGGTCGCTGCGCTACTCGGAGCGCACCGTGCTCGCGAACGAGGTTGGTGTTCCCTCACGTGACATTGCTTCAGCAAACCTCCGCCCCGATCTACGCCGAAACGCCAGACCGGGGCGGAGCGCTGTCCCTGAAACCCGACGCCGACCTGGTTGCGCTAAGCCGGAACGGGTCTCGGCAAGCCTTCGCGTTATTGTGGACGCGTCACTATGTGGCGGCCACGACCTGCGCCCGGCAGACGTGGAGCAACCCGCACGACGTGGACGATGTAGTCAGCGAGGCCTTCGCCCGGGTGCTTGACGCGATCAAGAAGGGGAACGGGCCAACAACCAAGTTTCGGCCTTACTTGTTCCAGGTGATTCGCAACCTCGGCGCCGAAAACTTCCGTCACGCCCAAACCGTCCCTTCCGATTTGGATGAGATCGCATCCGACAAACTTGGCCCGGAAGACGAGATGGTATCGGGCACCGATCAAAGTGTCATTTTAAGAGCGTTTTATGCAATGAAGCCACGGGAACGCCAGATCTTGTGGTCGCACGAAGTTGAGGAATTGCCGCCACGCCAAATCGCGGAACAGATGGGTTTGGGACCCCGTCACGTTTCGACGTTGCTGGATCGTGCCCGTCAGTCATTCAAAGCCAAATGGTTGCAGGCGAATGTTGACGACTTTGGTGAGGCAAATGGTGAACACGCGTGGGTCCTGGGCCATTTGGGCCAGGTCATGGCTGAACAGGCCACACGCATAACAAATACCCGAGTGTCCCGCCACCTCGGGGACTGTGACTCATGCAGGCACAGTGCAGTGAAGGTGAAGAATATGGCGACCGAACTAGGTTTGAAATTGGGGTCCGCGGTTGTTGGAGTCGGCGCGGGATCCTTGGGAATGGCTGGTTATGTATCCGCAGCCGAGGCGGCATCGCCCCCGGCGTTGCCGGCCGCAATCGCGGCGAAGGTCGGCGCCGCTGTGTCAGGGGTGGTCCGCGCTGTTGTCGCAGGATTGGCGTTGATCGTGGCCGTTGGTGCAATGGTGTTTCTCTGGCACCCGACCACTACCGGCGCCGACTCGCCGCCGCCGGCAATAGGCGTGGTCACACCGAGCACAACCCCCACACCGTCGGCCAGCCCTACCCCGACGCCGACACCGACGGTGACGCCATCGGCCACCCCGAGCTCGACGCCGACACCCACGCCGTCGGCCAGCCCGAGTGCCACGTCAACCCAGGTCACGACCACCGAGGCTCCGCCAACCACTGCGGCAGTACCCGCGATCGGTATTGGTGGGGTTGATTCGGGCCCGAACAATGTTTGCTACCCAGTGGTGTCGGGCACAGGCGTGCCCGGGTCGGTGCTGTCGGTCAGCAACGGCGGCGCGTCGACCGTCAGTGTGACCACCGCAGCCGACGGCACCTGGCGCACCGGGCCGCTGGATGGCTACCCGGCCGGCGGGCGTCCTGTCATCGTCACCGACCCGTCGGGCCAGCAGGCGCAGGCGACGGGTTCAGTGACACTAACCGCGCCGCCGACGCTTGGCGTGACGCGGACTGGCACGGATTTGGTTGTTGTGGTCGGTGGGTTGGCCTCGACGCCCGTCAGTATCAGTGCCGACGGGACGGTCATCTGGCAAGGCACTCTTGACGCAACTGGTCAGGCAAGTTTTGAAGGCCAAATCCCGGTCGACCAATCCGGCCATGACATTTCGGTGCGGTATGCCGCTTCCTGCGAAAGCCCACAGGATTCGATACATATTCAATCATGAAGGCCAATCTGATGGCGCGGTAGATTTATTTGCATGGCAAATCGCACAAATGGTGCATCGGGGTGGCGGCGTTGGCTGCCGTACCTTGGCGCGGGGGCGGCGGCTGGCGTGTTGTCGGGGTTGTTCGGTATTGGTGGCGGTTTGATCATCGTGCCGATGTTGGTGTTCCTATTTCATTATCGGCAGAAATTGGCGCAGGGGACGTCGCTGGCGGCGATCGTCGTCATTGCGCTGGCTGCGGCGGTGCCCTATGTTTTGCAGATACATGTCGACTGGCTGGCGGCTGCGCTGATTGTGGTGGGCGGCGTCGCCGGGTCGATGATTGGCAGCGCTATTGCCAACCGGCTCGACGACGATTGGTTGCGGGCGATATTTGTCGTCGTCGCTTTGGCCAGTGCCGTCAAAATGGTGCTGGGTGTTTCCAGTTCGGGCGGCGCACTCAGTGTGTCGCCGGCCCATTCATGGGCTATCGCCGCGACGTACCTTGGTGCCGGCTTGGCGATGGGTGTTCTTTCGGCGATGATCGGGGTTGGCGGTGGCATAATCTTGGTGCCTTTGTTGACGCTGCTGTTGGGCTTGGCACAGCCGGAAGCGCAAGGGTTGTCACTGGTGGTTGTGGTGCCGGTGTCGTTGGTCGGGGCTTTCCGTCACGCCCGCGCCGGCAACGCCGACTTGCGTGCCGGTTTGGCTTTGGGCATTGGCGGTGCCGTCGTCTCGCCACTGGCGGCGATAGCGGCCCTGCACCTGCCTATCCGCTGGCTGTCAATACTGTTCGCCGTGCTGCTGGTGTTCACGGCCGTGCAGTTGGCGCAGCGGGTGGTCGCCTCACGACGGGCCGCGCGGGCGCAGACGTGACAGCCGATTACCTGGCGGCCCGGTAGCTGGCGTAGGGGATCAGGAAGGCCACGCCGATTGCGCCGATTATCCAGGCCAGCGGCCAACTGCTGGCCAGCCACAGGACGACCAGGATGATGACGACGCCGGCGGCGATTTGCCAGTCGTCCCCGATGATGAAGTCGTACCAGAAGGCGCCGAACGCGGCGATCCAACTGCGTTTCTTAGGCGTCTCAAGCGGCGGGGGAGTGGGGGCAGCCTCCTCAACCACAGCTGCCGGGCGGGCGTCCCGTCGCCGCCTGACGACGGTGAACACCCACGTCAGAGCCAATGCGAACACGGCCACGCAGGGCGCGATGACCAGCAAGGCGGCGTCCGAACCCGGCCACTGCGCGCCGACCCCTTCGGCGCCCCAGAACAAGCCGAACGTCGTCAACAGGATGGCGACGATGAACTTCAGGGTGTTTTCTGGCATGGCCGAAAGCGGGCCGCGGACGATCACCCCGATGCCGACGATAATCAGAATCGCCAGCCCGGCCGCCAGCAGCGCAACCAGCAGGTGCCCGTCATTGGTGGCGAAGGTCAAGACGATGAAGACGACCTCAAGCCCCTCCAGCAGCACGCCCTTGAACGACAGGGTGAAGGCGTACCAGTCGGATACGCCGAACTTGGCGACGGTCGCCGCGTCCTTGGCTTCGTCAGCCTTGGCGGCGTAGATCGCGGTCTCGTCGTGACGCGACTTCAGGCCGGCGGCCCGCAGTATTGCCTTGGTGATCCATTGCAGGCCGAAAATTAGCAGCAGACCGCCGACGACCGTCCGCAGAATCCAGATCGGCAGCAGCATGATGGACGGCCCGAGCACCGCCACGATGATGCACAGGACGACGAAAGCGACCGCCGCCCCCGTCAGCGCCGAGCGCCAATTTCGGGTCGCCCCGGCTGCCACGACGATGGTTGTCGCCTCGACGGCCTCGACGGCGCACGCCAGAAACACGGCGATGAAGAGCGCGTAAACCGACATTGGTCAAGCCCGCCTGGCGATCCGATTCATAGACGAAAGGATAGCTGACCCTGCTACGATGGCCTAAATGTCCCCCCGGGAACCGAGATGAGGTGTCATGATCGAGTTCCAGAATGTGTCAAAGGCCTACCCAGGCGGCGTCGACGCCGTCGCGGACTTTTCGTTGGTCGTCCCGTCCCATAAAACGGTGGTTTTGTTGGGGTCGTCGGGGTCGGGCAAAACGACGCTGTTGCGCATGGTAAATCGCATGGTGACGCCGGATTCGGGGCGCGTGCTTATAGATGACCAGGACGTGGCTACCCGT
>Ga0123357_10008872_pt1 | contig 12628 bp, 8 predicted proteins | sample TergutEmb28metaG_FD_89873 | JGI IMG/M metagenome (GOLD analysis project Ga0123357, IMG submission 89873) | Embiratermes neotenicus P4 segment gut microbial communities from Petit-Saut dam, French Guiana - Emb289 P4 | ecosystem: Host-associated > Arthropoda: Insects > Digestive system > Gut ... | reverse complement strand
GTGGCATCTAATTGGCTTTTTATTCTTCAGAAGATCTTGTATTTGAAACATGAACAGTAAGACTTCGCTTTGGTAGCTAAGAGCGAGGAATAAGTATTCCTTCCCTCATGTATCGTGTGTGTCTGTGTGTATTTGTATGTAGGTCACCCTAAGACACCGTCAGCATGTCGAGTTTTAGCGTCGAATGACAGGATGATTCATGAATTACGAATCAGAAAAGGATTTGATAGGAATTAATGGCACACCACATGTTCAGCCTAGAAGAAGTACAATAAAATAACAAGTGGCATCTAGTTGGTTTTTTATTCTTCAGGATTCTTGTGGTTCGATCTACGCGACATTTTGCACGAACGTAACTCTAACGCAAAACGAGAACTCCCTCTATGTTCTCACGAATAGCGACAGGTGCGTGTGTGTGTGTGTGTGTGTGTGTGTGTGTGTGTGTGTGTGAGGAAGACGTGTCGTCCAACTAAACAAATTTATGCCTCACAAGTTTCTCGCTTACAATAAGTACATTTCATCTTAAATGATGAACTTCGATTAGGCCTATACAGACATGGAAGTCGGTACACCTTAAACACCCTCCCAAAACAATTCTGAAGAAAAATATAATTTTTTAAAAAGTCACGCAATCTGTTTAAACCAACCTACGTGACAACACTTAAGTCAAGGCAGTGTCATTATTTGTGTAACTTCAGAGGAAGTCGTTTTACCAGTGGTCAAGTGTTGTAAAACGAGATGCCTATGTGTCACGGGGTTCCGCCGAAAACAGTTTACGCTGACTTTATGTACGTCGGGTCACATCTTTTCGTAAGAGATGAAAAATAATAGAGAAAATATATACTTGTGAGTTCAGTAAAATTATGGCGTGCACACTTCAAACGCGTATATTGGGAAGAAGTGTTGACGTACCTACATGAATAGATATTTAAGTTCATTCAATATTGCAACATTCAAACGCAGGCTTCTTAAAGGATTCTACTCTTTAATTCAACTCTTCCTGTTCGTCTCACTTTAGAGAGGCTCAAAGCAGTATCAAAAGAACCAAGTTGCAATAAAGGAAGTATAAAGGAAATAAAAGGAAGACGAGAAAGTGTTAAACCGACAAAATTTCTCGCGTCATAAGAATATTAATAAATTCAATTCCACTCAGTAACTTGGCACTTACAGGTTTACTAATCCTCTATGGAACATTAAGTGTTCATGTTCATCGCATTTTGCTGAACTACGAAGACAGTGATAAAGTAAAGACCTAGAAGAAGAGGCATTAATTTGTGTGTGTGAAAGTATGTACATAGTTAATGTAACTATAAACAAAATCCATAAAGGTGGCAGGAGATAGATGAGTTTCACGAACAGAATTTAGAAAAAAAACTGTATTACTTTCATGAAACGGTCACCATTTTAATATTATGACTATCGAACAATTTGTTAAAAATTCCCCACCGTTTGTAGTACCAAAAGGCTCAGTACCGTACGCACAACAGCCCATCATTAGTCTATACAACGAACCAGTTTGCCTCATTTCCACAACCTCACACTGCAACACTTTAATCATTTTAATACTGCCCTCACATCTACAAACTACTTCTTACGAAATATCACGAAGGAGTCGTCTGCGTGATTACAGTACAGCTACTAAGCTGCGAACAGAGAATATCTGAATAGGCAGAACAGGCTAAGGTATAAATTTCTAATAGAATGAAATTCAGATCAATATTTCGGACATTTTATTGCGTTAAATACCAAACACAATAGTCTCTGACAGCTTAGCTTAATTTGATGTAATGGAAAGATACAGAAACTTCCATCTCTAGTACCTGCCATCAGCTATTGCACGGTATTGTTATCCAAGAAGTTGTAGTTAAACGATATATTTCTACCTAATCTCAGTACAACGTGTTGGACGATAAAACATTAGTGCAAAGAAAGCAGAGAAAATTTTCACTAACAAAAACATAAAACTATGCCCCAATACGCAAATGATTTAAGGCCCAATTCTTTAATCAAGCAGTTAATTCTAAATTGTAATTAGAAATCTCAAAACTAACATTCCACAGAAGCTGTACATAGTTATGACGTAAAAATTTCAAAATATTCTTAATGTGTTGTAACTGTTTAATTATAAATTTATTTAATTATCTCAACGATCATATATATAAAATGCATATAGTTTTAAGAGGGAGTTAACGTGAAATTTTCCAAATAAGAGAGACAGCATTAAATGGTGGGTAATTTTGAATTCAGCAGATAAAAGAATGATGATAAGATCTGCTCGATTTTGTCACCGATGTCCTTCCACCAAACACAAGAATTAATATCATCCACCCACACTAAAGCAAAAGACGTTAAAAACACTGGTTACGAGACAACGAAACACACACACACAGCATTGCATTCATTGGGACAATTAGAGATTACAATGCGAATCGAGCGTTTGATACAACGAGGGCATGAGGCGAAGGCAAAGGACATCTTTCTAAATGCAATTTCTTGTTTCCCACTGGCTGTTTCCATGTCAATGACACAGAAACAAATTTTCTGAACAGCTGAAACGCTACCAAATTCTGTAAACGGGGAGGATTTAAATTGTATGTGAGTGATAAAAATGAAAATTATTACAGGCAGAATCCGTAGTCTTGAATCATATTCAAAATAAATGATCAGGAAAGATGATGTGTTTCTATCATCTTTAAATGGATTAAAATTTAATGGAAGGTTATTGATTCTTGCGAAGGTTAAATACGATTTCAATTATCTGAACTGGTATTGTTCTATCAGGACGTGTCTTGATGCACTTCTATACAGTTCCATTATTAATTTTAAAGTGAAACATTCCCGTTGTGCAAGTCTATATATTCATCAAATATAACTTCATGCAGTAACACCATCAAGTATTTACAAAGGTTTGTACTGTTGGCCTTCTGTTCAGGCCATCTTCAGACCAAGCATCGTTTCGAATTAAAGAAATGACAATCGTCTTGAAATAAAATGGGAAGAGATATTATTCCCTTTATGTCATTCCTTTTATGTCATTCCCTTTATGGGATCACTTCTGACGACAAATTGTATTTTGCTTCCTATTGAATCCCTACGATATTGGGGGAAATACAATTAATTGTTATTAATCTAAACTGTCGTATTTTTAAGATAAAGTCCTACATTATTAACAGTGAGTTTAAAACCTGCAGACGGTAAACAGGCAGAAAATGGTAGATTTTCTACAATCGCCGATACGCCTTCTATAGATTAAATGTTTTTAAGTAATGGGAAATGTCAAAATTACAACCATTCCTGTTAATGGTCACACCTACGATCCACTATTTTCTTACTTGAAATATAATTTTATTCATCAGACCCACTAACAGAAATATAACTGAAATTACAACGACGTATTTTTAACATTCTCGTTTATGGCTAATTTCTTCAGATAAACGTCCTGTTCGTCCACTTTTACCCCTCACAGCCCTTCCGAATTGCCATGACATAACTTTTAATTAAAATATGTTCGTAATAAAACTGAAGAATTCTTGAAAGACAGTTTGATCGAATACTCAGTGCTGAAATTTATTATTTTGCAAAGGTCGAGGCTGCAATACTGACGGTAACCTAGGTACCCCTCGATTATTTCAGCAATATCCGTCACCAAGCGTCCACAGCAACTGCTGCAGGAATAAGCCGTTACATAGGGACAGAATAAAGACAACTCTCAGACACAACTCTTAGGCTTGTACACATAAGGATACATTTTTTTATTACGATATGTTCCTATGTCCTTGTTGTGGCAAAGTCAGTGAAATACAATTACATATAAAGAAGAAACAGCCAGCTGTTGTATTGGAATTGCATTTACAGAAAGATGTCCTAGAGTAGGGGGATGTGTGTGCAATAGTTTGAGTATCCTACTCTCTGGAAGCGAGATGGATCTCGCAGAGGGTGACTCGCCGCGAGCTGTCCGCCCCCCGAATACAGAGAGACTCTTCATTCCAGCGAACACTCTCCGGCGGCGGTGTGTATCCGGGGGCAGCGCGTTGCCACCCCCACCTGCACCGAGATCTAAGACACATACATATGCATATAACTGGTTCAGATCAGTCATACGACAAAAAGTTCAGAATCGTTTCACTAAACAAATATAAACACACAATACACAAAACTTAATTCTTTCAATCAAAATATTATTTTACCTAAAAATATTAATAATTTTAATTAAACACAACTCATCTCGTTGTACAGTATATATAACGAACCAATAAGCATTCGTCAAATACAATATATTTAAGTTCTCCACGTTAAATGTGTATTGTGTGTGACGAATATTTTCTGGTTCATTATACATACTTTGTATAGACAAATAATTATCTCTGATTAAATTACTTCGTCTTTACTATAGTATCTTAAAACTATGGTTGTTCGCTCTTTCTTGACAATTAAACTAAAAAATTATCCGTCAAAACAACACACATTTTAACGATATCAACAGCTTTGTGTTTCGGCTACATTAAGAGCTAGTGTCAGGGTCTATACAGGACTAAATAAAAGGTGTTAACAAAAAACAAAAAAAATGTTGAAGAATAAAAGACCAACTTGATTTCACTTGCTATTTTATTTCACTATTATGAGCACATAAGAAGAGAAATAAAATAGCAAGTGACATCAAGTTGGTCTTTTATTCCTCAACTATCACAATGATGCACTGTCCAATAAACATAAGATTCAACTGCTAAATGTATTAAGAAATCTCATACTTTACAGTTAATTAATTTGTAAAACCAGTACAAAATGTGTGGTCTGAAATAAAATGGGCTACAAATGCATTTAAAAGCAGGACAGAGTAACTGAGTATGATGTTGGTTAAAAACACATATATAAATAAAATTACATACGCTAAGTAAAAAATGTACATCGTGGGGTCTCTTTCAGGAGGTATAATTCGAGAGGTCAAGGTACGTAGGCTTTTGATTTCTTAACCTACATCACACACAGCTATACTGTACTGCCTTACATGTATGCTTTATAATAGTATATAATAATACTTTTATTAACTTAGACCACATAGTGGATACCAATTTTGCAAATGAATTCATAGCAAAGTTTGAGATTTCTCTATATTTTTCGCAGTAGTATGTTATAATTTCTTACTTTTTTACATTTCAATTATGGCTGTTAGCATAGCCGAAACACGCAGCTGTTGACAGTCTTTACAATTTGTGTGATGTTGACGGATTCTTTGTTGGTTTTATTTGACTGTAAATAAAATGGGAATGGGGAATCACCTTAAGATAGTATTTACAACGAACTCTAGCCAGCGCGACAGAAAGTTTAATCTATGCGTTATGCCAAGCCGACTTGACCCAAAGAGCTTCTGATTCTTCTGTCAAGAGTCCGTGCTCGAAGGAAAAACAATATTCCATTATCCACCAAAATGAAACGAATTCTACACGGCGATTCAAAAGTCTCCAAACATAGGGTATGGTATGGTAGGGTATGGTATCCGCGTGCGCCTTTGGTTAGATCACCATTTTCCAGGTCACTGGAATGGTCGCTGTGGTCCCGTGGAGAGGCCCCCAAAGTATCCAAAACTCACCACACTTGATATTTTATTTGTGGTGGCATTTGAAGGCCACTGTATAACTGGTGAAAATACAAAATGTAGAACATTAAAGAGCGCATTACAGATGCTTTTGCGCACCTAACACCAGATGTGCTAAAGCGAGTTCGCCATGAGTGGGAGAGAAGAATCCGTACGTGCTATCAAAGTATTGTTGCCCATACAGAGCAGGTTTGGTAAATTAAGTGACCATTTTCCCCATATATTGAGACTTTCGAATCACCCTGTAGTGTACAATTCGAGTCTTTTGAAACGTTGCGCTGTATCAACTGGAAAAGTAACGATGCCAATCAGTCAAAGAAGCACACTTAAATGCTTGGATTTAAGAATATCCAGTTTCTGAAGCAGCAGCATATTACCTTGTAATTCGTCTACCTCGTGGTAGCCTTCAACAAGAATTCCTTAAAAAAAAATTTTATTGCTAACCACATTCCTTACATGTTATTTTCTTAAAATTTAAATTTATTCAGGCCCACATAACACACCCATGTAGAAAGAACATGGAATGCCTAAATCAACTTACACCTATTTTGAAGTCAAAACTTCTATGAAAATTTCTCGAAACATTTTATCCCCTTCTACTGCAAACAATTCAATAAATACCAAATCTGATAAAACGATACAGTGTAAGAAATAAAAGAACTGATTTAAAACGTTTTGTTAAGCACTACTGGTCTCCTCCAGTCGTCTTCTTTACCCTTTGGATCCAGAATTAAATGCCCATAGCGATGTGCAAAATACCGGAATTTAAGTGGATAATAATATGAGACCTGCATAAAAGCAGATATATAGAGGAACTCCAATTATCCGGATTAACTGGAACGACGAGCTAGCCCGAAGTTCTGAAAATCCCAGTAAAATGGATTTTTCTTTGAAAATAGGCTACATTGTAATCTGAAGTTTGGCTGTTAATATTTACAGTATGTACCTCCGTCTAAATCTGTCGACCACACCTGATTTGAAGTTCTGGAAACCAAAACACTGTACTGTACTTGATCTGATAACCAGTAAGTTCAAGGCAGTTTAGTTATGTAGTATTCTCGATAAATTTAACCGAAGGGCCAAGCCGATCCGGATAAATGGCGATCCGGATAACTGGTGTCCGGATAAGTGGAATTCTGCTGTGCGTATATATACGGGTTTCGATATATATACATATATGTACATATATATGGTGTTGTTTATATATATGTGGTTTTGGACATTTTGAGTGTAACATATACGATAATTTCGGCGCCAGACGGTCTATTTTGCGAGTATAGAGACAAATTATTCAGACCACAAAATCTGCGAAAAGGTTTCAATTGGAATGAAAATTCTACCTGGACACACTTGTCTAACTTATGAGGACGCCTCAGTATTCGCACCCAAGAATGCAGAGTTTAAAAAATATGGGCATTAAAATGATATGTATTATTTATTGTAAATACGAATTTTCACAACCCTGAATTCTGCTAGTTGCTTTGAAGAGGATGGGGCACCAACTGCTTTTCAGAAACAGAAAGACGTCGGCTGGGCCCTACTTAATGGGGATTAACGACAAATTATTTTCAGCAGAGTTAATATAAGGCGACGCGCTTCGGATACGTAGGGCCTCTATAGAGATTTATTCGACAGAAAGCTAGGAGATGATCCTTGAGATGCTGAGAAACCAAATGTTTATTACTGCGTTCACAACGTCCCACCACTAGTTCCTATCCCGAGCTACATGAACACTCATACACTATTTCTAGACGATCCATTTTAATATTATCTTCCTAGGAAAATATATGAATGCTGGCACTAATTCCACTAGACGTCTGTTGTAGCCTTCACTCCCCGCACCATAAGAAATTTGGACTTGACCCTACGCCGACAAAATCAATTCACACGCCGAAGGAACAGTGCGGTGGGTCAAGGTTTCGAAACTCAGGCTTATGATATAATGATGTTGGGAAAGGTAATTTACTGCCCAAGATGTCCACCATCTTGTGCTTCTACCTATAGGCCACCTGCACCCTCTTAATTCATATTTGATTCTAATTCTGTGGGTATTAAATAAAATCGTCAAACATATTGTATGAAATTTCGGTCCATCGCGAAGCGTCTGCCTATATTGACCATAACTTTGTCGAAGACCCCAACAGGATTCGAACACATGAACACAGTTTTCAAGCCCCTCAAGGCCCTCTTCATCCTAGGCCACTTTCCCACTATGATTAGCACAATAAAGATTTTCTTGAAAAAGATTTCAGTGACGCAGAGCATAATTCTATATAGAATTACTGATAACCACACGTGTTACAAAATTTAGTGTGGGAATACCTGCGTCGTTTGTACCGCACTAACGAAACGCCTATTTCTCAGTTTGGCTTAATTACAGCTTTAGTACCTGCCGCTAAACAATGACAAATATTTTATCTCAAAAAAACCATACTAAAGGAAGCCATGATATGATACAAATTTTGATTTCTAGGAAACATTTTTCTATGGAAATCCTCTACCAAAGTTCTGGCGTGGGAAGCGAAAAAAGTGCCTATGTTACCATAAAAACACATATTAATTATTGCACAGGTGCTCAGAAAAGAGTAATATAAATATGTATATTTATATTATAGAGTATCAATGAATTCTAAAGGGTTCTGAGGTTGTATGTTACACTCCATGGTACTGGGTTTCTGAATTCTATTCGTCATCCACAGCAGAGACGCATAAATCCCGGGCGCCGGTTTGGCCGGGAGAATAAATCTTTGTCGCTGGTTCTAAACGCTTCATCATAACTGTAGTAGTCTTGTCTCTTACATACAGAAATAAGTAGCAGCTCACATGTACGAGCAGAGCGAATTAGATGAACGTGAAGTCACAGATTCACTACAGAATTGTGGATCCTCAGTATGGAAATTGCTTCTCCTCACTCCTCGGGCGCCTATAATTTCAGAGGTGGGTCCTAAACTGTTGGAAAATTTGTGAACCCCTGGTCCAATGTGTTCCTAACACCACACATACTTGGGAAAAATTGATACATTTGCTTGCTAGTAGCAAATGTTTGAGAGGCAACAACCAAGTTACATCCGTCAGAAAGTGTTCATATTACTCACCGTACAGCCAAAGCCACTAAATTTAAATTCATTACCACATATAATCAGGTTACTTCATTGGAACACAGTCTAAATACACGAGAAAGGAAGCAAATATCACCTCTGAAACGCTGTTCAGTTCGGAATATTAGGCAACGGTAAAGGCTCACACACTCAGTAAACCTAAGTACAGTACACGTCATTCCCGATGGGCGCTTGGCTGCTGAAATCGCGGGTTCGAATCCCGCTGAAGGCATGGTTATTCGTCTTTTGTGTTTGCTGTGAGTTGTGTAGGTAGCTGATCTCTCGTTCAGAGGAGTCCTACTTGTGTGTTTTTCTAACTGTGTGTGAAATAGAAACCTCAACAGTGGTGTGGCCTAAGCCCGAGTGTTGCTGTTGTGCCAAAGAAAAAAGTGCCGTACATGCTTTTACTTACCGTCTGCAAAACAATTACTGAACACAGCTTACTGTTATTAACAACGCAGTGATGAGCAAGCACTAAGTTTTTATATGTGCCTTCTATCGCCACCAGGCTGTTAATTCATGTCCTGCATACTGTAAATACTTAAGACTGTAAATCACTATTCAGCTAATGGAACCATTAAAGAATACAATTACAGTTATAAATATTTTCCATATAAAGCCACGTTGACGCTTTAGAATACAGTCGTTACATGTATTATCAGGCCCTCTGACATTTTTAAAAATTGCGGTACGTCTACAGAGTTCCCACGTGAGTTCCCACGTGAGTTTCGGGTGTTGTACAGAATAAACATCCTTTATATCTGTGACGAGCCTTGATAAATTTATCTTTGCAATGGATAATCAGCATAATTTCTTTGATGTAGGATAGGTTATATTTCACGTTTTGGAGTGAATAAGATAGAAAATGTTTCGGAGAATATAAAATTTTCCTCGCAAATTGCCAGTCTTTCCGTCAGTCGGTCTACGTTAATTCAGTAGTCAACGTGCAGTCCGGCTGGACAGAGAAGTAACACATGGTACTAACGCCTCGAACTGACACTAACTACACTGTGATTCTCTTCTCATTATATTACTGGCGCACGGAAAGTCATAAGTGTGGCCGTGACAACTCGGTGAAGTTTATGAAAATACCCACATCTCTTCTTATGTAATTTCTCGCACAGTACATGCCAAACCCCGCTCTGCGCATCGACTCTCTCTCTTGTTCCGAAGAGTTATGAATGTTACGAGTGTGTTCTGACGATCACTAGCGAGGCTACGTTTGAAGTACCGATAATACAGCTCATTATCACTTAATTAGGATATCAGATGCCCGTACAATCTTCATTTTTAGTAAACCTTCCCAAAATCGGACATCAATAAGTTCAGGCGTTACCGAGTTGTTTCGTCAGACCATTTGGTCCAGAAGCTTTTGCCTTCCAATTTACTGCCAAAAAATATAAAGATTGAAATATACAAGCGCAATTATTCCCCTTGTATACAGGCTTGAAACTTGATCTCTCACATATTAGGTGCGTTGTGGGTATTCGAGAATGGAGTGGTGCTGAGGAACATTTGGGCCTAAGAGGGCCGAGGTAAGAGGGAGTGGAGAAAACTACATAATGAGGAGCACAATGATCTGTACTCTTCAACCAAGATTATTTGGGTGATAAAATCGACATGAATGAGATGGTCGGGGCATGTAACACGTATGGGGGAGAAGTGACGTGTATACAGGTGGGGAAACTTACAGAGACAACTTGGAAGACCTAGGCGTAGACGGAGGAAAATACTGAAATGAATCTTCAAAATATGAGATGGAAGGACGTGGACTGGATTGATCTGGCTCACGATAGCAGAAGTAGCGGGATTTTGTGAAGGTGGTGATGAGGAGTCAGTCCCCCCCCCCCTCCCAAGATGCGTCATTTCTTGAATGGCTGAGAAACTATTAGCTTCTCTACTCGCATGCATTTAGTTCGCAAAGAGGGACAGACACAGTGAGTTCAACACACGCCCCGCGCGATGACAAAACTGTCAAAAAATTGTTGCTTTGGTAGCGAATAAACGTACTTTATGTTATCAATCTGTACGCCACTGACCACTGACTGCTCGCACAGAATGCGGTAGCCTTTTATGTTAGTCGAGATGCATGCCAAACAGAATCCAATATCGTTCTGTAACGACTTTGCTGCTGTTTGGTATTTAAACCTATCCTAGGGCAGTCGGATTATGAACTCCTCTGCAAAGATGATTTTCTGGAAAATTATATTGGAAGTTCAGTAACCTATCTTAAACGTCGACAAGAATTTGTACAGTACCAGGAAAATTCAGTTAGAAAGGCTTCCGATAAACACTGCATGCGTTTTTGCAAACCGTAACTCTGCTTGCTTCACATGCTTCCTGCTACAAAGAACTTGGGAACAACTTGTTCAGTGGACCACAAGTACTTCAAGGAATCTACCGAGGGTGGAACTCACACAAAGCCATAGCCTCTGTAGAATTTTATTGACACACCTTTGAAATTTGAAGTCAAAGTTTTTGGGGTTATTAAACCAATCTTTTGTACAACGTAACCCTTGAGGGACAGTTTGAAATTGTGATTTCGCTGAATTTGCATTCCATGAAGTTCTGAAAATACATACATCTCAATGCCAAGACATTAAACTTAAATGACTCACATATATTATAAATATAATAAACTATTGCACGGAACAAAAATGAAAAAAAAAAGACTCACATATATATTTATATATGTGTGTGTGTGTGTGTCTTGAAAGTTTTGAAATGTGGTACTGGAGAAGGATTGAGAGGATATGAGTTCGACTGACCGTGTGGAAAATGAAGTATAACATAGGTCGAAAAAAACAAGAAACGTCCTACGTAAAGTAAACCGAAGGAAGGCTAAGTGGATTGGATATATCTTGCGTAGAAACCGCCTTCTAAAACACGTTATTGAAGGAATGATACAACGTTAGGGAAGAGGACCAAGAAGACGTAAGCAGCTATTGAATGAGCTTAAGGAAAAGAGAAAATGCTGGACTTTAAAAGAGGAAATATTATATAGCACTTTGTGGTGAATTTTTTGAAGAAAGGCTATGGGCCTGTCTCAAGACATACTACGCAATGAATGAACATGTTGTGTTTTGTGTTGTTGTTGTTGTTGTTGTCATTTATGTAATAGAAAATATTCTAACAGCTGATACCTCAACAAGTGAATAACTTTAAAAAATTTGATCTATACACAAGTTTCACACTTTAGTGTCATATTACAGTGTTTTGATGGGCTAAAGGTTTTTGCGCCGTCTCCACAAAGCACCCCATTTTTTACGAAACCCTACGACCTTGTTTACAGAATGATTTCTATCGTCCTACTGGGCTACATACTTCAAACGTACTGGTCTCTTTAGGCTACGAACGTACACAAAATAGGTCTAATTAAAAATACTGGCACAAATATTCCAGCTAAACCCAGACACCAGCGCCACACCGTCAAATATAATATTCACTCACAATTCTACTGCTTCTTCTATAGGTAGTTTCCTTTGGTCGTAGAGAAATCAAGACTTCGTTTTGTCTATCGCGGTGAGGCTTTCCTCAGGCTCAGAACCGACCTCATAGAGAACACACTCGCTCTTGACCTGTATCGTAACCATGGGTCTGACTCAATGGTAAGCATGACAACCAGTGTGTGATTCACTCATTCACGGACTCAGGCCAAGGGTATAACAGTTGTACAGTATAAGATAGAAGATCTTATGAATCTGATGTTTATTGGACCGCGCATCATTGTGATAACTGAAGAATAAAAAACCAACTAGATGCCACTTGTTATTTTATTGTACTTCTTATAGGCTCAACATGTTTCGGGCACTACTATGCCCATCATCAGGAGCTCGCGACTATGATGTTGATTACCACATTGGGGCTGCAGCCCGGACACTACTCCATCCTAACCGCACCTAACCTCCAACATACAGCAAATCAAGAACGAAACGAC
>Ga0123357_10008871_pt1 | contig 12628 bp, 9 predicted proteins | sample TergutEmb28metaG_FD_89873 | JGI IMG/M metagenome (GOLD analysis project Ga0123357, IMG submission 89873) | Embiratermes neotenicus P4 segment gut microbial communities from Petit-Saut dam, French Guiana - Emb289 P4 | ecosystem: Host-associated > Arthropoda: Insects > Digestive system > Gut ... | reverse complement strand
GTCCGTCCGTCCGCATGTAACAACTGGGCTCCCACTGGACGTGTTTTCATGAAATTTTAAGAAAAGTTTGCCGTATTGCGAACAGCTTCATTATGTCTGTGTGTCCGTCCGTCCGTCCGTCCGCATGTAACAACTGGGCTCCCATTGGACGTATTTTCATGAAATTTTATACTTCAGCGATTTTCGAAAGTAACAGGCACTTTGCGTGAAGACTTATGTACATTTACGTTAATATCGCTCTGATTTCTTCTTACAATGAGATATATATTGGACGGCAGTTGTAGAGAAAATCAAAACACACATTTTATGTTCAAAACTCATTTTTGAAAAGTTGTGCCGTTTAAGAGGTAAAGTGGAAAAATATGGTGGGGCTGGCCACTGACGATGATATAATACGGCGCATGCGTTTTGCGTGCTGTGTGACTACGGCCACAGGCACACACTCAGAATATGTAACGCTTATTGCTTTTCCATGACAACAATGGTTTCACGAACGCGCCTCAATGTTATGTTTATATGTATATTGCCCGTCTATTTAATTTTTCTTCCACTTGAATACTGCTTATGAAATTAACCTACATCCGTTCATCGATATTAGCTTAAACTCCAATCATACGTGAAATTTATGATATGAAACAAACTTAGAAAATGCATAAATATAAAATAAAGTGAAAGGCCAACTTGATTCAAGTAAGAAATTTTATTGATGTATTCTTAGCTCGACATGTTTCGGGTACATACGCCCATCATCAGGAGCTTTAGATGTTGAGTTGCAGCTTATGGTTTTCTGCACCGAGTTTTTGGATGGGTGGTGGTCGTGAGAGCCGCTGCGTAGGTCGTGTTTACGGTGCGGGTGTTGCCGTGCGACTCGCACGGCACCACCCGCACCGTAAACACGACCTACGCAGCGGCTCTCACGACCACCACCCATCCAAAAACTCGGTGCAGAAAACCATAAGCTGCAACTCAACATCTAATACTCCTGATGATGGGCGTATCTACCCGAAACATGTCGTACTGAGAATACATTAATAAAATTACTTACTTGCATCAAATCGGTTTTCCGCTTTATTTCATGAGGAAGATGCACGGCGAAACAACCCTCAAGCATAAATATAAATTAGCTTCTTATATGATCTTCTATTTGTTTTAAGAGAGACGTGTATATTGAGAGTGTACTCTACCAATCTAAAGAGAGGTTGATCTCAGTACACTAATTTTCCCTGCAGGTAACGCAGGAAAGAACGGCATGCAGAAATGTAAGCCACTTGCTCTAATTACGTCTGTGAAAAAAACAAACAACGCCAGCATTACGTAATTTACTTTGACAAGGATCACTCTGTGTGTCGTGTTCACTCCCTACAGTAACATGCAAATGTTTGTAACTCTTCATCAGTTAGTATTTGTTTCCTGAATGATATGCTTGAAATTACGGAAATTAGAGTAAATCATGCATGTTATCTGTCCTATCTCTTATTTCAATTCGAGATATTCAACTCAATATTGAGTGCACAAATACAAACTTACCAAGACTCATCTCATATGCGGGTTTCGAGAAAGTTGCCTAATGATCACTAAATGTCTAATGAAGATTGTAGACCCTTACTCACAGCATGCATGGTGCCTGAAGGAATATTTCTGGTAGTGTTTTTAACATTTGTACAAGCGATCTTCTGCTATTTTAACTGAAAATTGTAATGTGTGTGTAAGTGTGTGGATGTGTTTTTGTCCACTTACTTTGCAAGAGGCCATTTTGAGGTCGGTACGTTAGCTACTGAGAAAACTTCCTGATGATGGCACATATGAAGTGCCGAAATATAAGAGATTTACTAACGTCTCATGTGTACATATTTTGGTGCGTTATATAAATTAATATATTTTGATAAACTTTTATACCTACCTGAAGAAACAGCACATCATTCTAAAATTTTGGTGCCAATATAATTAATTTTACTTCCCCGCATCCCACAAACCGCCATCTTGATGCTCACTGCCATGAAAATATCGGAAGTTTCAAGCCAATATTAAAGGCCATAAGAGAAATTTCTAAGGCTGTTTCAGTTTTCAGCATAAAACTGGAAACTATGTCAAAAGTTCCTAACATATCTACTTCAGTTCCGAGTGCCCGAGATGCAGAGAAGTCACATGGAAACTCTATGTAAGCAAAACGGATTAAAAATTAACATTATGGTTTTTTCCAATTGCTGAATTAGGTATCCTTTAACAAGTTTTTTCAGTTCCATAAATCAGGCAGTTAAATCGCTGGCTTCTACCCGCCAAAGAACTAGTTGAATTCCAGTGTAGTCTATGTGGGATTTGTGGTGGACAACTCGAAAGTGTATGTAGTCAAACACAACTTTGTCAATTAAGATGTTTAATGATTATACAAGACAACTACATGTTTCGGCAGCTACTGGCTATCTTCAGGTTGTCTTCAAGAGAACTTAAGGTCCTACTATACGTATATATTTTATGCGCACGTGATGGAGAGATCTCTACATCTGGGCTTTGTTGCGTAATAAGTAAGTGCTATGTTGAAGGCGGTGCCTTTAGCCAGAGCATACCACTGCGTTCTCTTATGCATTGTCTCTGGATTCAAGGGAATTAATTCTGAAAATATGGATTTTACAATTTACATAAAGAAACGAAGAAAAATGGCGAAAACAAACTAACAATCAGGTTGAATTGTGGCTGATGTCTATGAGAATTAGAATCTATCCTTATCTAATAAAGATTCCGAGCGGGCAGTACCACACCAGAACACTTCACAATAACCAAGTCTGCAAATTGTGTTAGCTGCAACAGTCCAAATGACTTGAAGTGACAGATTTCGGGCAGTACAGCCGCGAGCCGGATGTTCGGTCTTTGATTTCCGGCTAAAGTAAGGAACATTTTAATTTCTATTTCTCACCATATTATCGTGGTTAAACGTAATAAATGTGTACTGTTGTACAATGCATAAACCGATCTATATCGCATTATTCATCATTTACACAACGAATTTAACTTGCAAGAGCAATTCAGTCTTTGGTTTTCTGCGGTATGCCCATGTTTCTTGTGTCGATTAAACCGTCACACCAAAGTGGTCACTATATATACCACCCACTTTAACACTTAGCCCTGTATTCTTTCCTCTTCTTCTTCTTCTTCTTCTTCTTCTTCTTCAGCTCTACAACTCTTTATGAGTTTTGGCTTGCTCAGTTATTTCGTTCCATTGCTTCCTCTCTTGCGCTCTCCGTTTCCAGTTCTTCACCCCCATCTTTCTCAGATCATTTCTCACGTCGTCTTCCCATCTTAATCTTGGCCTTCCGTTCGGTCTTGTTGCGTATGTTTTCCATTTATATATGGTCTTAGCCACTCTTTCATTAGGCATTCATTAGGTATTCTTTCCACACAGTGTGTTTTTGAGATTCCTATGATTTTGCAGTGAACTATGATTATTTTCCTCAGCAAATTTAATTTATTGTTTCTTTTAAACGGGAATTCCAATCCTAACAGTGTGGTTAGAACTGAATATGGCCTGTCAAATAGATGGTCGTGGTTCGAAATCGAGGTAGTCGATGTGGGATTTGTGAAGGAAAATGTGACACTGAGGCTGGTTTTACTCCGAGTACTTCTGCTTTCCGCTGCTACTACCAGTTCACCAATGCCTCAGACGTACCTTAATCTTCAAACGTTCGAAGCTGTAGTTTGTGCAACAGAAGTTATGTTCTTTTGGAACTCGGAGAGCGTAAGAGGAAATGTAATTGGCGTCCATTCCTTTGAAATGGTTAAGAAGACGCAGGCGTTGCAGGAGGCCTGTTTTAGGAGCTTTATTTTGAGAAACGTTTAGCAACCTACACAATGCGCTGTTCACTAAAATTTATTCAAAGTTAATTTGGAATGCGAAAAATAAAATGCATGTTACTGAAACTCTCCTACCTCGCATTTCTAAAAAGCTCAAAATTTTATGGGTTGAATGAAATATTGCACTTGCTGCCTTATGAAATCAGAGTGTTAACTGATCAAATTGAATTAAATCGAATTTACCTGGACGATATACACATAATGTATTATACTAGGTTTAGTGAACAAATCTTAAAGCCTGATTAAGGCGGATACTTTCACTATTCAAGCAATGAATTACACTCATAGGTCCTTGATTTACTTTGTTATGAAGAATTTAGTGTAACACTTGCGTCCTATTGTTAGACGATTTGGATAATTTTGAAATCAAATCTGGCATATATATATATATATATATATATATATGTGTGTGTGTGTGTGTGTGTGTGTGTGTTTAATCTGTACAAAATTCGTGTACTTTACACTCGTTCTTGCTTACATGCCGGCGTCTCGGTGTTGTGCATAAGTAAATCGAATAATCTGACAGCCATATTCATGTTTTAACTTCATTACATATGGTGGATATAAGGAAGAATTAATTGTGTGTTTGTACGGGACACGGAACGAGATTTAATTTCCGCTTTCCTTAGTGGTAGTCATAAATCCTGCGCAGAAGACACTTGTACTAATAATAATAATAATAATAATAATAATAAGGCAGCGTTACGAACCTAGCATCACGCAACACAATATTACAAACGGCAACAAAAACAATTACCGACTATGATAAAAATTTGACGAGACAATAGAAACAAACGAGATAAAAGAACAAGATATAAAGAGACATGACAGTGTGAGCTGAACTGCACTCTACCAGATGCATGGAAATAAGCTAAAATTAGAGAATGAACACTGGTACGAGCACGTACAAAAATTAGTAGAAACAAGTCACGAAGGTAAGTTAACCATATTGGAATCAACAAGTGTAATCTGACAGAATCATCACTAACAATTAGCTGCATATCATAGTATGTGATGGTGGAAAAAAAAACATGTATGTTGATGAACATTAAAATTTAAGGAGATAGTAGTGTGATCAAGAAACAAAACCGAAAATTTTTAAAATATAAATTTCTCAGAACATAATTAGAGCTCATGTGGATTGTAACAACCAAAGTTATGCAGGTATTACACGTAATATGGGCAACTTAAACCGTCTCAAAAACATTCAGAAAATATCTGAACAACATACTGGAAATAACGACACCAACGAACCGCCGAAAACAACAGTGTTGGGCACTGCACACGTACTGAGTAAAGTTTCACTGTTAAAGTTCACAATTTTTATCATGGGAAGTATCATTAGGGTACTACAAATTTTAACCACAGAATAGCGGCAACATTATATACCCTGGAAACATATTTCTTTTCAGGTGCGTATTTGTAAATACCACGCATAAAGGTGATTGACAATAATAATAATCATAAATGCGACAAAAATATTGAACACAGAGACAGATAGAAAGTGGAGACTTTGCAAAAATTTGAGGAGACAATGGACCAAGTAATATCAGCATGCCCAATACTGGCAAAAGAACAGTACATAAAATGACATGACAGTGTGTGTGCACAACTACACTTCAACATATGCAAGGAAACAGAGGTACAATTGGACAAAAAGCACTGGTATGAACATGTGCCAAGATCAGTAGAAACAAGTGAAGCAGGCAAGGTAACCATGTTGTGGAACCAACAAATACAAACTGACAGAACTACCCCAACAACAAACCAGACCTTATAATCCGTGATAATGAAAAGAGAACATGTATGTTAATAGAAGTTGCAATCTCGGGCGACAGATATGTGATTAAAAAAGAAGTCGAGAAGATTCTAAAATATAAAGACCTTACAATAGAAATACAGCCCATGTGGAATGTAAAAACAAAGGTGATACCAGCAATCAGGGACGACTGGGACTATTTCAAAGTCATTCCGAAAATCGAAAATACGTGAGCAATATACTAGGAAAACATGAAGTCAAGGAACTACAGAAAACAGCCATATTGGGCACTGCACACATAATTCGGAAAGTACTAACGTAAAAGTACAACAGATTCAACACTGAAACTAACGATATAAGCACCATGAATAGTAACAATAGAATAGCTGCAACACTGTATTCCCTAGGGACATAGTTTGTCTCAGGAATATAAGTATAAATACACTACATAAAGGAGATGATGATGGTGATGATGATGGTGATGGTGATGATAATAATAATAGTAATAATAATAATACTGTTCCCGGGTACCTGTTACACCACAGAAGTTCTAGTAGTACTGTAGTACTGGCTGGGACACTATAATTCCAGTGGAACAGGATCAAATCCTTCCAATTTTTTCCAATTCATCATCTACCCACGAATTCAATACTACGCAGAATATAAACATGATTACATGGATGTAAGTTACCTTTACAATTTTTACGACATTCTGCGCTTTAAATAAAGTTCTCAGCGTGTCCAGTTAGAGCTTCAATGTAGGGCGTTGCACACCTCAACAGTGATTGTCTTGCTCACTGTGAAATTCCAACGGTAGTACGTACCATCTGAAATCCATTATGCATCCCTTGTTTCAAGTACTGAACGTCAGTGACTTCTGTAGAACAATCAGTAGTCTTTAGATTCCCCAGAGATGAAAATCTGAAATATTTAAATCTGATAAACGAAAAGGCTATGCTGCTGCTCCACTGCGTCCAATCCGTCCTATCGGCAAAGCGTATTTTAGGAATGCTCTATCTGCAATAACAAAATGGAGCAGAGCGCATTCATGCATAAACCATAAACAAATCGAAGTCTGAAGATCCACAACTGAAACGGCTCTGGAAGGATATTTTGTAGGAAACAGTGATAAAACAACCCCAGTCAGACTTAGTGGAAGAACGTAGGTTCTCAGAAGACCGTCTCCTGTAAGGACTGCCCGCAAGTTAAAGTAAAACTGTCGCTGGTGCTTCGAGTGGGAAAATCCCGAGTGAAAATTTTTCTGCCCATTACGTTGATAATAGAAACCGATTATTCCAACGCTTGAAAATAGCGTCTTATCATCAAATGAAGTAAAATTCGGAACTTCAGACTGGCAGTACATTTTCTAAGCAGCAACTCTAGATGTCCTCCTTGGAAGGTAATCAGCTGGCTGGAGTCCTTCTACTCCTTGTAGATAGAAGGAACAGAGGAGCTGTGTGTTCTAAAACTCCCTCACCTGTGTCTAATCTCTTTGTACTGGTATCTGGATTTACAAAACCACAGCGAGGAGGTCTTGCCACTCCTCCTAGTCGCCCACCTTCATTTGGCCGCATATTAGGCGCACTGTTTTCCCTAATTTTTCCATGAAGCGTGGAAAAATATTCTTCGGTCTGCTATACGACGATGCGTTAGGTGTTCTTGGTACAAACGGAATGCGTCACTTTCACTGTCACGCGGTCGGGCACACATCAGATATATTTTCCCTTCAACATTTACATATCTACACGTACACCCAATTTACGAGTTTTTGACACTTAGAATGGAACAAATCAACGCTTTTCAACCTTCTCTCTCTCGCTTACCGCTATCACGAACAAGGCACTGACGTCGACTACCAGATACCAAAAATATTAATAGCATAGCGTGTGTACTTTTCTATTTTGTAATTCATTAATATGCTTTATAATACATAAATAAATTTCTTTTAATTTAAATACATTTAAAATACTTTTAGCAAGGTGATCAACATATTTAAAGTTGAATTATTGAAAACATAGTCCTGAAATATTTTCGCTTACCGCCAGACGACTGTCCGTGTACCACCAGTGGTACACGTTCCACCGACTGAAAAGCACTGAACAAACGTCTTGTGTTACACTGCTACACGCAATCTGCCTGCTGTCATGCTCCGTTGACACTGCAAAAGTTACAAACAGGACAATGCGAGTAGCATGTGAACTGCTTTGGAACTCAAGGCGGAAACTTTGTGTATTGTATTTAATTTGCAGGAGGCCGTAGTTAGGACACCAAGCTGCAGAGAAGCTACGTTAATATAACTTATTTTACTGTATTGTGGTGTGTAATCATTCCCTGAAGCTTGTCCGTGCATTTTTAATCCATTCTGTAGAGGACAGCTCTGTCTCTAAATAAATCATCTTCTGAGTTACGGTCTAGATTTGAAATCCCTGCTTTGGAACAAGGTTAGACCTACACGGGGAGTCCCTTGCTAGTCTTGTCATGATCAAGTGGACCAGAGAACAGTTGAACTCCACTTATCCGAATTAACTGGGACGGTGAGCCCTCCGGATAAGCAGAAAATCCGGATAATTGGATTTTTCTTTGACAGTAGGCTACATTGGCAGTTTGAAGTAAAAAAAAAAATTCTACAAACCCCGTAGGCTACATATTTATTTACGTACAAATAAAACAGCTCACCACTTACAGCGTACTCAGACACCGTCCCGATTAAATGGTATCATCAGAGGCCATGGTGAGTCATGCGCAAATCAAAAGAGTTAGATTGGAGAGGGCTGGAATTCGGATGATGACCCTCAACTTTCACCGCTGAGGAGGAATTTGGGAATTCCTTGTCTAATTTGGGAACCCCTTCAGCTGTTACTATTTACAGTATGTACCTGCATCTAAACCATTTTACCACGCCTGGTTTGAAGTTCTAGAAGCCATAACACTGTACTGTACTTGATCCGATAACCGGTAATTTCAAGGCAAGTTAGTTTGTTACAATTCTCGACAAATTCACCCGAAGGGCCAAGCCGATCCAGATAACCAGCGTTGGGATAAGTGAAGTTCTGCTGTACTTTGGAAAGCGAAGGTCTGGACTAAACCGTGTGTCAGAACAGCATGCAGAGACGGGTTCTGCGAAAGCGGCATGAACGGTAGTGGTGGAATCATGACGTCACTCCGAGATTCCGAAAAGACTCAAAAACTGCATGGCGTCTTCTCACTGTCACCGCCGCGGGAACCTCAGATGTCAGAACTGCATTGAAACTTCAGGATTCATACAGGGTGTAATTGTGTTCCATGGAATATGTCCAGAATTTATTCACCAGAAATAAAGTTGTCTTGGTGCTTAAGTAGCATGTCATGATAATCTGTAAGGAATGCGTACAAATCCCCACACAACATCGCCACTAGGTGAAGTGTAGTGGTCAGTTTCACGCTTTGTCCGCTTTACTCCGAAGAAAAGCGTTCTGTACCACCGCGCTAGCTGACAATATCAGAGCCGGTCTGAGTACGGTGCAATAAATAAGAATCTATGCATTTACCGGAAGCCGAAATGGGATCTTAAATTATATTGCCAGTCACTCTATAGACTGAACTATCATGGTTTGTTTATGGTTCTTCTATTCGTAGTGAGGGGTTTCTTCTCGGTTACGGCGAAACGAACCCTAAACAGCCCGCGCTTATAATGCGGTGGCATGAGAAGTAAGGACTGCTTGTGTGATTAATTTAGCTTAATGAAAATTGGCGAAACAATGGCATAGCTTGAGGCGGGCTTTAGTTTTAATGGAAGACTGTGATGCCGGCGTGACAAATATGCGGCCTGCTGGCTTCATTACGTGGGCGCTTCCTTCTAACAGAAACGTCCCAATGTGCAATCTATACTGAGGCCACAGAAAGGAGTCTTTGGATTAACTCCTTACATATATCATCGGAGCCGTTACTCATTCCGTTTCGCTTACTTTCCTGTATTTACCTTCAGCCGAGTAACTATTGTAGTGAGGGCTATGTTTAATTAACAATTTAATTAACAACTTTTACTTTAGATTAGAAACTTTTATTTGTTACATACTTGCAGGAAGCGAACAGCCATGCATTTTCACTAATTCAGCGAATACTTATGCCGTTCAATGGAATTAGAGGCATTTGTACGTCTGAAAGTGAAATGACAGTTCGCTAAACTTTGTGGAATGGTTGATTTTACGCTTCGCCTCAATATAAGCCAGTATTCCCGGTAAACGACCTCTTAATACGCATTTTATACGCAACGTACACTACTTAATTAATTTACGGCAGTTACGTATCCAGATATTGTTGAAGAAGACTATAACGAAGACAGTGTATAATTTGATTGTGAACCTTGCAATGAAGTTCTGTCTTCTGTTTTTACAAGGTAAGCCGCGCTGGTTGTATTGAAATTCTAACTAAATTGAGTTGCGTACATTTGGGACCTCTTGAGACCTACTTATTCCAAATTCTAAATTCGCGTGATTTGGTTTATATATCAGGCAAGCTAACTTTCGGTATCTGCTGATTTATTTGTGAACTTGATTTACTATTCCCACTGTACATAATTTGCACGTAGTGAATTAGAGTATATAGTTAGACGAAGTTACTATATTGTCTTTGAGTTTTCTTATCAGATAATATATCTGATATGGTGGCAACGAAAACTAGTGAATGAGACCAGTATAAATTCTTTACCCGTAGCATTTGTCGATACCAAGTTTGGTGGAAGTCCAGCCCCATTCCGACAGACATTACACTATTCTGTTTACAAGAAGGATCGTAGCGATAACCACACGATAAACTTGGCCAGCGACAAGTGCTTTGGGATGGTTGGCAAATGTCAGGAAAGGATGGAGGGGAATTGTACGGCAGATAAAACAGGGGAAACCTGCAGACATGCCGTCCTCAACATCAATGGGTCTTCTTTCAGTGGCCTGATTGTAATTAACAAACGTAGGCTTATGAAGGATTGCACGTTGGTAGTAGCATTTGACGTTCAGGTGAAGGTGCATCGTGAGAGATTCTTATAATAAAACCAAATAAATGCACTAATTTCTCAAATACATTTTTGGAATAAAATTCTACATGTTTCGGACAATTCTTCTGCCCATCATCACGAGTTTTTCACCGTATACACAGCAATGGTATACGTCATACAGTTTGGCTGTCAGGTTGCGAGCAGGATCAGGACGGAACCTTCCGTTCTGATTCTGCTCGCAAGCTGTCAGCAAACCTGCATGACATATATCATTGCTCTGTGTACAGTGAAAGACTCCTGAAGATGGACAGTCTCTTATTACTCAGCATACGACGCACACCTAGCCACTGCTCCACAACACATTCCCACATAACATGATAAGCTACCACAACACCTTGTCTGCAAATACGAATTGAATTGTGAACACTGTAATATACCTTTAGCAAGGAACAAAGCTCCTTGATGATGATCTGACAAGATCAAAACATGTCGGAGTGTTTTAAAGTGTTTTAAAAGTGTTTTATGTGAAATTATATGTGCATTCGTTGGTTGATAAATTAAAGTGATGGACAGAAGAATTATCCGAAACATGTAGAGTTTTATTCCCAAAACAAATTTGAGAAATTAGTGCATATAGTTGGTTTTATTACAATAAGTTAGTTGTAGCATATGGTCATTTACCCTTACCGTATGTTAAGGTTAGAACAAAAGGATCAGTTCTGTTATTTGAGTCGTCGAAACGCATGAAAAAATTAATTCGTATCTCGTTATGTAAACAAGAGTTACAATCGTGTCAATATAGAAGAGAAAGGAGTCGTTTTTGGACGGAGATTTCTTAAACTGCGCTGGTATAAAGACGTGGCTTGTATGTCGTGACAACTGTGGCAATATAAGTATATTTCTATTGGAAACAGAAAACTGACCGGAAACACAACTTCCCTCGATGCTCTTTCCTTCATTTACAATTAGCAGCACAACTGCATCTTTTCTTATACCAATATGATAATTCCTGTACAGGCGACATCTTTCACCAGTCTGCTTATGATACAAAACCTGGAGACTCCAGTAATGGGCAACTATTGTATCAGAACTTTTGATTTTTGTAGGACCGTTGTTTATTATGTTTCTAGTCTGTGTGCAAAATACTGTGAATATGCGGCGTTATACGATACAGAGCTGAGTATTGTATAAAGAAGCGTCATGTGAATTTTCGTGAAGACCCTGTAGGTTTAAAATTGGGTTTGTGGACACGATAATGGGCTGCATGCCTATTTTATACACGCCAGCTGTTTATTTATTAATAGATATTAAGGTTTATAATATAAACAAACCAGCTATCATTGGCCGTCAAACACAACAAACTCAACAAGCTTTTAAGTGTAAAATATAATACATTTTAATTTACATTTAAGATTCAAAACCATCAATTACTGACATAAAAAATTTCTAGACAGCTATACAACCACTTAGTATTATACAGTTTTTAATATTCTATACATATGTTGTACAACTGTAAGAATTATGGGATCCCTTACTACATGATTGAACTGCATGTACCTAAGTTACTTTTCTGTAAGATGGCCAGTTGATGGTCGGAAGGACAGGAATATTTCGCATTTAAAATAAGAATAACCAAATATATTGTTGTGTTTGACGACAACTGATAAATAGTTTGTTTATCCTATAACTCATTAAACAAAACGGGATGTCCTCTATAAAAAATTTAATTTAGATATAAAGGTTGTTTCTATTGCAGGAGGAAAGGAAGCTGAGAGTGTTTGAGAACATGGTGTTGAGGAGAATATTTGGACCAAGGAGGGACGAGGTAACGGGAGAATGGAGGACATTGCATAACAGGAGCTAAATGATTTGTACTCCTCGTTCAATATTGTGCGGGTGATAAAATCGAGAAGAATGAGTTGGGCTGGGTATGTGGCGCGTATGGGTGAGGAGAGGGGGTGTGTAGGGTCTTGGTGGGGAAACCGGAGGGAAGGAGACCACTGGGGAGACCTAGGCGTAGATGGGTGGATAATATTGGGATGGATATCCAGGAG
>Ga0123357_10008870_pt1 | contig 12629 bp, 9 predicted proteins | sample TergutEmb28metaG_FD_89873 | JGI IMG/M metagenome (GOLD analysis project Ga0123357, IMG submission 89873) | Embiratermes neotenicus P4 segment gut microbial communities from Petit-Saut dam, French Guiana - Emb289 P4 | ecosystem: Host-associated > Arthropoda: Insects > Digestive system > Gut ... | reverse complement strand
CGCCAACACACACCAAACCAGATACCACCCATGAAATAACAACCAGTTAGTCGCAGACTCCTGAAGATGGTCGTATTAACGGCCAAAACATGTTGAGCATTGAATGAGCATTGAATAAAATAATAAAATAAGTGGCATCAAGTTGGTTTCTCTTTACTCAACTATGATATATCGCATTTGAGGCCATTAGTTTTGACAGTAATAAAGGCAATACAAATAGAAATAAAAAATAAACAAATACGTAAAGCACTCCGTTTCGGAGCCAGGATTTGTCACCGTTTTCAGGCAAAAATAGTAAGGCCTCCTTAGTTGGTCTGGATAGGCCAGGCTAGTTTCAACCAAATTTAAAACACCAGAAGATACGTAAAGCCCACAAAGCTAGTGATCTTGCATGATAATTGGTGTGCTGTATTGTATAATTGTGTGGGCCAATATGGGCATTTCTTTTAACACGTATCTCTAATTACAAATTCTTGAATTAAAATTATAGGAAAAATGATAAAAGAACGTCGTAATTGTGCGCAATTTTTAATCATTTTTGTAGGTTAGTTTGTGTATGCCTTCCGTCAAATCCGATTAACGCAGCAACTCTAAATTACGTGCTTTCGAAAACCCGTGGGCTTTAGTGTGATGAACCTGTACTATAAGTGTCGGAACATACAACAAGGGGTACATCATTCTTTTTAAAATGTAACCTGCTGTTGTTATCAGTTTTAAAATTAAAGTGGTGGTTTAACAAAGTGTGGGTCACAATAAATGGGTATCGAATTTTGGTAAGGAAACATCTTGAATAGAGTCGTATGAGAAAACTGAGGCTGAGAATTCTGGATAATATAAAGACACATGCTACAGAAAATGGGAGTTGGACAGCAGCATTAGAGTTAGCGATGCTGGTTTTTTGTTGGTTACAGCAATCTGTATTGGTTAGAGATATTGGCTCTTTTTTAGTTACAGTAAGGAGAATGCCTATTGGTTCGTTTCTGGTTAGAGGAAGCGATGTTGTATAGTTTGTTGGTTGTGGTCAGAAGTGTTGGTTCTTTTGATTGTTACAGCAAGAGGTGTTGGTTAATGTGGTTTAAAGGGTACTGTTTGGTTTGTTAGTTACAGTAAGCGGTAGTGGTTAGCGTGTTAGTTACAGTTAGCGGTATTGGTTCGTTTGTTGGTTATAGTAGGCGGTACTGGTTATCGTGTTGGTCATTTGTTGGTGTTGTTTTGTGTTGTTGTTTATAGTAAGCGGTATTGTTTAGTGTGCTTATAATTATCGGTGTTGGTTTTCTTGTTTGTTATTACTTGCATAATATTATGCTACACATAAATTAAATAAGTTGAAATATAATTTTTAAACTCCCTTGCCAGAATAAATTATATAAATTATGTGAACTTTTCCTTGCAGGTAAGCTGCCTTTAGGATCTGGAATTGCAGCCTGAAAACATTACTTGCAGTTGGTAAGTCCAAGTTCAGATGTTAGCAAGCATGGCCAGTGCGATGCAGTTACAGATGTTGTGTGTTGGAACGTGAGGGTGCTGATGTTCCTGTTGCAGAATTTCAAACTAATATTTATAAGTTATTTGATTAAGAAGTCGATCTCACGGCTTACTGATTTATACCGCTAGTTATGACGCTTTCTCAGTTTGTACTGTGGAGTTATTCTTGGGAGACTGTTCGAAGTTTTTCATCATTATGGGAATTTATTGACGTCTTGTGAACTGCGTGGGTTTTGCGATTTAGAGCGGTATCGATGTAAGGGTGGTGAAGCAGAGTACTCGTGTGAGAAAGAAAATGTGTCGTCTTGTGACTATTGGACCGTGCATCATCTTGATAGTTGAATAGAAAGAGAGAACAACTCGATGTCACTTGCTTTATTATTTCATTATTTAATGCTCAACATGTTTCGGATGTTAGTACATCCATCCTCAGGAGCTTGCGGGTTGTTTGTTGAGTTATTTCATGGGTTGTATTGCTCTGGTTCGATGTTTGTTGGTGTTACGTTGTGGTTTGGCTGTGGTGGTGTGGTATCCGTATGCAGGCTGAGGAACTAGTGCACAACGTAACACCAACACACGTCGAACCAGAGCAATACAACCCATGAAATAACTCAACAAATAAGTTGCAAACTCCTGAGGATGGATGTATTAACATCCGAAACATGTTGAACATTAAATAATGAAATAATAAAGCAAGTGACATCAAGTTGGTCTCTCTTTATTCAACTAAAATTGTGTCGTGTTTTGGCATTCGGTCACTTGACTGGAGGAACAGAGGAAAACTATGAAAAACCTCATGTTAGCGGCATTCCAACCCGAACTCTTCAATGGGAGGCACGCGTCTGAGCGACGATGTTCGGTTTTTATGCATATTTCAACTCTTTCGGACCCACGCAACCTATGTGACGTCGGTCGTACGTTGTCACAGTCCACTGGAAGTACAGCAGTTGACTTGGCGTGATATAGTAGCAGTTTTGTTTCTTTTAATAAAACCAACTAAATGCACTAATTTCTCAAACTTATTTTTAGAATAATACTCTACATGTTTCGAACAGTTCCTCTGTCCATTATCAGGAGTTTTTCACTCTAAACACAGCAATGGTCCATCCTGTTCCTGTTCGTGAGCTGTCAGCAAATCTGTATGACATATACCGTTGTTGTGTGTACAGTGCAAACCTCCTGATGATGGACAGAGGAACTGTTCGAAACATGTATTATTTTATTCCAAAAATAAATTCGAGAAATAGTGCATCTGGTTTGTTTTATTGTATAAGAACTTATCACGACGCAAGGTCACCTGAACGTCAAATTCAATTTTGTTTCCCTGTATTCCTGAACATTTTATTTTTTCTACCGTATTTTATTTGTTGCTTTAGTCTCCTTGTTCTTCTTTACCCTTTTTGAACCCTCAACTCTTTTATTAGCTTATGTTTTGTTCTCGGGCCTTTCATATTCAGACTTGGAAATCTGTGGTTTTAATGTCAGAAAGTGACGTAAAATGCTGCTAAGATGCGTCGTACAGTTTAGATAGATATGGGTTGACGTCTAATCGAAGTCTGTGCGTATTACATATCCCACCCACCTCAAACGTATCAGTTTAATTACTCTAGCAACAATAAGAATTAGAAGCTCCTTCATTTTGTAATGCAACTTAATATTTTAGAAAATTATGAAATTGATGTTCTCGCATGTTAATGTGTTACATATCATAGATTTGTCGCTTTCCGCCGCGTATCCCCTACTCTCAGCATTTAAGAGCGTAATGTGACGAAGGCGATAACCGGCCGTGATGACCGGTCAACTGTGTGCCGGTTCGTGACGGGTTGCCCACCTTATAGTGACCGGTCAACTGAGTGCCGGTTCGTGACGGGTTGCCCACCTTATGGTGACCGGTCAACTAAGTGCCGGTTCGTGACGGGTTGCCCACCTTATGGTGACCGGTCAACTGAGTGCCGGTTCGTGACGGGTTGCTCACACTAGAGTGACAGGTCAACTGAGTGCCGGTTCGTGACGGTTTGCCCACCCTATGGTGACCGGTCAACTGAGTGCCGGTTCGTGACGGGTTGCCCACCCTATGGTGGCCGGGCAACTGAGTGCCGGTTCGTGACGGGCTGCCCACGGTTCTAATAATCGCATTTATGATTACGGGTTTTGCTGCCGTTCCAAGTAGCAAGTGATGTTTCAGAACAGAGACAATCCGGACCATCAATCGTAAGGCACTAGCTTCCATTTATGGCAACCGACCTGGGTCCTTACCAATTACATTTTTTCCCCCAAAGTCCCTGCACACCAGGTGCTGGAAAAATATATTTACAATTTTCGTTTCCGAATCCATATATTGAATATGCACAGAATCTATAGCTTATTAGGTAATAAATTATTGAAACCAGAAGGCGCAGTGATGATGCTGACAGATATGTAGAGCTCTAAATGGAAGCAACAAGAGAGTGGGTTTTTAGTCCTGCTCGGAATGCCTTCTTTGACCCTACTAAATCAACACATTTCTCATATTTTCTGTGTTTTGAAGGTAATGTGTAATTGCAACTGTTGGAAAATTTCGACTGCTGAAAGATGGCGGACACGATTCTTACCCCATCTATTTCTTAACGCCATTCGATCTAAACCCAGACCAACAGTGTACAGTATTTCTAAAGTAGATACCTCTTGTCTGACTGTATTATTTAACTAAAATGGCAATTATAAAGTTTTAATAAAGTTGGTAATGGCTGAGTGGAATATGGAGCATTGGTGGACTGATACTGAGAGGGGAATCGTAGTTCCCTGAAAGAACCTCTCCGAGTGCCATTACAGCCACCACATGCAATGGCCTTAGAGGTTAGAGGCCGGCGACTATCTGTCTTGTGCAGTTCCAGGGTCAGGTATCTCGTGTTCTGACATCCATATAACTGAAGGTTCTTTTCTATTTTATTTGTTATTTTGTCTTGGAAGTTTGTTCCTTTTCAAAGGGCACCGTGAATAACGGTCTTGTGTGATAAAGTGCTGGGTGCAAATTCGCGCCAGGAAGTCGACAATTTTGTATTCCAAGCTTAAAAGGATATTCAACTTAATGGACGAAGTCAACTTAACCCAGACACCACGTGGCACTGTGCGCATTGTTTAGTGAAAAGTCACCGTGACTAAGCGTGTAAGATGCTTTTGATTGTACGGCAGGGATTACTGTTTGTAATAATGTAAACCGAACCTTGATCCTCTTTATTTCTAGTCTGTAACAACCCCGATTAACAAAAAAAAAAAAATTGCGAACAAGTAAACAACAATTAGAATCCCGGTTTGTTTAAGTCCCTGGGCGAATTATAAGCGTCCAGTGATTGGGTAGGAGAGTCTGCAGTGGTTACTATTTAACAATTTGAAGGGCTGGGATTGTGGTAGGGGTTTGCGTAGGAAAACACGTAAAGCATCGATCAGTGTACACTGTTACATGGTCGCCATTCGTCCGGAATACATGCCCAACACAAATGGAAAGCTTTTTAGTGCACCGATATTTGCAAGTACCTGTATTTAAGCCTTTATGTTCACCCCATACTGTATGTACCACCAAGCTTAACATACAAAACTTCTACTTTCTGTCTGCAGAGCATATTTTTGTTTCGTACGATTCGGAAAACCAAAGATCTTTTACGCACAAATCATTAACAGGTGATGTTTGTAACGGAGACGTATTGAGCTTACTTGGCTGTACGAATTGAATCTTTAAATGTGATGGAGATTAATTAGTTAGTCGACTTCCTTCCACTGCAGCGTGCCATTTTTAATCTAGACTAGCTCTTGTGAGATTTGTGGTGGACCAACTGGCACTGGGACGGGTCCTTCTCCGAGTACTTCCATTTTGCCTGTGATTGCGCCAATTCGTCTGTATACTGTTTTTACTTTTACTAGGAAAACAAATGATAAAAGCCTGCGAACTCTCGAGAAAGCCAGCACTTTTTCTCATTTCGTACAGTAATGGGCGATGAAATAATTCCACATTGTTTAGTCTTAAAGTGGTTAATGGTGCTAATATTGTAAAACATACTAAATGTAGCTTCGACTTGACTCTTTTGTATAAAGTATCATCAAAGGTAGGCAGGATGTGGAGAGGGAAGGGTGGAATTAAGAAAAGGCTGAGGGTGGGAAAAGGGGAAAGTTGCAGTTATCGGTAGAGAAATAAAGAAATGAGCGAATAAATAAATAGATAAAATAAAAAAAAACCTTTAGAAGAAACTTGGATGAACGGAAAGGAAGGAAAGTTGAATGTGTGCTGGATCGAAATTTATGCAACAAGTTTTAACTATTGGTTGGAAAAATAGGGCTGACTGTTGGGAAAGTTAATTTAATGTCAGCCTAGAGTATAATACACCCACAGGCTTACTTTGAGCGGGTACGACTTCCATAAAATTTACGCATTCTGAGGGTTGTAGTAACAACGTTAATCCATAAAAACAATAGCACATTACGGTGTAGTAAAATTCTGCTGTGCAGCAAGATTTATACTGAAACAAGCAAAAATTCAAGATAATTTTATGTCTGAATTTTCGGCAATTCTTGAGGCAAAACGATTTGTAACTTGCAAATTTCTGAACAACTTGTCTAATAATAATTGCTTATTTTTATGAGTGTTTTACTATAAAGTGCGAACTTCACTTTTGTCTATGAAATGGCACCCACTTCGTATTTTATAAGTTATCACTACCTCCATGTTGTCATTAATTTTGTAGGACAATTAAAACTTGTGAAGTTATCTCAGGTGATACGGTATTCGTACAGAATTTTGCAGAAAGAGTAAATTTTGTCTTAAGATATTATTCTGTATTGAAGCAGCGACAAGGAAAAGAGCATTACCACGTATATCTCCCTAATATGAAACGAGGAAGCAATAAATGTCATTCGGAACCATTATAACACTCTTAGAATGCATCAAGTGTGAAATGTGGTCGGGTGACGGAAGGCAATGGCCTATAATTTTTTCACGCGTGCTCGCGGGCATGATTATTGCACTAGTGACAGACCGCAACAAGAAACAAGATTTAGAAGCATGCAATATCGTAATTTTAGTTTCTTATTCATTGTAGACGGACAAACTCTCAGTACAACGGAAAGCTTAGTTGTTTTATGACAAACACCTCGTCTCATGTTTCTGTCCTGATGCAACTCATTTTGTCATCGATTCCTTCCCTTTACACCATTCCTAACCTTGTTGCAAGTCTTTACTAGTTTTCAGAATCACACAGGTTATTTCTGGGGACCATCTGCGGTGGGCTATCAGTGTCATTCAGAATCAGTAATGTGCACGCTGGTGCACTGCCAACAGTTACGCACATCGCGCAATGGAATAAATCCCCTTCTTGCAGCCTTACAAATACCTTTCTCAGCTTTACCCGTATGGAACGCACAGAAACTTGCGAATGTGTGATGACCAACATCAGCAGAATGCATCTGAGGGACTGTAAAGATTTATGACTGAAGTATAAATGAAAGATTTGTCTGATTCCGCTAATGATGTTGCAAAGTGTGAAGTGAGGTATGTGGTAATGTGATGTAGCGTAGCGATTCGACTTTCTTAGTTTGAGTGCACTGTGCTTTCCTTTAACAAATAATGTTTCTTGTAGAAGATCCCATAGGGCTCCCATAACGCAGGCCCTACTCCTCCCATGTCTGCAGCAAGCCCTCTACACCAGTGTTTCTCAACTTTTGTGAGACCGCGGCCCGGTAAATTCTTTTTCATAAGACGAGTTCCCGGTCCCAACAAATTTACTCGCAAATACCTTTCCATTTTTTTAAATTCATACATTAAACTAACAGCAGTATTAATAATTAATTATGGTATAATCATAAAGAATATTAGTACACTTATGTGTATGGTGTGGCAAAGGTGACAAATATAAAACTACATTTAAATTATTTACCTATCACTGGACTAATGAAATGTTGTAGCATATTGTAGTTTCCTCAGGCCAACATCTGTGTCTGAGTTTTTCGACACATTCATGAATATTTTTCTCCTCAGAATATATCCACTATATATCATTTATTCATGAAAATTGCTTAGAAAACTAAAATGACAAATTCCAGGAGAAACTCTCACGGCCCGGTGTAATTGATGCCAGGGCCCGGTACTGGGCCGCGGTCCGGCTGTTGAGAAACACTGCTCTGCATGCTACTCAACGACCACCACTAAAAATCTAGCTGTACTATTTTGTGGTGTCATCCCTGTAACTTCGAAATCTGTTCACATATCTCGTTACTGAATTTCCGTGATAGATTGACTTGCTACAGCGGTAACTATGACATAAAATTGTTTCAGTTTTTATCGTCAAGTTTTGCGGAGATAACAAACCGAGTCCGTTACAAATTATCAAAATATTTGCTTGTTACCCGGTGTGAAGTAAGTTGATAACGGACGTTCATTTCCAGTATTTGTTTTCACATCTGCACCTTTCCCATCGTCACCGGCGTACGGAAATTAATCACGGAGTTAATTAAAAAAAAACTTCATTTTTGTCGTAAAGGTGTCGTTTGGTATATTTTGATGTTACAGTCTAGGAATGTACAACTTGAACACCTATACCATGATTACTGTTTTTGCCCCACTCTTGTAAAGAAAATCCATTTGTTTCATTATTAAAAAAAGCCGCGTTATGTCCAAGCATAAAATTCTATGCTCTTGTTAGAATTATCCTATCTGTTCTCTGGATTAGGTCTACCATGTTTTTTCTTACATAATTCCAGAACAATTATGAATAAACTGGTTGTATTTCGGACAAACAGAGAAGGGAATAGTGGGTATAATATATAACTTCAGTACGGTCCTGGTCTATCTTAATCATTGTATTTTGTCGTCATTGTATGAGGCATACTTACTTACTCACTTACTTATTTACTTACTCCATGGTGCAGAGTCCTTCTTGAGAAGCTAACTGGTCTGCAGCTAGTCAAATTCCTCGCATTTCACTGAACCCGAAGGTTCATTACCGCACTCACATGCTTCCGCTTACCGCATGTGAGTGTTTCTGAACAGGAATGTTTTACAGGGAGGGGTTGTTAGCACCTCGCCCAACTACCAAACTGGAGGACCACCCCTTGTCGGCTGTCTGCGATTGCTTATTCAATTTATTCGCAGCTACCCTCCATATCGGAGGCCGTTCCTCTATCCGCAACCTGAGGATGCGCCATGCCGTGGTGACAGGGACCCACTACGTGGACTGTATATGAGGCATACAATATAACAAAATGTGCACAAGCTGCATCCTACTTTAATATAAGCTTACGATGTTTTGCGCTGAACGTGCCCCTAACGGCAATTCGTGCACATATTTGGGCAGACTTCTTTTATTTAATTCCGTTTGCTTGTACCATTTGTAAAGGAATTCTGCAGACCACTGGAGAGGAGTCTGCGTGGATCCCACAGTCCGTTTGAACATGGTGGCTTCGTACTATTGGGCTGTAATCAGAGTGTTGATGAAATGACCAAACAGTAATTCCTGTCGTATTTATAGTGCGAATGACAACAGCTGAGCGGTTTCATAGCAGTGTGTCCTGAACTTTAGCTCCTCCTGCATCAGTATATGATCAGGCTTGTAGCTGCTACTTAAAAAATAAGCTGGTATCTGGGGTAGCCCTTCCGCCTTTGCCGCCTCGTGACGATAGCTCAGACTCGCTGACCTATTGCCAGGGACGTTATGAAAATAATTCTACTATAGCCGTTCAAGTTGTATTATTAATAGCTGTATTTTTTGTAACACATATTTAGTTGAACTTGGTATTTCGTAAATTTATCACGCTCTAATTAGTATATGATATTTGCTGTTCTCAGTGCTTTAGAACACACACGAAACTGGTTATTTTAATTAAGATGAGAATATGGGACTGATAAGATTGTCCCGAAACGTAGGTAACTAACTGCCAATGTACTCTGCATGATATTGCAGAAGTGTGAAGGTCTCATTAACACCGCGTCGGAAGCCGGTAATCGCGAGTAACTTGTTTTGAATGAAACATGTAGTAACGTCTGGACGGACAAATAGTTAGGCGATAATTATCCAACAAGATGCAACAGAATACAGTTTATTTAAATCAATCAGCTGCTAAACATGTTTCGGGTGGTATTTCACCCATCATCAGGAGCTCATAACACTGTATCTACAGTATCTGGCATTAATGACACCTGTCGTGAACGTGGCTGGATGAAACGTCCAGCCACGTTCACGACAGGTGTCATTAATGCCAGATGCTGCAGATACAATGTTATGAGCTCCTGATGATGGGTGAAATACCACCCGAAACATGTTTAGCAGCTGACAGATTTAAATAAACTGTATTCTGTTGCATCTTGTTGAATAATTATTGCCATATTATACGATGCACGGTCCACTGAATATAGGACAAATAGTTGTCTGACACATTTCTAATCAGAATGGTCCTAAACAAGGAGATGATTTATCGGAGTTACTCTTCAGCCTTGAACTTTAACTTAGATATCCCGTTTTGACATTTATTAAGAAGTAGATTTCTGATTGACAGTTGCTATATTATTTTCGGCCTTACTTTTTAATATGCCATAGAGAGGCACAAATAAAGCGGGAGGAACTGATATTTAATGGTTTACATCAGCCTGTAGTCTATGATGATGGTGACGTTCATTGATTTGGCAAAGGCATAACTACTATGAAGAAAAGCGCATTATTAATTGCTAGCAAGGAGGTCGCTGTAAAAATAAATACTGGGAAACCTGAGCGTACGCTTCCGTGTCGTGAGCAGAATGTAGTACACGATCGCAACATGAAGATGGGTAATAAATCCTTTGAAAATGTGGCAAAGTTCTATTATTTGGGAAGGACACTAACAAAAGAAAAGTTGCATGCATGAAGAAATAGAGAGGAGATTAAATCTGGGGAATGCTCGCCACCCTTTGATCTCGGATCTTTTTCTTCTCATTTGCAGTCTAAAAGCACTGGAACTGAAATATGCAGCAGTATAATTTTGCCTGTTGTTGTGTGTGGGTGTGTAATTTGGTCTCTGACCTTAAGGGAAGAACGTGGATTGCGGATTTTCGAGAAGAAGGTGCTGAGGAAGGTAAATGGACTTAAGAGTGGAAGGTAGAGGATACTGGAAAAAAATTGCATAATTATGGGCTTTACTCCTCACCGTATATTTTCCGGTGTTCAAATCAAAGGGAAGAGAAGGGCATGGCATTTTGGACGTGAGAGGAAGAATGTCAATGTTTGCCATCCCGAAGTGTTTAACACATATATACATATACAATAATGTATCAGTCAAACATAACAAAACTTTATTATGTTTATTATTGTATCAGGGCAACATGTTTCGATTCTTGTAGAATCATCTTCAGGTCCTTCTAAGACACAGATCCTTCCTTAGCAATGTTTAAAATGCGCTGAGGGATCCCAAACGCTTGCATTCTTGATATAACTATGTATAAAATGCATGTGTCGTTTTGTTCTTATTGCACAATCAGGATACTTATTTCTAAAATATGAAGGAGGTTACACGTATGTATACATACGTGTAACCTCCTTCATATGTACTGTTTTGGAAATAATTATCCTGATTGTATAATAATAACAAAAGACACATGTATTTTATACATAGTTATATCAAGAATGTAAGCATTTGGGATCCCACATCGCATTTTAAACATGGCTAAGGAAGGATCTGTGTCTTAGAAGGGCCTGAAGATGATTCTTTAAGAATCGAAACATGTTGCCCTAATACAATAATAGACATAATAAAGTTTTGTTGTGTTTGACTGATACATCATTGTATATTTATATAGAAAATTGTATATTTATATAGAAAATCGTTTTGAGGGGGAACCCGAAACAGAAAGACTCTTTGGAAGACTTACGCGTAGAAGGAAGTGTAATGTTACAAATTATATGAAAAAGTACAATGCGGGGGAACGGAGAGGGGGGTTTCTGCAAGTACTTTTCTATTCCGCTGTCAGTATCATCCCAACATCGCTCCATGCTGATTTATTCGTCTGTCATTGCTGCTGTGCTGTTTTAACAACAAACAACTTCGTTAAATAACATGTTTAAAGAAGGACGAAATAAATGTAAGGAAGGGGTTGGGCTGGACCGGAGGGAAGGAACAGATTAATTGAGTGGTACAGTAACATATCTTGAGAGCAGCGCGCGCAGAATTTCATGTTAATTTGTATCTTTTGTGTGTTTTCTTCGCGGAAGTAAATAGGATAGGCTGTGCGTTTGATAACGTGTGTTGAGGTTACTGATCTCACAATCCAGACGGCGATGGTTGAAGATGTGAGCAGTTTGCTTCAGTTGTCTTAATGCTAAAATGCCTGAACTGGTATCGTGGCTTCCGAAGTTCTTCATCGTAGTTTATTTCCAGACATGTATTAATCGTAAAAAAGAAAGTCTTTTGCGAATGTGCATTCGCATAATTCTTCCTTGCTGAATATAAGTTTTGTTGTTACGGGTTCTTTGCGCGGAGTACCTAAAATTAATACCTAAATGGAGATCATGTTAAGTCATTGTTTTTTGCAAATGTGTTTTGCCCCTGAAACGATTAAACCCAATGTTATGACGGTCGAACGGCGGAATTGTATTTATTTCAGGCTAATTTTGTTGCTATGAGTATAATTTAGGTATAAAACACATATATTTTTGTAGAATGGTTACAGATTCTAAAAATAAGAAATACTTTAATAGAATTTCATGTTCAAGTTATGCAATAAAGACTTGACAGAGACAAAATATTTGGTGTTGTGGCGGTTCTTCACACACCATTCTGTAGTTGCCTGTAAACTTTTTGTGGAGGCCAAAAAACAATACAAACTTCAAAACAAATAATTTGTATGTTAATAATTAGTAACTGGAAAATGTGCATATTTTTGTGTTATTTATGTGGACAGTTTATCGTTGTTATGAATAGAAGTTCTAAGAACGGGCCACTAAATTCTATAATTACTAATTATGATTTTTGCTAGCATTACAAGAGGGAATGAGGCAGTTTAAGTTCTAATGAGACCAGCCTCGTGGTCTAGTGGTCAGAGTCTCTGACTACTAAATGAGGTCCCGGGTTCGATTCCCGGTTCTACCGTGGGAATTTTCCCTGAAGGGGAGGATTCCCGCGGTGACCATGGTCTGGGTAGGTTAGTAGAAATT
>Ga0123357_10008869_pt1 | contig 12630 bp, 4 predicted proteins | sample TergutEmb28metaG_FD_89873 | JGI IMG/M metagenome (GOLD analysis project Ga0123357, IMG submission 89873) | Embiratermes neotenicus P4 segment gut microbial communities from Petit-Saut dam, French Guiana - Emb289 P4 | ecosystem: Host-associated > Arthropoda: Insects > Digestive system > Gut ... | reverse complement strand
TGTCTGCCCGCCGCCCGAGGTCACCACAATCGACGCGCCTTCTAACGTGATCGTGTACACCTGGGTCGCGGTAAGGTCCGTCCCCGGAATTGACGTGTTGTCGCTTGCCGTCACCGTGAAACAGTAGATTCCGGCTCGCGCCATTGGCGTGCCCGTGATGATGATCTTGTCGTTCGGATTGGCAGGATCGGCGCCCCACGTCAATCCGCCCGGCAGCCCAGGGATAGAGTCCGCCGGACACAACGCGCCTCCGCCCGCCAGCGTTATGCTGTAAGCCGCCGTCTGGTAAGCGTCGTCATACGCCTGGATCAACTGCGTGTACGGCGTCCCATCCACCACGGGCCCACCCACTTCGTTGTTCAGATCGTACGGTTCCACCGTCGTCGGATACGGCGGAATGAACACGATCGTCGGATCGACGATCCTTTCCGTCGTCGTGTTGTACGATTCGCCGAAGGTAGCGTCGCCGTAGTAGATTGCGGCTATCGTGTGCGAGCCCAGCGACAACGTATTCACGACCACCTGTACGATGTAGGAATCATTGGTGCCGTCGCTGCTGCACATCGTGGGCTGGGCGGTGCAGTCCGGCAGATAACCCTGGCCGATCACCGTGCCCGAAACACCTCCATCGCGGAACTCCACCAGACCGGTCGGAGTGAAATCGCCATTGGGAACCACAACCGTCGCCGTCAGCGTTACGTCCCTGTTTATGACCTGCGGATACGGCGTGGCCGTCACCATCGTCGTCGATGGAATCGGTATGATGGCGAAGTTCATGACTCCAATCACGCTCAGATCGGAGGTCGAGGAGTAGTTCGCGCTCTTGCCCTCGTCGCCGTACGCCGCATAGATGTACAGGCTATGAACTCCGGTTCGCGTCGGAGGTATGGTTATCGTAGCGCAGGCTGTGTCTGGACAGGGAGCTACTGTGCCAGGAATCAGGGGCGCCGATAGATAGGGATACCTGCCGTCTACGCTGAAGTAGACCGCAGTCGGCATCAGGTTCTTTCCTGTGTCGTAGCCATTTACTCCGCTGCCCGTGTAGTTGCTGTTCACCGCGACCGTGAACTGGGGCGTGTAGTTCTTCGCCGAGTAGATCTTATACTGGGGACCGGTAAGCTGATTGAGAGTTCCTCCGACGATACTGGTAACTGTTAGTGGCTGTTGAGCAGCATTAGGACACTGAATCGCCTGCTGTGTGCTGCTATCAATGTAAACGCCCGAGTAATTGCCTGCCGCCGGACGAGCTTGAATGACGGAAGCCGACCCGCTGCCTGTATTCCCTACATAAAGCAGGCCACAGGTCACGTCCATCGAGTAATCGACAGACTGATCGATAATGTATGGGCTGCTGCCAACCGGAGTTGAGGCAAGCTGCGCGAAGGTTGCTCCATCCACCACCGCAACGTTCGAGCCGATCGTAAAATACGAGTTCCCGGATATCGGATCAATCAAGCTATTCGTGACGTATCCTGTTACGCTTCCGGTAACCGGCGCAATCTCGTTCGTGTCGCTGGTAATTGTGGTGAAAGAGGTTATCCCGGTTCCATTTTGCGTAACCAAAACGCTTGTGGGGCCAAAGGTTAAAGCAGAGGGATTGGCAATGGAAAGTGTAGTTACCTGATAATTGTTAGTAACTGGATCAATCACGCTTGGATCAACCACATCTACTGTACTGTCACCGTTCAAGATATAAACTTTGTTGTTGTAGCGGTCTACTGAAACGGCCTGGGGCTTCGCGCCAGGGGCAAGGGCAACCGTCGGCAACTGGTTTCCAGTGGTCCCATCGAATACATACAAATTAGACGACTCCGCGGGAGGAGCCGTATACCCTATGGCATAAACCTTGTTCGACGCGCTATCAACATCAAGGAGAGCGATACCGCTATTAGGAATGCCCCCCAGGCTCGTCTGGTTCACAAGCTCGCCTGAGGCGCTGATCACGCTCATCATGGCGTCGCTGCCAACCATAAAATAAGTACCGGTAACAGTGTTGGGATACCCGTTCGTTGGGGATACTCCAACGGGGAATTCGTAAAGAAGCCCACCAAATGTATCGTCTGTAGCTGGATCGCTGTTGGCATTGATCCAGATAAGGTAGTAGTCTCCCCCATTACATATAAGAAGAGAAATGTACCGTCCTCCCAGCACGTCTACATCTCCCCCTCCCGTGCTGCAGGCCGTGCTGGTGCTCCCCGTTCTCCAGGTGGAGGGGAGCGGAATGCCCAGCGACTCCCACGCGGAAGGAAGCGGAACATAGATCCTTTTCACTATCGATGCCCCTTGAACGGCATACACTGTCGGTAGCGGCTCGGAAGTGGCTGAGGTATTGGGGAAGCTACTGTTCGTGCCGATGTAGGCCTCGCCGTTGAGCGGGTTGAAGGCTGGATAGTATGGAGAAGACAGCCCTGTAATGGTGCCATAGAGAGCATTCGTATCGCCGCTCAGTACGGTGGCTACGATGGGCGAGGCGCTGGTCGAAATATAGACCTTGTTCGCAATTACGTTGACCCCGACTCCCCAGGAGTTACTTGCCAGCGCCGGCTGGTTGGTCGCAATCGTACTGGTGCCGCCGCTGTAGCTGATCGTCGAATAGGCTGGCGAAGGAGTTGTTACTGTATTCGTGCCCCCATCAATGACTGACACCGTGTTCGCCGTTGAATTTACGACGAATATCTGGTTGGTCAGCGGGTTAATCGCCAACTGGATAGGTCCGTTATCGGTTGCAATCTCGGGCAAGGAAGCATTCGTAGCTCCGTTGATCGCCGTAACCGAGCCGCTGGCGTAGTTGGCCACGTAGACCCAGTTGGTCACGGAATTGACCGCCACCGAGGCCGGATTCGTGCCCACGGCAGGCGTCGCCACTACCGTGTTCGTCGTACCATCGATCACCGACACGGTGCCGTCCCAGTAGTTGGCCACGTAGATCATGGTCGTCACGGGATTGACGGCGATGGCCGACGGATTGGCTCCGGCGTAGACCGTAGCGCTCAGGCTGAGCGTAGAGTTGGTGGACGACAGGCCCCGGATGACAGAGACCGAGTTGACGCCGTTGCTCACGTAAACCCTGTGCGTGGTCGGATTGACAGCAATTCCCCACGCGCCCGAAGCCAGCGCCAGCGTGGTCACCGCAGTTGGGTTCGAGACATTAATCGCCGAAACCGAACTGGAACCCGGCGTCGAACTCGATCCGGTGTTGACGACATAGACATAACCTGCCGCGGCATCGACAGCCATCTGCGCCGGATTCATGCCTACGGGCACTGTTGCCGTTACCGCCTTCGAGGCGCCGTCGATGACCGAGACCGTGCCGTCCGTCGTGTTGGAGACATAGGCCGTATTCGTGACCGGATCGACCGCAACGGTATATGGCCCTCTGCCCACGGAGATCGAACTAACTATGGCCGTAACGCCATTGATGACCGAAACCGTGTTGCTGCCGCTATTGGCGATGTAAGTGGTGTTGGTCGCGGGATTGACGCCTACGCCATAGGAGCCCAGTCCGATAGCCGGAGGCGGCTGTATGACCCCGGAGATCTCCTGCGGATATTCGTTGCTCTCCGAGCTTCCGTAATGGGTGTCGCCTGAGTAGACCGCCGTAATGATATGAGGGCCTACGACCAGCGAACTGGTGCTGAAGTCCGCCGTTGCCTGGTAGTTGTTGCCGCCCACCAGCGTGATCGGGCTGGTGCCGATCAACGTTCCGCCATCGTAAAAACTCACCGTGCCGGTCAAGGCAGGTCCGCCCGCATCTCCCGAATCCACCGTCACCGTGGCGGTAAAGGTCACGTTGAGGCCATAGGTCTGCGGGTTCGGACTGGCCGACGTCAGCGTCGTTGCCGTCCCGTCAACAATGTTCTCGGTATAGGTGCCGCTCTCCGATTCGCTGTACGAGGTATCGCCGTAGTAGGTCGCCGTGATGTCGTTGGGGCCAAGCGCAAGCTGGCCCGCCGCCGCCGTCATCGCGCTGGGGACGGTGAGCGTTGCCTGGTAGATGTACGCTCCGGCATTACCCGGATCCGGCAACTGCTGCAACTGCGGACAGTCCTGCAGCGAGCCCGTGCCGCAGAGCAGAACTCCGCCCACAGCGAAGTTCACCTGACCGGTCAGCGGGAAGCCGTTCGGCTGTGGCGTCAACGGAGCTACGGTCGCCGTAAAGGTTACGGGGTTGTCCACGACCTGGGGGTTGTAGTCTGCCGTCAGCTTGGTAGACGTCTCCGTCGGCCGCACCATGAACTGGAGAGTTTGCAGCAAGCTCAACTGCGGCGAAGAGCTGGTCTCATGCACCTTGGCTTCGTCTCCGTAGGCAGCATAGACATTCAGGTAATGCACGCCCACTCGCTGCCTGGGCACCGTGGCCATAAAGTGCGCGGTAGGAGTTCCGGTCGCATCCGTCGGCGCAGCCGTCTGCATCGGCGGCGTCGTCATGCCGTCCACGTTGTAGTAAATCACCGTCGGACGCGGGTCCGTGAGGCTGGAGTCGCCCATCGCGCCGGAGTAGTTGCTGGCCGCCATGACGTTGAAGCTCGGCGTCTGGTTCTCGGTCACGAAGATGGAGTAGTCGCCGCCGCCAGGCGCAGGCACCGTCATGGAATCAACTACCGGCGTGATGGGAGGAACCACCATCAACGGATTGGGATAGTTCCTCCGCAGGTCAATGATGGAGACGTTGGCGGTATTGGAAGTAAGAAGATATTGCCCGTCCGCAGTCAGGTTACAGTTGGACGGCGTGCCCCCGACCGTAATGGAACTGCTCAGCAAAGTGTTGCTTGTCGCATCAATGGTTCTGACCGTCGAGGCGTTGGTGACGGGAACATAGACCTTGTGCGAGACCGGCTCGTCGCAGATCGACCCCGGAGAGTTGACCGACACCGCTGGAGCAGCGGCATTGGTGGACTCGTTGATCGGAAAGACTAAATTGGCCTTGGCCTGCGCTGCATAAGCATACCCGTTCGGGTCGAAGGTAAAGAACGACAGCGGACCCGCCGTCGAAGAGCCTAGCGTTACCGCGCTCGACGCCTGGTATCCATTGACGGGATCGTAGCTGATCGAAATGAACCTGTTGGACTGCTGTTTCCACTTCCGAAAGCCGCATAGGCCTTGTGACTGTAAGGACTGACCTGCACTCTGCCCGGCTGCGCGCCTGCGTTGCTGGTGAAGGTAACCGTCGTGATGCGCTGGCCCGTTCCGCCGTCAAGCACATCCACGGCGGCTCCCGCCGAAGCGCTGGTGTACTCTCCCACAAAGACCTTGTTGGACGCGGCATCGACGCCAAAGGAGTTGGTCGCGTTCGTGCCCAGCGCGACCGGCGTCTGCTGCGCGCCGGTTGCGCCGCTGATCGTCACCATCTCAGCACTGGTCGCAGTTGTCTGGCAGGGGTTGGTGCCTCCGGTTTTCAGCAGGGCAAAGACTGCGTCCGTTACAGGATTGATCTCCAGGCCGCAAACCTTCCATCCCGTATATTTTCCCCCGTTGAGCGCGGTTGGAGCCGAAGGGTTGGTGGAGATCAGCGTTCCGGCCCACGGACTGGCCGTGGTTCCGGGAAACGTGTTCGTCGATGTATCCACATAAGCGACGCCATCATAGCCCGTGGAGCACGAGATGCGGAAGTAGGCGCGGTTTACCGACGGGTTGATGCGCGCGCTGATCGGACGGCAAACATTCGGGCTCGTATACTGCCCCCCCGTAAGCTGGATCGGGACCATGGTGCCGACCGGGCCGTGCGCCGTCGCTGGCAGCGGAATCGCATAGAGGTACGGAGCCGTTGCGGCTGTGGTGCCGCCGCTCTGCACATACGCTATGTTGTTATCAATCGCGGTCGTGGGATTGTACGGTTCAAGGACCGGATTGCTCATGGTAATGCCGCCGCCGCTGCTCACCGGCGACCCTGGAGCGTCTCCGGGCACGTTGCCGCTGATCTGGGCCACGCTGTTGGAACCCGTGCCCGCATAGGAGACAAAGGCCGTATTAGAGATGGGGTTGACCGCAACACCGTGAGGCTGCGTCAGTCCGGCTGGCGACGTCAGAGTCGCAAGAGTACTAGTCTGCTCGCTGTACACAAAGACGCTGTTCGACGAGCTGTAGCCGACTGCGTATACCTGCCCCGTCGCCGGGTTCACCGCCGGAAAATAGGCTGGCCCGGGAGTCAGGCTGGCCACGTTGCTCAAGGAGGCGTCGATCCGCGTCAGAGAACTGCCGCCGACAAATACTTTGTTCGTCACTGGATCCACGGCGATGCCCATCGTCGACATGCCAACACCGTAGGTGCCGATAACCGAATCGGTGGCGCCGTCAATCTCCATTACGCCGTATCCGTTGGTAATATATACCTTATTGGTGACAGGATTGACAGCTATATAGTAGGGCTGGTTGGTTAAGCTATAAGGCGTGCCCGAGAGGTTCGTAATAAAGCTCACCGCGCTGGCCGGACCCTGCGCGCCATAGCCATAAAACACAGAAACATTGCCCGGCGTAGCAGCGTTGCCCGGATTGCTCACGTACACCTTGTGCGTGACCGGATTGACCGCGGCGCTGATAGAATCCGGACCGGCAGCATAGGTAGCATAGACGGCAGTGATGCCATTAACAGTTGTGCCATCGACCGCGATGAGCGCACCGTTCGCCGTGTCGGGAACATAGACATAGTGGGTTGTAGGATCGACTGCCGGAAAACCCAGGCTGCTGGTCGATGCAATCGACACGGTCGCGTTCAGCGTGTCGGTCGTGCCGTCGATCACGTAAAGATTGCCGTTCGAAGAGCTGGTGACATAAATCCTGTTCATCGCCAGGTCGATGCCGACGCCAAAGGGGACCGTCGCTACGGGCACGATGGTCACTGTGCCAGCGCTGCCGTCGATGACCGTCACCGCTGCTCGTCCAATGTTAGGGAAATAACATTTGTCCGTGGCAACGTTACAGGCTCCGCTATTCTGTGGTGCTCCAGCGGCAAATGTTCCCGAGATCATCGTCTGCGCCGCAGCCGGACCGCCTGACACAATGGCCAGCAGCACGAGCAGGGAGAACATCACAAGACTCTCAGCCAGAGTCCATGCACGAGCGAACATATTGGAACGTTTTAATAGCACAGTGTTACCAACCCTTCAAACGTCTTTTTTGAACAACATTGATTGCATCCTTGTCAGAAAAGCAAACAGGCGAAAAACTCACCTGCCTGCCCAACCGGAAGAAAAAGCGTTGCTCCATAAATGGCATCTTTAACCTGCATAGCCCCGGCTGGAGATAGTAGTCTCGGACATTTCAACCAAACATGACGTCATTTGTAACAATCTATAGTTTTCAACAGGACTGATCTTGAATGATTGAACGTTTCGGATTTTGCTTCAAAATTTTGAAGAAAATAGCACTTGAAAGGTTAACGAGATGAGTTCTCTTCTTCCAAACATGACCATTCATGTGATTTAAACCTCTAGACAAGTAGAGTTGCTACACCCAAAAATCGCGCGAGGCGTACTTTTCCGCTTCCATGAAGGTCGAAGTTCATGCTGCGCTGCGTCGTATTTGCTATAAAAACGGGAATTATGTGCAAAAAACACCAAGTATTGTTTTGCGAAAATAGTTCTACCACGCAGCAAAGTTGGGTTCAGCCGGAATTTGGTATCTCTCCGGATAGCTGCGAAACTGGTTAACAGAACTATCGGAAGGGCTGAGGGATATGAACGGACAGGCAAACGGCGGCTTTAGTGAAGAGATCATTCTGCAGGGACACATTATCGATTCACTGATCCTGCCCCGGGTCTTCGACACCGTGATGGACATGGGCGGCGCCTTCGACGTGCTGGAGATTCGCGTCGGACGCTGGAAGGACGAGGCCTCGTTCGCGCGTCTGAAGGTGATCGCTCAGAGCGACGCGCAGTTGAGCCGCATCCTGACCGCGCTGCAGCAGTTCGGAGCCGAACTGGCCTCGGGAACCGACGCGCAGGTGCAGCCCGCGCCGAGCGATGGCGCTCTGCCCGACGACTTCTACTCGACCACGCACATGCCGACGCAGGTGCGTCTGGGCGGACGTTGGATCGATGTAGAAAACACCGAGATGGACTTGGTGATCGTAATCGACCGCGAGCCGGCGCACGCGCGCATGGTGCCGATGGCTTCGGTTCGCAAGGGCGATATGGTGGTGGTCGGACACGATGGCATCAGGGTCTTTCCGCCGCAGCGCGCGCGCGAGCGGGAGGTCTTCTCCTTCATGGGCAGCAACGTCTCGTCGGAGCGGCCCAAACGGCTGGTGATCGACCAGATCGCCGCCGAGATGAAGGAGACGCGCGCCCGCGGCGGAAAGATTCTAGTGGTCGCCGGACCGGCCATCATACACAGCGGCGCGGGACCGTACCTGGCCGCCATGATTCGCGCCGGATACGTGCAGGTTCTCTTCGGCGGCAACGCCATTGCCACGCACGATGTGGAGAGCGTTCTGATGGGAACCTCGCTGGGAGTCGCGCTGCATGACGGCCAGCCGGTTGAGGGCGGGCACAGTCATCATATGTATGCGATTAACGCCATCCGCCGCGCCGGATCGCTGAAGCAGGCGGTCGAGAGCGGAGTCCTGCGCGAGGGCGTGATGTACGAGTGCGTGAAGAACAATGTCGATCTGGTGCTGGCCGGATCGGTCCGCGACGACGGCCCCCTGCCGGATGTCATCGTCGATATGGGCGAGGCTCAGCGGCGCATGCGCGAGGCGCTCAACGGCGTCGAGATGGTGCTGATGATCGCCACCATGTTGCACTCGATTGCCACCGGAAACATGCTGCCCGCGTCGGTCAAGGTGGTGGCCGTCGATATCAATCCGGCGACGGTGACCAAGCTGGCAGATCGCGGCACCTTCCAGGCGCTGGGGCTGGTGACCGATGCCGAGCTCTTCGTCAGAGAGCTGGCCGGAGCGCTGAAGATTTAGAACAGTTTTTTCAGAGAATGCAGAAATCGTGTAACGCTTTTGTTCTGCTGTGACTTTTCTCTAATAAAGGGGAAAGAGCAGACAGATGAGACGAGTGCTTTGGACAGGCCGATGGCTTATCCTGATCGGTTGCATAATTTCTCCCGGGATTCGAGCGCAGGATTTGTTGGCACCTCTGACGCTCAGGCAGGCGATCGAGATCGCTCTGAAGCAGAACCCGGATGTCGATGATGCTAAAGCGGGCGTCGATGAGGCGAAGGCCAACGTCACGCTGGCCCGAACTCAGTTCCTGCCGCAGGTCAGTCTGGCGGAGGACATCTCGCGGGGAAACGATCCCGTGTATGCCTTCGGAACCCGTCTGCGGCAGCAGCGGTTCGCGCAGGCGGACTTCGCGCTCGACGCGCTGAACAAACCGGACACCATCGGGAACTTCAGCACGCGCATCTCGGGTGGCTGGCTGCTGTTCGATTCCCTGCACGCGCAGAAAATGGTTAAAGGCGCGGAGCTGATGCGGAAGAGCGCCGCCTCGTCCGCCGAGGCCGTGGATCAGAGGGTCGTCTTCGATACGGTCCAAGCCTATCAGGGAGTGCTGTACGCGGTGCGGCAGGCAGAGATCGCCCGGCACGAACTGGAGACCGCCAAGGCGCTCGAAGATTCGGTGAACGATCACGTAAAGGCCGGGCTGGCGGTGGAGTCGGATCGCATGTCGGCACAGGTGAACACCGCCGCACGCAGGCAGGCGCTGATCGCCGCTCAAGGCGGCCTTGAACTGGCGTGGGCGCAGTTGCGAGTTGCGATAGGCGCGCCTGAGCTTGCAACTTCGACGCTTCAGCCTATCGAGCCGAAGAGCTTCCCCCAAAGCGACCTCGAACAGGAGATGCAGACAGCACTCCGCAGCCGCCACGATCTTGCTGCACTCAGCCAGGCGCAGTCGGCGCAGGCAGCCGCGGAGAGCGCGGCCCGTTCGAGCTTCGGGCCCGAGATCAAAGCCTACGGCAACTGGGAGGACGACCGCCAGAAGTGGGGCGGACAGGGCGGAAACAACTGGGTCGCCGGAGTTCAAATCGGCATTGATGTTCTTCCCTTCGGCAAGCGCGCGCAACTGGCAAAGGAGCGGGCAGGCAAAGCGCGCGTGGATGCCCAGAGGAATGCTTATCAGCAGCAGGTCCGGTTGCAGGTGAACCAGGCTCACATCCAACGCCGCACGGCGGAGCAATCTCTGGAGACGGCGCGGGCGGCCATCGATCAGGCGGCAGAGAGCCTGCGCATTCTGAAGAACCGCTACGGCGCGGGTCTGACCACCATCACCGATCTGCTTCGCGCCGAAGACGCCGAACGCGAGGCGCAGATGAACTATTGGCACGCTGTCTACGGCAACGCTATGGCATACGCACAACAGCTATTCGCAACAGGAACACTGACAGCAGATCGAGCGGAGGAGTTGCAATGAAGGCTTCTGGATACATAGTTTCAATTGCTGTTATTTCCGCAGCCGTGCTGGGCTGCGAATCGAGCAAGCCTGCGGATCACGCAGCCATCGAAACGGCGCAGGCGCGAGTGGTCGAGAGCCGTCAGGAGCAGGCTCCCGTGACCGTAAAGGCGACCGGAACGCTCCGCGCGCGGCAGACGGCGATGCTTTCGGCGCAGGTGATGGGCCGCGTCGAGCAGGTGCTGGTGCGTGAAGGCGATTCTGTCCGCGCAGGGCAGACGCTCGTCGTACTGGACTCTGCCACGTTGAAGTCAACGGCAGATCAGGCCGAGGCAGCCGTGAAGGCGGCAGAGAACCAGCAGATCGCAGCGCAGACACAAGCCGACCTGGCGGCCAGTACGCTGGCCCGATACAAGCAACTGCAATCCGAGAAGAGCGTGAGCCCGCAGGAGATGGACGAGGTAACGCGCCGGGCCGAAGCCGCATCGGCCCAGGTGGATGCTCTGCGCGCACAGGTCAATGCGATGAAGGCGCAGCAGTCCGGCGCGCGCTCGATGCTTGGCTATGCAAGAGTAACCGCGCCGTTTGCGGGCGTCGTCACCAGCCGCATGGTTGACCCGGGCGCGCTGGCCTCGCCCGGCGTTCCGCTGGTGCAGATCGACAGCGCCGGGCCGCTGCAACTGCAGGCCTCGGTTGCAGAGTCGGCGATTGGATCTGTCCGCAAAGGGATGAAGATCGCGGTCTCGGTAGACAGTGTTCCAGACGCTGCTCTGAGCGGGACAGTATCGGAGATCGTTCCTGCGGCAGACGCCGCGAGCCGCAGCTTTCTGGTCAAGATCGATATCCCGCCGTCACCGAATCTTCGCGCAGGCATGTATGCGGCGGCGGAGATTCCTACGGGTACAAAACAGGCGATCCTCGCGCCGCGAGCCGCCATCGTGATGCGCGGGTCGTTGCCCTGTGCCTATGTGCTCGATAGCAACGGCGTGGCGCAGCTCCGGTATGTAACTCTCGGCGCAGCGCACGGAGATGCGGTTGAGATACTCTCTGGAATTGCCGCCAACGAGAGACTTGTGGACAGTCCCGCAGACCGTGATCTTGCGGGCAAGCGAATCGAGGCCCAGCCATGACAAACGATCACGGACTGGGTTTGGCGGGACGGTTGGCGAAGTCGTTCCTGCATTCGAAGCTGACTCCGCTGTTTGTGGTAGCGTCGCTGGCGCTGGGAGCCTTTGCCGTCGCCATCATTCCGCGCGAAGAGGATCCGCAGATTCTAGTTCCGATGCTCGACATCGTTACGGCTATGCCGGGAGCGTCGCCCGCCGAGGTGGAAGAGCGGGTCACGCTTCCCATCGAGAAGCTGGTGCACCAGATCTCCGGCGTGGAGTACATCTACTCCACATCGGCTCCTGGGCAGAGCCTGGTCATCGTGCGCTTCCTGGTGGGAACTCCGCAGGAAGACGCGCTGATCAAGGTGTACAGCAAGCTGTATTCAAACTTCGACCAGATTCCGCCGGGCGTGACGCAGCCGATCATTAAGGCGCGGTCCATCGATGATGTTCCGATTCTTTCGCTGACTTTGTGGGGAGAACATTACGACGGGTATCAGCTCCGCGCCATCGCCGACGAAGTTCGCCACAACGTCGAGCAGATACCGGATGTATCCGAGAGCACTGTCATCGGCGGTCTGCCCCGTACTATGCGCGTCATGCTCAGCGCAGCAAAACTCAATGCTTACGGACTTTCGCCCGCGATCATCGTGGGCCGTTTACAGGCGGCGAATGCAAGCCTGCAGGCAGGCAGCTTTGCCCAGAACAATCAAGAAGTGCGCGTGGACGCGGGTAATCTGTTTACCAGCAGCAAGGATCTTGAATCGGTGGTCGTAGCTGCCAGCGGCGGGCGTCCCGTCTATCTGCGCGATGTGGCCGATCAGATTATCGACGGACCACCGGAACCGGCGAACTACGTTCTGTTCGGAACCACAAACGCGGGCGCAGCTGCCGGTCACGCGCCGCAACAATATCCGGGCATCACCGTGACCGTCGCCAAGCGTAAAGGGACGAACGCTACCGACATCGCCAACGCTGTTCTCAAGCGCATCGACGAGATGAAGGGCGTGCAGATTCCCAGCGACGTGCAGGTGACCACGACGCGGAACTATGGCGATACCGCCAAAGCGAAGTCGGATAATCTGCTCGAGCATCTCCTGCTGGCAACTCTCTCGGTGACGTTTCTGATCGCGCTCTTTCTGGGCTGGCGCGAGTCAGGAGTGGTGTTGCTGGCGATTCCGGTG
>Ga0123357_10008868_pt1 | contig 12630 bp, 9 predicted proteins | sample TergutEmb28metaG_FD_89873 | JGI IMG/M metagenome (GOLD analysis project Ga0123357, IMG submission 89873) | Embiratermes neotenicus P4 segment gut microbial communities from Petit-Saut dam, French Guiana - Emb289 P4 | ecosystem: Host-associated > Arthropoda: Insects > Digestive system > Gut ... | reverse complement strand
GGGGGGGGGGGGCGTATGTACACGAAACATGTCGAGCTAAGAATACATCAATAAAATTACCTAGCTGCATCAAGTTGGCATTTCACTTTATTTCAATGTATAAAGCTGTTTCCTTAAGTTGGTCACTAAAATCTCGAAATGATGGGCCTTTTTGGCGACATGACACAACAGCACTTAGTATTAAAAGTGGCGAAACAGCCAGGCTGGCGCATCGTTGAAAGTGCAGAAGGGGAAACTCGGCTAATTTCGCAGTAATGATGATAAAATAGGCAAGTACTGAGAGAGATTTTAATGGGAGAGTAATGTCATGAACAGTTCTAAAGAATGTAACCTTTGTTATAATTATCTAATTGATGGAAATTTAGTTAATGTACTTAGTGTGGGCAAGTAAGCTCAGAAGAGGTTCACACTGTCATATGGTGCTGATGGCAAAGTGAATCTGATGGTGAGACGGAGCAAGGACACAGTACCACTTTACGGCGGGAATAATGCTTAATTTTAAGAAACTCTGTATTTTGGCTGGTGATCATTTCCTGCGGTGCAGGTACAAACAGTTACAAGAACTTCCGTCGAGACGCTATTGGCCCGTTTTGTTTAGTTCATCAGATAATTCTGCTCCTCCAACGGTGTCATGGGACCAAACAGAAACACTTCACGACGCTGCAGCTGGTGGGCGGTAAACGAAGGAAACACAAGTTTCAAAGTAAACTGCTGTGGTCACGTTCAGGGTAGAACAGCCAAATATCTTGGAGATAGGTAGCACGTTCGTTCGGAACGTTGATAGATTTCTACCAGGTAACACCCGGTCACATTGAGGGAGACAGCAAGTTATAAGTACCACACTACTTGTTGCTATATACAACTGCAATTTTATTTTAAAAAATTGTTTCGTTGATTGCGGCCTTGTACACTGTCCCAATAAATTCCTCTACCCCTGACATGTTAATTATCTACACACCATACAAAATTGTGTACACGGACAAGGGTCGCCGAAGGGCACAAGGTGACTTTATACTCACATTTCAATGTCTGGCAGCAGCCCTTGTTTGTAGCCATTGAAATCTTTAAAAGTAATAGGTAAAGCAGGTACAGGCCTGGACAAGCCCTGAGAGTTCAAGGAGGTTGAGGCTCCTAGATTTCATGACAATGGGCACAAGAAGGTGGTAAGGTTGTCAGCCCTATGCACCGGCCGCCTTTACTCCCAGGAAATATTCCTGGTACTCATTTCTGTTCGAGGCTGAGTCGATCCTAGGGCAAAAGTGCGGCCGGAAGGATTATGTCAATGAAAAATTTCAATGGCACCATCGGGAATAGAAACAGCGATCCCCAATCTTTAAGAGTAGCGTATAAAATGAAATTATAAGATTTTTCTGAAACAAGACAGGCAATGTAGGTGTAGACGTCTTACAGCGAATTTTACCCAAATCGGACAATGAATGTGGAAAGTGTGGTTAGAAATTCATATATGCCCCAAATTAAGGTATGGCTTTCTCGGCGCCAATTTTCACGAAACTCACTATGACTCAATAAATTGTTGTGAACATCTCCTGTACCGAACTTTATCCGAATGGAATGGAAAATGTATAAAATGGGGCAAAAGTAAAGTATGACTTCAATTTTATGTTTTGTTGACCGTGCATCTCGATACTATCCGTGTGTAAAAAAACCATCTTGATGCACTATTTATCCTCACTTTATTTCGAAACACGTAGAGGTTGACTGACGAAATAAAATGAGGATAAACAGTGCATCAAGTTGACATTTCAGAGGACCGTGCATCATGATATATTCTTATAATAAAACTAACGAGATGCACAAATTTTTCAAATTATTTTTGGAATAAAACTCTACATGTTTCGGACAGTGCCTCTGTCCATCATCAGGAGTCTAGCACTGTACACACAGCAACAGGTATAGGCATACAGTGCTAGACTCCTGATGATGGACAGAGACACTGTCAAAAACATGCAGAGTTTTATTCCAAAAATAATTAGAGAAATCAGTGCATCTAATTGGTTTTATTATGAGAATGCATCAGTTGGTTTTCTTCACATGGATATGACTTCAATGTACACATTTTCATGAAAAAAGTGCTCAATGGCATTAGGTAGTGATCTACTGGAAATTTCCCTTCCACCCACCACTACAATAACCAGTCAAAAAATAGAGATATTACAAACAGTAATTCATTTTCACCTTTAACTAAAGTATGGCTGCCACTGAGCCAATTTTCACACAACCGTTGATCACTTGGCACTTTTTGTAAAGAGCTCCTACACTGAATTTCATGAAAAAGCGACAAACGGTTAAGCTGCTGCTGCTAGGTCACAGACAGACAGATGAGGTCTCCTTGTATGGCGTTCTTCTTTCTGCTCCTTAATGAACGCCCAAAAAGGACTGTATCCATCTGAATCATGCAAGCAAATTAAAACAACTGAATATATACAGTAAGAACACACATGCAGTACATTGCCTATAATACTGTAAGTGACAGCAGTATTTGTAGCAAATATCCTGTAATTAATGTGCTAACATTGTGTCCTGACATTTACATTTTTGTTTTGGTATATTCAAATCATCTTCTAAAGCCAGTTCGTCAGCTTACTCACACAGGCATAACTTGGCTAATAACATTGTGGGGGGGGGGTTTGCATAATCGACATTGGGTATTAGGAACTCAGATGCCTCTCTTCTGCATCCCATAAAAAGCAGGCTTTTCATTTTTTTATGTCTTTACCTCCATCACAAATTGTGTTTGGAAATATGTATATTCTTTAATTTTCCCCTCTTAAAATTATAAGAAGGCCTTCAAACAATGTTTCAACTAGGCTCAATAGATGAAACAGATTAAGCCTTTAATCAGTGCTACTAAATCACTGTTTCATTGGGCAATGTGTGCCTAAGTTACAAATTTTTCTTGGCTCATCATGCACAGTATGTAATAACTTATTGGAGACCATGAAAAGCTGTGATGATGCTGTTGTTTGTGTTTTAGGAGACGTCTGCGTGCTAAAGACTGGCGACAGTGGTGTGTGCCAGCCACTGACCCAATGCACAACAGCTGTTTATCAGGCACTTAATAAGGATATGCCCATTGTCTGCAGTATTAAGGAGAACATGCCCATTGTTTGCTGTGCGAGGGGTCCTACACTCAGACTTCAGCCTGTGACTCATCAAAACATCATACAGAAGCAAAATCCCCCACAATTTACAAGCCAGTACTATCTGTTTGATGCTGGAACACATGAAATACCTTCAGCAGATTCTTCTGTTAGACATTCAAGAGGAGACACAAATGAACCATGGTGGCTAATCGAAAAGCCATTTGCTGAAATTCCACCTGCTCCCTTACAAAAACCACAATCCAGTAACAACAATAACGGGAATACTAATCACCATCAAGGCATATCAAGGCCTGGAAATTTACAGAATCACTGGTGGTATTCTGAGAGACCATTCAGGTCAGCACATCCATATCCACCTCCACCCTCACCACCCCAACCAAACAAACAACCACCAGAACCCATTACACAACCTGTAAATACTCAAAATGGAAGAAATGGTCAAGCAAGAGTAAGTGAAATCAGTAAGTTGAATCCAAATACACAAAAGAGTTGTTCAAGGTTTGTTTTTGTTCTCACAGTGGTGTGGTTGAGGTTAGGTATACATTCTTCAGGGATATAACACTGGATCACTGGGATTTGGTTGTAAATATTTCAAGCCAAATCAGTGGTCTCATCTTCATTGGCCAAAATGTCCAGAAAGAATTCACTTTTCTCAGACATTTTGACCCTTGAAGAAGATACCACTATTATCACAGAACAGCAGGAACAAATTACCCAGTGATGTAACATCATATCCTGAAAATGGATAACTTACACAAAACAGATTTTGGTGCAAATAGAGGTGGCTGTCATAAAATAAATTTACCATGCATACATTTTATTGTCACCTGTAGTAACAGCAGTTCACACTGAACTGTACTTCTGTAACACTACTCTTCCACGTAGTATCCCCCACAACTGAGGCACCCATATCATAAAAGGAGCGCTTGTTGATAGAAATCTGGATTCTGTACCATCAGCCATCATGCCCCTACTGTTTCCATCTCGCAATCATCTCTAAATTTGTGGCCACCACAGTTTTGCTTCAGTGCTGGAAACTTGATAATCACTCCACAGAAAATTCCCCTGATATAATCACTATCAGTGTAGGTTCTTTAGGTGTGAAATTACATGTACTGTAAATTTATTTTATGACTGGCCCTTGCAATTAGTTCTTTTTTTCACAAATAATTAAGGCATTTGGACTTTTGTATTCTCTCTCACAAATATAAATCTTAGTAACTTTGTTTTCTCTGAAGAATTTCTCTTACTCTTTCAATCACACATGGTGTTTGGTACAATGATTGTCAGAGCGCAGTACCTACAATGTCAACACCTCCAACTTTTGTACTGCAAACTGTTGAGCTGCTCATGCAGGACAGTTCTGACACTCCTGTTCAGTCAGGCCACAGAGATTTGGACCACCAGTAGATTAAACAGGCCTGCAACAAATGATAAATGAAGTGTCCATTACAGCAGGCTGGAAATGTTCTTTGTTTTTGTTGTCTGGGCATTTGTTTCAAGTTTATCCTGCTGATAACAAGTTTCACCATGTGAATGAAAAATTTCACAAAGGGCTTCTGTATTTATCCTTGTAGCATAATCAGTTTTTGTACAATACATTAACATTATCAGCATAAACCAGAAGCAGATATGTCCCATGTAATTCCAGTCCTGGTTTTACTGGACCTTCCTACAAGCAAACATTAAAGCACAAGGAGGAAAGCAGTGGCAATAATCTATCTCCATTGGCTCTACAAGGTTTTGGCAACGGCATACTGCATTCAGAAACGTTCTTCTTGTAGACTTTGTCTTTCATATAATGTAAATTGAAGTAAATTTTGTAAGAAGGCTCTGCTTTTGTCCTCAGGTGAAAGAAATTGCATGCTGCACCTACTCTGGTGGACCCCTCTGTCATAGTCCTGTAACTGGGAGTAGCTCTTCCTAAGAGGTCCACAGAGTAGGTGCGTTTCCAAACTCCTGTTACCTGAGGCAAACAGCACAGCTGGCTTATGAAGCATTGTGTTTCCATTGTACAGTACACAATGGACAAAATCCAAAAGAAGACTGATGCTGAAACCATCTCCTCGTTTCAGATATCTCTAAATAGGAAATGGAAAACGTTTAATAAAATTGTAATTAGAAAGTAAATAAAAAAAGATGACACCATACTACAATCTAATTTGTTGTGTTTGACTGCTGCTTTCCAAATTGTCAATGAGAATATTCGTGTCCATACGGCTCATCTTGAAGACCTAAATAAGGCATGACATCACTTATTGAATTGAAGCTTATAAGGGGCTGGCAAATATGCTTGTTTGTTCTCATAATTCAACTTTATTGACACATATTTAACATGTCTGCAATAAATGCAGGATCTAAATTCACTTACTGTCAAGGTCAAAAGAAATGTTCCAGTGTACTTAACTCGTGGGAAAGGTAAACAGGGAAATAAACTTAAAATTATCAGTGACAGATGTTTTGATTTGTTCTGTGGAACCTTATAACTCTCACTAATTCAGCCTCTTAAAAAATGTAAATTTACGCATTACTGCATATCAAAATAACATACTAACACTGATAATTACTCACATTAAAATTATCAGCATAGCACCTCTTAATGTTAAAGCTGTAACTGCATAAATACCCTATGACATACAAAATAACTTCCTTCACTTCAATGGATACCTTTTATACATCACATTGCTATTTCTTTCCATACTTAACTGTGTCACAAAACAAATTTCCATAATCCATTCTACAACCTGTATTGGTGGCCATTTTGTTTACTACTATGTACAATTCACTCAAGGCACAGACATAAGTATTATTTGTAATGGATAAGGCCTTGTAATGGCAAGATCCTTCAAACAATGATTCTTACCCCATGTCCAACAGATTCTGTAGTGGAATGGAGCAGTGCGGTCGTTCCATAAAAACATAAACAGATACTAACAAGTTATCTCATCATGCTCATGCTGTGATTAAATCAATTATGCGAAGACAGCCTTGGTGGTGTGTCAGTTGAATAGCATATTGAAATTTATCAGTCAAGTCACAATAAAATTTTCTTTATTCTGGTAACTGGCAATGATGTCCTACCTTTCTTACACTTAATAACAATGATTCTGCAACTCAGACTTAATAACTATTTTGCTCAGATTAGCAACTTCACATCCCAGTAAACTTAAAAGTACACATAAAGGACACCAACTATAAAACATAATAGAAAACGAGTTGAAAATGAATGCACAGTATAAGAATTGGAGCACACTTGCTCTTGTGTTAAATTACTGCAAAAACTGGGATGCATGAAAAAAAATGTGCTGGATATAAAAATCATTCCCAATATTTTCCTTTCTGATGCATATTTAGTAATTAATGCTTGAGAGGCATGCAGAAACAAGAGCAGGGTTTTATGTAAAGGTGTCCATCATTGCTGGCTCACTCAAATCAAATTTGGATATACTAACAAATGTTAGTAAAACTCACCAGTATAAAATATAAGAAACATCCATTTAGTGGTTCTCAAGTTGTCATGCTATTCTCAAGTTGTTATTTCCCAAAACTGTTGTTAACAGATATGCTCATACATTGGTCGTTTTGTCACATTCTGTGAAATGAATTTTCAGCCAACTTATTATCTAATAACATTTTTGAAAGCTGAATATTACTTATACCCTTCACTGTGACTGTAATCACCCACATACACATACAAATGCACACAACTTATACAAAATCACAAATCATCCATATACATGAATTCTCCTACATGTAAACATGTATGTAAATTGGACGTATTAATTTTATGTTCCTTTGTACTAATGTCTCCCTCAGGATGGTGAATTATCGCTGAAACATGCATAAGAGTTCATGTATATAGATAATACGTGATTTTATGACTTATACGCATTTGTTGGCATATGTGGGTAATTCCTGAAAGCTGTAACATGAGCCTGATTTGTTTAGCTCTGCAGTCTTATACTTCTGTTTGAATATGATTCTATGCTTACATAGCGTGTCTGAACGCACAAAACATGGAATAAACAACTCAACTTGAATCCACACAAAAATTGATGTTGTTTATTCTGTTTCAGAATGCAATAAATATTCAAAGCTGGCAACTTCTCAGATTGCAGCACTGCCTCTAGTGCCCACTCCAGAGCCTGTGAATGTTGACATACCAAAGTGTGACTTCGGCAGTGTGCAGTTAATTGTGGGTGGTGTTGAGGCAAAGCTCAAAGAATTTCCTCATATGGTAATAACCTGTTTAGGCTAAAAAGTGTTAATTACCTGGAATTCCAACCTAGAGTTAAACCCTCTTAAAGTTCACCTAAAAAACACTAAAAAATTCAATTCCTGTCACACTGAAAACAAACAAAACTCCATTACAATGACCAACCTTTTTTTTTATGTTTTGCTGACCGTGCATCTCAGTATATTTATCTTAGTAATTAACCAACTCGATGCACAAAATTTTGTTTTACAATAAGTTTATTTCATACCTCTACATGTTTCGAGCACATGTGCTCGAAACATGTACAGGCATGAAATAAACTTATTGTAAAACAAAATTTTGTGCATTGAGTTCGTTAATTACTAAGATAAATGACCAACCACTTGATGAGGCTTAAGGAAATAACTGGTGTTGATTCTCAGAATTATACAAAACACATGTAAATATATACAGTTTGTAGGCAAAATGCAGAATTTTTTAAATTTTAAAGCAGGTGGTACACATAATTACTGCTGTGCTTTAAATAGTTAAATGTGCCTTAATGTTGCAACTTATGCTTCTGTATTAGAAGATAGTACACACACACACACACACACACACATAGAGAAAAGGAATTGCATGGTTTCAGATTCTTTTGTCACAACCATTCTACCCACCATCTAAGACAAACACCAGTGATCATCTAAAGACAATCAACTTGAGAATCATATATTCATTTGTCTTCTAAACAAGCATAATTGATTTAAACTTCTTACCTTTAAAATTATTTTGATTCAGCTGCTGTAAGGTTTGAAAATTGGTCATTGGTCACTCTGCCATTTTCCAGACAGAAAGTTAACTATAATCCTCGACTGAGGAGAACAGCTTTGACAACAACAGTGTAGGCTGGGACCCTATCTCCACATTAACCTTGAAGAGAAATAAGGGTCCTGTCAAAAACATCTCTGTAACTGCATCTACCATCTTCCACTGGTTGCCGTTTGTTTGTTGTTCAGCATGTAACAATACCAGAATTAAATACATGTACAACTACAACCAGATAAAGACAACAGGAAATAGCAGTATTAACTTGTGCACACAAGATACAATTGTACTTCAGGCCAGTGTATTTATACCTGGAATACACTGGTTATTTGCCACATATATAATTAGCTTCACTCTCCTTGTGCCACAACTGTCATGGTCAAAGCTGCTCTTGTTAGTTGACAACAGTATGAAGCACTCTACACCCCTCCTCACAGGTCATTTGTACCTTGAACCATTAGGACACAGCACAGGTGATCTAAATTGACATGGATAAAATTCATAGTCTGTGAATATGAATGAGAGTAGGTACATGCTAACTAATGTCAAATGAACTTTATCTGTTGCTTACACTATATCACATAAAGTTACTGACATTTAATAAGTTCAAAAATCCTTTCTTGCATGTTTGCAATTTTCTTTAATACCGTTTACTTTAAATGAATTGCTGCGAACCTTTCCCTTTGTTTCACACAGAGAAATTTTCCCACATGTATACCATTGTTTACTGCATTACGACAAAGTTAATGTGAAAAATAAGTATTTTATTAATCTACGTTATATTATTGAAGGTTTCTTCTTCATATGGGACCTTCAATGGACAGCTCAGACAATATAGTGACTCGCTACTGGCTGTGGGGTCTGGGGATCGAATCCCAGTGGCAGCAAGATTTTCCGCACCCATCCAGACCGGCCCTGTGGCCCACCCAGCCTCCTATACAATAGGTACTGGGTCTTTCCCTAGGATAAAGCGGCCAGGGTGTGGTGTTGACCACCGACCTGCATCTAGCACTGAGGTCAAAGAAAGAGTAGAGCTATACATCTACTCCCCCTCTGGGCCTTCATCACCTGTTCTAGGATGAACTTTGCTTTTTTTATGCAACCTTCTTTCTTCCCTTCATTATATTAACACGGTTATGCACCTGCCCATGTGTGTGCACACATGCACACGTGCACACACACACACACACACACACACACACACACTGTATCTACCTAGTCCAGTTCATGCACTGCAGTCTTGGAGATGACAGTGACTTCAAATTTTAACATTTAATTGAGCAATGTAACAAGAGTTCCCTTAATTCCTGCAGAAAACACAAAAACAACTAACTCATGATGAGTTGTATACAAAGCTGCTCCTCACGTGAAATGATCAACTCAAGAATCACTGTCATTTGAAACATTTTTTAATATGGCATAAATATTATATATTGCGGAAAGACCACAAACTCCTCAATAGTGCAGTTCTTCAGAGCTTATTTCTGCAAATGGGGTTCAGTAAAACAAAATGAAGACAATAATAAACAAGAAATCTTAGTAATTTTAATCACTTCCACATTATAAAATACTGTTCCCTGAAGTCTTATAATTCCTAATATATTGAGTCTGAATGTAACACACGCATTCATAACAAAACAACATGCAACAAGACAGTATTTTTCAGACCAACTTTACTTTACATCCCAATTAACATTCAACTGAATCCATGAATCCTGATGTGACCAGGAGGTCATCCTTGCACACTGTACATATATCTTTATTCATATGATTACAGGCGGCGCTTGGTTATTTGAAAAATGGAGGTAGTGAATGGAACTGTGGTGGGTCTCTCATCAGTGAATACTTTGTACTCACAGCTGCACACTGTGCCACTAGAAAGTAAGTCAACATGTAATCTTATCGTACCCAGGGTGTGATAAGACATACCTATGTATTAATCTTTGATGTCACTACCCACCACACGTTTTCATGTATTGACACACAGTAGTTTTACTGTTCATTCATGACACCCACAAATACACAAATTAATGAACAATTTAATTCACGCAAAATGCATGGAATAAATAAAGTCAAAATTCCATAGCTTGTTAGTAGCTCTAATCATTGGTGGAAACAACCTTAGAGATTAATCTTTACCAACTGACAGCATTATTTTGTTACTGTATGTTAGTCGAAAATTACGTGAATGGGAAACTGCTAGATTTTGATGGGAAAACATATTAAACGTGTGAAAAATTCATTGTGCCATGTGTATGTGAATCACATGGGAAAATTTTTGTATTAAATATTTCCAACGCAGTAGACAAAAAATGCTTTACTACAATTTAAGCTAACAAATGCACATAGTTGTATTAGGGTTACAATACTATCATATTAACCACTAACTCCTACCTGTTTCTGGCCTCACTGGCCCATCAGGGAGCATAATAAATTGTATAAAACAACTGTCTAATACACTGGTGTCTAGCATGTAGAAACACCAAACGTTTTCGGCAGTTCTACGTGCAAGACACCAGCGTACTACGTGGAACAACAAGCTGCTCGGACTTACTGTATAAAATTATGTTCTATATATAATCTATATCAAAGAGTTTTCAGTGGTTCTACATGCAAGACACCAGTGTACTAGGCAGCTGTTTTATACAATTAGTTGTGCTCCCTGATGAAGGGCCAATTAGCCCGGAGTATGTAGCAGTTAGTGGTTAATCTAAGAGTATTGTAATACTAATACAACTGTGTGCATTTGCTAGATCAAACTGTAGTAACCGAACTGTAATGCACAGAACTGAAAATGTAAAAGAGAAAAATGCTTCTTGAGCTGCATTCTTAAGCTGGTTTCACTGTATTGTACATCCAAAGTACTGAGAAATGAACATGTCAGCTGTGTACAGTTGTACTAACAATGCAAATTCCTAGCATTCTTCATTCTTCTTGCAGCAATCGACCTACAATTGCACGATTGGGTGACCTGAATCTAAAAGTGTCCAATGATGGAGCAAGACCAGTAAACTATTTTGTGGTAGATATTTTTCGCCACCCTGATTACAAGCCACCAGCCAAATACAATGATATTGCTCTCCTCAAGTTAGACCGTCGTGTTGAGTTTAATGAATTCATTCGACCTGCGTGTCTCTACACATCAGATACCTTTCAAGTTACTAAGACTCTGGCTACAGGATGGGGAAAGACAGAATATGGTAAGAGAGTACTTTGCTTTACCTATGACATAACAGTGAAATGAAGGTTTTCAAGAGAAGTGCACGTGGACCATATGTGGAAACACGAAATGTGGGCATAATTTTGGTGCCAATGCATTGCAATATGAAACCTTGCAGCAAAACTGGATGGAATTAGTCAGGATCATGTTAAGTGTTCAGCTTTCATGGCTACACTAATAAATCCTCAGGTTATTTTCTGGCGAGTTGGTTACAAGCAAGAAGTTTGCATGTGCATCATTTTATCAACAGCATACAAACACTGTTGTCACTCACACATATGAATTTACATGCTTACATGGCATGTCTGCCTCTCACTACAAACAATGGAAAACCTACAGGTAAAGTACACTGCAGGTGGTGATAACATCAGAAACTGAAGCCTGTATATTCTTAGCCCATTTTTCTGTCTTAAGAAAAAAGATGTGGCTGCACAGGATGACCAAGCTGTCTTACTAATGTTGTAATATTGACCTTTGAACCAAGTGAACAGTTCTTGCAAAACTTGATATGAATGATGAGCATTATAAGCCACTTCAAACTGTAATTTTTAATGTACTATCAAGAGTAATAACAACACTTTGTACAAATATGTGATATGGGAGAAATACTAGCATCACTAATTACGTGTAGCAATAGGCCTTTTAAAAAGTATTTAACTTTTCCTGTTGCTTTTCTTTAGGGCATCTAACAATAATATGACAGCTGACTGAAAACTATATTTAACATATAGCTAGATGGTAACAATACAAATAAATGAAGCAATGGAGCTTGTGATGTTAAAGTGGGTATTGAAATAGATCATAAAAATACTCACACATTACACATAAAATTATGTTTATAAGGCATAGATTACAAACATTGTGACAGTGCAAATTTTTTAGGTTATGCCTGACACATTTTACATAGACTAAATCTGGAGTTAAAAAGGATGATTTTTTAATTCACTTATTTGTATTTATGTAACAATGCTGTCAATAGCTCAGACTGTGTAGTTTTGAATATGACAATTAGTCAGTTGGTAAGGGTGTGGAACGATGTGTTCATGGTCTCATTTGAAGTACTATCCCTGTCATTGGATGGGTATGATTAAAGGAAAACTACAATAATGTCAGTCAAGACAGATGGCCTACAAGATAAGATCTGAACCCAGGACCTCTGAACACAAGCAGTTATACCAAACTGACTCTGACAATTGGTATGAAGAACAACATAAAAACAGTAATGGCATCAGTATTAGCATTAGTGGTAGTAGTAGCAGCAGCAG